>Ga0307507_10002927_pt1 | contig 34333 bp, 6 predicted proteins | sample 7_EM_MG_FD_207223 | JGI IMG/M metagenome (GOLD analysis project Ga0307507, IMG submission 207223) | Populus trichocarpa ectomycorrhiza microbial communities from riparian zone in the Pacific Northwest, United States - 7_EM | ecosystem: Host-associated > Plants > Roots > Unclassified | place...
CGCTGTGGATTAACGTTAATAAAGAGGTAGGAACCAGTAAATTATATCTTATTGCTATTCTCTCTACTACGCTCTATACTATAGTAAGGGCTAATAGCAAGCTATTGCTATTAGCTTAAGCCGCCCCTACTAGAGTAGCTGCCTTTAATATTAATAGCAGGACTATGTATAATCTATTAAAGCTACTAGTAAATTGCCCCTTTAAGGAATTGCCTGCTGCCAGTCTTATGCCTCTATAATAAGCTTTTAAGGATATTTACTATCTCATCCTTAATAAGAAATCTATAATTAGGCAAGTATATCTAGCCTAGATTAATCGCCGCCTCTATTAGATCTACCCTATGCGTAATAATAATTACTTTAGAGGCTTAAACATCTTGCTAGTAGGTGATTTCTATTAGGTTCCCCCTATAGGTTAGGCGGCCTTATATAACAATCTACCCACTAGCCTATTAGAGCTCGCTAGCTATGGAAAGGGAGCCTATAAGGCTATTGACCAAACTACTGTCTTAGATTAAGTTATGCGGCAGGGTAGTAATACAGTAACCCTAAAAGCACTATATTTAGGACTGCCCTTATAGAGCTATATAGTGATTCTATAAGTAATTCAACTTAAAAGCTTCTTTTAACTAGGTATAAGCAGGACCTACCTACTAACAAGGTTATAGGCTTTGATGACGCAACTCGGCTATACGGCACACGCGCTACTGTAGGTAAATATAACACTACTTAGCTTTGCGATCTTTTACAGCTGGTAGTAGCTATTAAGTTAGTTAACACTGGTATAGGTGCATAAAAGGTTACTCCCAATTAGTATAATACTCTAGAAAATTTAACCCTATATATTAGCGCTAAAGTTATGCTAATATAGAATATCTGGGTTAAACCAGGCTTAGTAAATAGTACTACTGGTATAGTTAAAGATATTATATAGAAGGAGGACGCTGATATTAAAAAGGACCAGCCCCAGGCACTACTAATTGCGGTAGATAGTTATAACGGACCTGCCCTATTTACTTAATAGGACAGGATAAAGATTGTCCCTATCTTTTCTGTACTTTATAAGTAGGAGGGTATAAGAGGCTTTTGCTTATAGCGTTAGTTTCTAGTTACTCTAGCTTTTACTTTTACTGTGCATAAAAGCTAGGGCCTAATACTTAACTATATAGTTCTAGATATTAAGGAAAAGGATAAAACGGCTGGGCTAACTTATATAGCAATTTTATAAGTTAAAAAGCTTTTGGGGCTTATATTTAAATATAGATTTAATAAGGAATGATTTTAGTTATCTCTAAGCAAGGCTAAAAAGGCATAATAGAAAGATTTTGTATAGAGGTAGTAGTAACTACTTATAAACGACTTTTCCTAAATAGGAAATCATGTACTAGCTTAAAGGTAAGTAGAGAATATGGTATTTATCTTAGTTTCCTAACTTTTAAATAGCTTATCTATAAAATCTAATTTATCTATATTTTAACCCCCCTATCTGTCTTATCTTCTTATTACCTTTAAAGCTGTTAGATATATATATAATAATATATAGGGAGAATTAGCAGTATTACTGGATTAATATTACTACTATCTATAGCGTTAATTAATTTTTAGAATTTTTTACTTTTTTTTTTAAAGGCGGAAATGTTGCTTATATAATAAGTTACGTAACCTTTAAAAACGTATATTACTTCTAAATTAACCTTACTTAGTTACTGCCGTAGACCCTCTTAATAAGATAATACCACCTAGCAGTAACTAAGGCGTCTTAACCTTACTACCACTCCTTACAGGCCTCCTCCCGTCTATAAATACCCCCTTGTCACGGAACCCCACCGCAGGGGCCTCCATAGGAGAGCCCCGTGCTCTCGCGTACACCTCGCGTACAGCTTACGTCAGCTACGCGTAGGTATATCACCTCCTTACGCCCTCGACCCTTACGATCGATCGCGCAACGTCTTGTAGACTCCTCAAATACATACGTTTAGCTGCCACTGTTCCGCGCCCCGTAACATTACGTTGCGCCTTTTTTACCACCAACACCTAGCCTACGACCAATTCTACGTCTCTACGATACTACAGGCGCTGCCAGAAGCAGCGTGTCTATGAGCAACCTTTGCACCACAATAGTAAGACGATATTCCTTACTAGCCACTATATTAAACCCAAAGAGCAACCCAATACCCTAACTCAACTTACAACGCCAATCAATTCCAGGAGAATTTAATTTATTAACCCTAGCCTTAACCCCTAAGAGCAAGCCTAGCGGCTTAAAAGAGTTATAACTATAAGTACCCCTAAGCACCCAGCACTACCTTAAAGACGATAAGAGTTAACCAGCCTAGCAGGATAAGTACACCCCTATTAGTATAGGTGGTCACAGCGACAACCTTAATAAGATAGACATCAGCAACATCTTATCCTTTATTAATCACACAGCCACGGAAAAGTAACTAGAAGGGCAGCCACCCATTAAGATCGAAATACAAGACGCCGAGATATTTGTATAAATAGTAGTATAAGAACCTAATAAATACTACCGCCTTCTATAGAACTACCACCTAAAGCTTATATAAGCCAAATTGCGTGCTACCTAAGACTACGATATTATCCAAGACTTATAAGCTAGTGAGGCACTTGCTAATAACACACGCTAAGAGACTAAAGATAACCTTTATATATCTAAACGCAACGTCTAACAACTAAAGAAAGCTAAGATTGTACTTATTGCTAAGGTTACTAAGAAGGAGGGCATAATTAAATACCTATAGTCTTAGCTTAATAAGCACATCCGTAACAATACCGAGCACCTTATTACTATATACTACACCACCTAAGTCTTTACGCCTCTGGCAACCTTACCCACCTAACGCTTAGCTAAGGGTTAGTGAGCAGCTTTACCTAATAGGGACGACTCCTATAACAGCAACTAAACTTAAGCCACAATTGCGGGGTCTAATATACAATACCCTAATCCCCTAGTCTTTTAGGGAGACCGCAAGGAATATAGCCACTAGAAGATGCAAATCCGCAAAAAACTAACCTAGAGCGCCTGCCTTTTTCCTAGGGAAGATGCTAAGATTGGTTATATTATTAGGCGTACAAAGGGTACCCTATTTAACAGACTCTTTGCCTAATAGGAGACTAATAGCCCCCGGAAGTAGCAGTCCCACTAGGAGGTCCTTAATAATCTTAACCTAATATATCGCGACCACGACCTAGTGGCCACTAGTTGAGCTAAACTACACGCCCTAAAGATAAGTCCTACTAAGTTATTTAACGAGTTCTATGTCAAGTTCTAGGAATATACTAGAGTTCTCTCCTAAGACGACGCTGAAGACCAGGAAGACCTCCTTAAAAAGGTTACCTATCGCCTTAGTTACGCTGCCGCTAGTCACAATTATAATAACGTGTATAGTATAGTGGCAGCCCTATAGAAGATTAAATAACGGCTGAATTAGATCTCTACTGCTAACCCTTACCTAAAGGCTCCTATATAGAAGCCCTCTGGGCCAACCACACCTATATACACTAGGTCACCAACGCCTACTATAAATACCATTACCGGAGCCAATATTAACCTCTCTATACCAACCTTCCCATGTAAACTCCTAGACGGAGAGCGTGAGCTACTTTAAAAGCTAGGGCGCTGCTATAGATATCGTTAAGAAGGCTGTTATTGCGAGAACCTAAACTGCCTAATAGCTAGGTTTAGTAATCGCCGCCTAATACCCAACTTTATACCTCAAACACCAAACACCTTGCTACGTACCGCTACCGTACAAGACAAAGATGCAGTAACAGCAGTAAAGTTAGATATGGAAATAGAAAACGCCAAGTCCCAGCCCTAAGTTGCGGGTTAGGACGCCCTAATAATAAAGGGATCTATATATTAGCCTGCTTAATAGATAACTTAGTAAAGATAAACAGACAGAAATAGATAGTTTTACCTATAATAGGAATTACTGCTAAAAAATAATATAAAAGCCGTTCTATAATTAATTGCAGAGCTACTAATAAATTTATAAATACCTAATTTATGTATACTTATAACCTACCTACCTTACCCCTTACCAAAGCCCGCGCCCTACGACTTACTAACAGTAGTTGTACCGCACAGAAGATTACCTATATGGCACAACTCTACCTAGATATAAATGGGCACTAGGAAGAGCTCTGGGCCTATATTATACCACTTACCAACTACCCTATTATCCTTGGAATAAGCTGGCTTGAACAACACAACCCCGCCATTAACTGGAAAAAGAGAGAAGTAACCTTTAACTCTAAATACTGCAGAGAGACTTGCCTAGGGCATAGCCTAGCCGCCTCTATTTACTCCCTAGGATATTGTCACGAGACGAGGTTAAGGAGGCTCTGAGAAGTCGTAGTATTGACTAGGTACACGACAGGATGTTACACAAAGGTATAAGAGGTGCGTAGGCACCGTGGCTCTATATACTGTGGGTGCCAAGGCTCGCCTATGGCGAGCCCTTAGCGGTGCTACAGCCGGAATCCATGACACTTTCCCCCCCTAATACAAAGCCGAAGTCCCTTGAGGCAGATCCTCCCCTTATGCGTAGTACTATAGTACTCGTTGGCGACTAGTAAAGTGTTTTTTTTAAGGTGTTTGCTAGCAGACGTTGCACGAACAATTAGCTAGGGTGTTCGCTAGCAGGTATTGCACAAACGGTTAACTAAGGTGACGATTCGATAGGTACTCAATATCTAAGGTGTCTTATAACTATTCTTCTAAGTTTGTTGAGTCATAGATAACTGTTTGTAGTTATAGTTCAAAGTAGTATCCTTACAGCGAGATAGTAGGTGCTGGTCTTGCTCGGCAGGAGCTTACAGCGGGAACAGAGGTGCTGGTCTTAGATCGGCGTCGTCGTAGTTATATACACAGGCAAGTAGAATCGTAGAGACAGTAGATAGAGATAGAGACGTTAACGCACTAGGAATTGAGAGGTAGATTAAAGGCATCAAATTTCGTCGGCTAACGGTTAATACGAGTTAAAGTCGTCGTGCCGGCTCCATAGGCGGTAGGTAAAGCCTATGCGAGTCATTAGGGTGCAACATAATGTCATAAGACGAGGTCAAGGAGGCTCTAAGAAGTCGTAGTATTGACTAGGTACACAATAGGATATTGTATAAAGGTGCAAGAGGTGCGTAGGCACCGTGGCTCTATATACTGTGGGTGCCAAGGCTCGCCTATAGCAAGCCCTTGGCGGTGCTACAGCCGGAATCCGTGACAGATATTAACCTAAGGAACCCCTTATTACCCCACCTACAACCAACTGCCACTACGTTAGTGCCGTGGCCTTCTACCACATAGCACGTAAGAAAGGCTGGACCGTTGCTACAGCTTCCTAATTACAACTATATAAGCTTGATAAAGAACAGGACCACGTCCTCTATAGTAATGGAATAGACATAGTTAACCTTCCAGAAGATAACGCCCCTGTAGAACTCTACGGACTTTTACCTTTAGACTTTAAGAAGTTTATAAAGCTTAAAAAAGGACTTACTAATAAGGAACTCCACAAGCTCCTCCCTAAAAGGTACCATAACTTTATTAACATATGCTTACCAAAGGGCGTAGATATACTCCCCCCACATCAACCTAATAACTATGCCATTAACATTAAATAAGGAAAAATACTACCTTATAAAAGACCCTACCTAATATTAAAAGACAAACTTCTAGTTATAAAAAAGTATATTAATAAGCACCTTAACAAAGGGTTTATTTGTCCCAGCATATTACCAGTAGCCGCCCCTATCCTTCTTACTAAAAAGCCAGGAGGAGGTATCTGATTCTGTATTAACTATAGAGGACTTAACGCTATTATAATTAAGAATTAATACCTAGTACCGCTTATACGCGAGACCCTTAAGTGGCTTAGTTAAGCCAAAATCTATACTAAGCTTAATATCATCGCTGCCTTTAACTATCTCTAAATACAGGAAGGTAACGAATGGAAAACTGTATTTGCATTACGCTTCAGCCAATTTAAATATACCATTATGCCCTTTAGCGTATGCAACGGCCCAGGCGCCTTCTAAAGCTATATTAATAACGCCTTATGGGACTACCTTAACAACTTCTACTCTACGTACCTAGACAACATACTTATTTACAGCAATAATCCTTCTAAGCATACTAAGCACGTTTAAAAGGTCCTATAGCGCCTTAGGGAAACAGGACTTTATATTAATTTAAAGAAGTGCAAATTCTTAGTTGTAGAAGTAAAATACCTTAAACTAATTATTACTACTAAGGGTGTCCGTATGGACCCTGAGAAGGTACGCATAATTACTAAATAGCAAGCCCCTAACTGTATTAAGGACGTATAAGCCTTCCTTAGTTTCGCCAACTTCTATTGGAAATTTATATACAACTTCTTAGGCGTAGTAGCACTACTTATAGTAATAATGCGAACAAAGGGCCTTTCTGCAAAAGGAAGAAAAACGTACCTACGCTTTACCTAGACGCCTAAATATAAGAAGGCGTTCTAAGACCTTAAAAATGCCTTTACTAAAGCACCTATCCTAGCTCACTTTACATTAGGACGACAACTCTATCTTAAAACCAACTCCTTAGACTACGTTAACGCAGGCGTCCTCTTTTAGATAGGTAATAACAGTCTTCTCTACCTAGTCGCATTCTACTCGTCTAAGCTTACACTATAAGAGTATAACTATAAGATCTATAATAAGGAACTCCTTGCGATTATATAAGCATTTAAAGAATTTTAACCGGAACTCTCCTTAGTAGAACCCAACCAGCCAACTAAAGTCCTTACAGATTATTACAACCTTAAGTACTTTATAACCGTAAAGCAGCTAAACTGACGCTAAGCACGTTAAAATAAGTTCCTCTCCAATTTTAACTTTAAAATCGTATATAGGCTAGGAGTATAAGGCACTAAACCTAATAGCCTAATACGCCGCTCGCAAGACCTTCCTTAGTTAGAAAATAACCCCTATAATTAGTTCTAACAACAGATAATCCTAAAAACACGGAACTTAGCCCTAGGTATACTACCTATAACAGAGCTAACTATACCTCAGCTTTATACTATAGAACTAAAGTCACCTCCTAAAATTAATAAGCTTATTACCGCAGCATATAACACCTCCGTTAACCCACTACTGCATTAACTTATTGCCGCGAAGACTGCCGGCACCCATATGCTACTCACTAACCTCCAAAGCTTGGGCTAGATTAATATAGCAGCCTTAAAGATAAAAGAGAACAGGCTCTATTATAGAGGCCGCCTATTTATCCCTAACTTAGAAAACCTATAATAGCAACTAATCTAAATAGCCTATAACCTCCGGTTAAGCAGCTACCTAGGCAAAAAAGGAACCTATAAGCTTTTTAGCCAATACTACTTCTAGCCTAAGATAATAGACTTAGTTAAACGCTTTATAGGTGCCTGCCACAGTTATAAGCGCGCTAAGGCCTTTAATATAAAGTACTAAGGACTACTACACCCTCTACCAGTACCTATATAACGATGGGCAGATATTGCTATAGACTTTATTATTAACCTACTACCCTATAAACAACACGGCCGTACCTATAAGAATATCCTTATAATAATATACTAACTTATAAAAGAGCGCCACTACGTCCCAACTAAAGGCGTAGCCATTAGCGATGTTACTAATGCCTTTCTCCGCAAAGTTTACTGATTACATAGGTTACCTAACTCAATTACGTCCAACTAAAGCACATAGTTTAACTCCGACGTATAGAGACGAATCTGCCAACGCCTTAGCACCTCTATTAAGATATCTACATCCTTCCACCACAAAACTGCTGGGTAACTGGAAAAGGCTAATACTAGCATAAAAGTATACCTACAACAGGTAGTTACCTATAGTTAGGATAACTAGGTGGATCACCTTCTACTAGGTAAATTCGCAGCGAATAACCACGTCTTAACCACTATAGGACTTACCCTATTCTTCGCAAATAAGGGCTATCACCCCTAATCTAGCATAGAGCCACCAGAACCTATTAATAAGAAACTACCATATAGAAAGCGCCTTAAGATGCTACTTGTTAACCAATATGCAGACCACATAAAAAATCTACTTAACTACTGCAAGGGAGAAATGGCCTGGGCTTAAGTAAAGTAGGCCTACTTCACTAATTGTTATAGAACGCCACCACCGGAGATGCGTGTTGGCGACTAGGTATGGCTAAATACACGCAATATCTCTACGCAGAGGCCTATAAAGTCACTTAATTATAAGAATCTCGGCCCCTATTAAATTAAACGAGTTATTAACAAGGGAGCTATATATAAGCTAGAGTTTCCGCCTGCCCTAGCCACCCACGGGATATGGCCTATATTTTACCTATAGCTACTACACCTTTATTAGCCTAACCCCTTACTAGGATAGACATAGCCTAAACCTCTACTAGTACTAATCCAAGATAAAAATAAAGATAAGAACCATAAGGAGTGGACCATTAAACAAATTATTAACTCTAAATACTATAGCAAAGGCAGGGGACGGCGGCTCTACTATAGAGCTATCTATATAGGATTTAACATAGATTAGCCAGAATAGCAACTATAAAAAGACTTCAAAAATGCAAAGGATCTAATCAGCGATTTTTACCACGCGAACCCACAGAAACCGGGCCTAAGCAGAGATTTCATGCCTAATCCTCTATAGGAGTCCTTATAGAGTTAAACCGTACATTGCCACATAAGGGCAGATTGCCGCAGATTGCCATTATACAATAGCAAAATGCGATCACGTGACTGGAAAATTGTTAAGATGTCCAGGAACTTTAACCAGCAGTTAAAGTTGTCTAATTGGTTAAATTCTTAGGTGCCAAGTCTTATTACGTAACGTTGTTCAAGCCTTTAGCGATACCCCCTTTTCTTCTCTACACCTTAAGTGTCCCTTCTACATGTATATAGTAACCACAGCGTCGCCAGAGCTCCACCTCTATAGAAGGGGGGGTAGTGTCACGGAACCCTACCGCAGGGGCCTCCATAGGAGAGCCCCGTGCTCTCACATACACCTCACGTACAGCTTATATTAGCTACGCGTAGGTATATCACCTCTTTACGCCCTCAACCTTTACAATCGATCGCGCAACGTCTTGTAGACTCCTCGAATATATATATTTAGCTGCCACTGTTCCGCGCCCCATAACACCCCTCTTCTATACCTTCTCTTCTTTTCTTCTTTATAGGGAGCTAAAGGTGCTCTAATATACCTCCTTAGTCTCTACTAAGGGATCTATTAGTTAATGTAGTAATATAGACAGTATTAGACAAGGAGATAATAGGTAAAAAAGAAGATAGAAAGGACAAAGGAGCCTCTAGTAGGTGTTAGTTAAGTAATATTAATAGCTATTTATAGCCGCCTAGTCTCCTATACTTGCAGGCCTCCTCCTATTTGTAAATACTCCCTCTTTTACCCCTTTTTCCCTTCTTTTCTTCCTCCTTATAGGGAGCTAGATATGCTTTAATATGCCTCCTTAGTCCCCACTAAGGGATCTATTAGTTAACGTAGTAATATAGATAGTATTAGACAAGGAGATAATGGGTAAAGAAGAAGATAAAAAGGACAGAGGAGCCTCTAGTAGGTATTAGTTAAGCAACGTTAATAGCTATATTATGGCTGTCTAATCTCCTATACTTATAGGCCTCCTCCCATCTATAAATACTCCCTCCTCTATACCTTCCTTTCTTTTTTTCTTCTTCCTTATAGGAGCTAAAGATGTTTTAATACTCCTTCTTAGTCCCCACTAAGGGATCTATTAGTTAATGTGGTGATATAGACAGTATTAAATAAGGAGATAATAGGCGAGGGAGAAGATAGGAAGGACGGAGGAGCCTCTAGTAGGTGTTAGTTAAGTGTCACGGAGTAGGCACAAGCCGGGATACAATGCACTAAACGAGGTAGTAATTAAAAAGGCTACGTACACATAACTATACATAGTTGATACAAAGACATTGGATAAAGAAGAAGAGTCTTTATATACTAGGTACAAGGTATAAATAGGGATTGTAGGGGAACGTATATAGGTGTCTCAGGACGAACGTAAGCACGGGTTAAGAACATCAAAGACGCGCAGAGACGTAAAAACAAGTGAGTCCCATAATAGTACCCCCCCCCTTACTTCCGAGCTCCTACAAGGCGTATCGTATTATGTATATACCAAAAAAACCCATTACAGGAAAAAAAATTTATCAGCCCTTCTCCGCCCTTCTATGTCCTACGCTGCGCAGGCTCTACCAGTTCGGTCCTTCCATATTTCATTATTAGGCCACTAACTTCTTAGGCCCAAAGCATAGCCCAGCTTCTATCGCCAGCTACACTCCTATCTTTGCTGCTTAAAGACGCTTTACTAAAGCTTATCTAGTCCCTTCCTCGCTTCTAACAGCTCTATAGTCTTCCCTTATCATCCTACTCCAGGTCCCCCTAAAAAATAGCCCCAATTTTTGGTATAAAACAGGCGATTTTGGTCCAAAATAGGCGTTTTTAGGTGGTATTTTATGGCTTATTCAGCAGTATAATACGGTCGGTACAGTATTTATGGTCATGGTACAGGTCAGTACGGTTCGTATATAAGCTCTTATTAGTAGCAGTACAGTACTAGCATTAGGTAGCAGTACAGTGCTAGCAATAGGTTCGGGTTCCATAGGCAAATCAGCACGGAGCTTATCAGTTCAGGTAGCAGTACAATACAAGCAATAGGGTCAGTCCAGAGAGCTATACTCTATCTAACAGGGTACCTAGGGAGCGAGGCTCTACCTAGTTATATTCAGGTCATAGGCTTATCGGCATAATAGGTTATCAGGGTCGTTTTATAGGCATATCAGCACAAGGTCTTGTCAATAGGTTCAGGCGGTAGTATAATACTAGCATAGGGTCATACGGCTTAAGACAATCTAGGTATTAAATACGGATGGCTCTAGCAACAGCAGTATAATACTAGCGACAGGTTCGGGCGGCTTAGGACCATTTAGTATCAGATACAGAAAGCTTCAGCTATAGGTTCAAACAGTAGCAGTACAATACCAGCAACAGGGTCGTCTCGTAGGCATATCAGCACAAGGTCTTGTTAGTTCGCAGGGCAGGACAGTACAAGGCTTATCAGTCCGTAGGCGTATCAGCACAGGGACTTATCAGATTCATACAGCAGTAACAAGGCCAGGTCGGTAGGACAGCAGTACAATACCAGCGTCAGGGTCAGGGGTCATCATGCAGTAGGGTGCGAGCCACATAAGGTCAAACCAGAGGGCAGTAACATGCCTATTCGAAATCGGTAGCAGTAGGGTACAAGCCAGGTCGTCTCATAGGCATAACGGCACAAGGTCTTATCAGTAGGTCCATATACAAATCAGCGCGGAGTCTTGTCGTACCAGTTCAGAGCCCTAACGTCCTAGTCTACCTGCAGCCAGCAGCTCCTATTCCTACCCTCGCAAGGCGTAGAAAGGCATGCTCCGCAACCAGTAGCCCTAGGCCCGCTAGGTACGTAGAAATGGGATCCAATGTAGTGTCACGGAGTAGGCACAAGCCGGGATACAATGCACTAAACAAGGTAGTAATTAAGAAGGCTACGTACACGTAACTATACATGGTTAATACAAAGACATTAGATAAAGAAGAAGAGTCTTCATATACCAGGTACAAGGTATAAATAGGGGTTATAGGGGAACGTGCGTAGGTGTCTCAGGACGAACGTAAGCACGGGTCAAGAACGTCAAAGACGCGCAGAGACGTGAGAACGAGTAAGTCCCGTGACATTAAGCAACGTTAATGGCTATATTATAGCCGCCTAATCTCCTGTACTTATAGGCCTCCTCCCATCTATAAATACTCCCTCTATACCTTCCTCTCCTCTTTTTTTCTTCCTTATAGGAACTAAAGGTGCTCTAATACTCCTTAGTCTCTACTAAGGGATCTATTGGTTAATATAGTAATATAGACAGTATTGGATAAGGAGACAATAGGTAAGAGAGAAGATAGAAAGGACAGAGGAACCTTTAATAGGTATTAGTTAAGCAACATTAACAGCTAGTTTTTATTACCTAAAGATTGCGTTATATAATGATATTTGGGAACGTAAATATATACCCTGTCCCGTACTTATACTACTACTAAATATTCTAGATTTCGTACTTAGAGCTGCTTATAATAGGTATTTCTAAAATATCTACCGGTTTAAAGCTTTATAATTAAATGTTGTTAACGTTTTATATAGGGGTCGTTAATTAGGCTCCTAGGATATAATTTTTAAAGTTTAATACTATACTACTATTATAACCTTCTTGCAGTGGCTAAGCCACCTCTAATCTTATCCCCTCCCTCTTATTGCTCGGCGCTAAGCTATTATGTTATTACTAAGCCATCGCGTTATTATATATCTAAACTGGTGGGTAATAACGTGGTTAATTAATTATGTTAGGCGTTGCTACTGTAGCCGTACCGCCTCTGCCCGTTGGGGGGAGGGGTTTTAGTATACCATTATATCTCTTCTTACACGCGTATTTAATTAAGTTGGGGTAGTAGACTTTAATTCCAGCTATACGGCAATTTAGTTATTAGGTATTAAAAATATTTAATATACAAAGCTTTAAATTAGAATTACAATCTACTATATCAGATCCTATATAGAGGGCTCTATATTAAAGCTCTGCAGTCTAAATATGTACTAGATTTGTGACCAATATGACCTTTAAGCCTAGTTTAAGTATGGCGCCTTGGTTACTGTAGTAGATTCTTACCTAGCGGTGACCAAGGCGCCTTAGTCTTACTACTACTTCTAAATTAAGCAAAAGCTCTATATAGGGGGGTCCTAGGGGGTCTCCCCCTAGAAAACCTCATCTCTATATATATTAATTAAAGTCTATATAATAAAGCTCTAAATTATAAACTCGGGTTAAAATTTTAGTTGGGAGGCTAATTATCCGCATGTTATTAATTAAATCTATACAGCCTAATACGCGTTGTTCTGATCCTGGTGTTCCGCACGGACCGCTTACTTTGTGGACGTTGGCGGGTTAAGGATAGAAAGGTACTATCAACTACCGGGCAACAATCAAGGCGATAACCAACCCCCTACTGGCTATTTTCATTCAGCCTGAACATAAGGCGAAAAAAAAAACACTCTCGACTGTATGCATTTACTGAAGATGTAAAGTTAGCTTAGCGATTGCTCAAACCTCGAACCGGAAGCACATCCGTGCAAACGCCGTGAAACCGGAAAGCCAAGATCCGGTCGCGAATATCTCTGCCTTGTATTCTTACAGGCCCATCTCCGCCGTACCGAAAACCTTTCCGAAAATTCTTCCACAGCAGGTGGTTAGTATTCAGTCTAGTACGACTAATATCTCAAAGTTTGCTAATATGAAGCAGACTTCTAAGCTATTAAGCAATTCAGGATGAAGCCGGAAGGTGTTTCTCTCACAAGACTCACCGGAAGCCTATCCTGCTTTCAGGCAAGCTCACAAGCACACTGATTAAACACTTCCCGTCATGCAAAGTGATGCCAACGCCCAAGGCTCTGGACGCTATCCCATCCCACAATTGCATTTCATCGTGAGGTATTTTCGAAAATCTCGTTTTGAGAGCGATCGTCTTGCATGCGAGATTACACCCGCAACCCCGCAGTATTCTCCGCAAAAAATGACGATAGCATTCGGAAGACCTGTTCCCGGCGCAGATCCTTCAACAATCTCTTTGTTTCAATACTCCTCCTCAAGCCGAGTATATAAGGTACTAAATCGCTCACTACCATGACTTGCTCAGGTGTTACTATCCCAATCAAATCTTCGGATTTTTTCATCCAAAGATTGTTCCAGCGAATATGGCGGGCATCTCTCTAGCGCGGATATGCAAAGTCACTGCTCTGCTAGTAGGACAAGTCGTATCGTACGTCGATATCAGCACTAGGAAAGTCATCGTACCTGGCGCATCATCTTACAATGGCCTCAATCTCGTTCCCCAAATGGGCTGGGATAATTGGAATGCTTTTCAATGTAATGTCAATGAAAGCCTCCTGCTTAATACAGCCCAAGCAATGGTAGATTATGGCCTGCGAGATCTTGGGTATCAGTACATCGTTCTCGATGACTGCTGGTCTATTGGGCGCAACTCTAGTGGCTATCTAGTTGAAAATCGTGAGTCGAGCTCATACCTCACAAGCAGCAATCAACCACGCTAATAAACTGTAGCCGAGAAATTCCCTCATGTATGCATTACATAGTTTCTTAGGACTTTCACCGGTACCGATACTAACCTGTAATATTCTAGGGCATGAAATATGTTGCCGACACGCTCCATAGCATGGGAATGAAATTTGGAATGTATTCTTCGGCTGGGATATTCACATGCGGCAGATTCCCGGGCTCTTTAGGTTTTGAGCAAAAAGACGCCGACCTATGGGCCAGCTGGGACGTCGACTATCTCAAATATGACAACTGTTTCAACCAAGGCCAATCGGGTACCGCCCAAATTTCATTCAATCGTTACAATGTCATGTCTCAAGCCCTGAATAAGACTGGCCGCCAGATTCTCTATTCAATGGTATGTTGATTTCTTTGACGGGTTTGACCGTTTAACCCACATCTTAGAGAATCAGTCAGCCTAAGTCGATATATAGTGCAACTGGGGCGATGATAATCCTTTCGATTGGGCATACACGATAGCCAACTCAGGGCGTATGTCAGGAGATGTGTATGACTCTTTTAACCGTCCTGATAGCCGCTGCCCATGCACGGAAAGCATTGGATGCCCGTGGCCTGGTTTTCATTGCTCAATTATGAACATCCTAAATAAAATGGCCGCAATTCAGTCAAGGACAATGTCAGGATATTTCAATGACATGGATATGCTAGAGGTCGGCAATGGAGGTCAAACTGGTCAGCCTCAGAATCAACACCCACCCTTTAAAAACTACAGACTGACCATACTCGTAGACAGTGAATACGTTGTTCACTTTTCAATGTGGGCCATGAACGCTTCACCACTGCTTATTGGCACAAACATTCTTACTCTCAGCCCCCAAAACCTCGCTATTTACTCAAATCCTGCTGTCATTGCTCTCAATCAAGATCCATCCGCCAGTGCCGCAATCCGCAAATGGCAGTACTTTGTCAATCCCGACGAGACTGGCCAAGGTGAGATTGCGCTCTGGACACGTAGTCTTGACAACGGAGACCAAGCTATCGCGCTTCTCAATGCTGGAAATATTAGTATGACGATGAATGCGAGTCTGAACGATATCTTTCTTGATCCTAGGACAGCTGGCGCATACCAAGCGCCGCCCCAATTAAGCGAGACATGGGACGTCTATGACTTGTGGGCAAATCGAATGGGTAATAACGAAGCTGCATCTATCATTAATGGCACTGCGATGAACTTGATAAATAATGACAATAGCACCGTCACACGGTATAATGCTACGGCTACAAGTTATGCTGAAGGCTTGACGAATAACGATACGGCCTTATTCGGAGCCAAAGTAGGCAGCATCCAACCAATGGGGACGTGGACAGCCATGGTCGAGAGACATTCGGTTGGATTATATAGACTCCGACAGGCATCGTCAGGATCCCTGCGGAAACGAGACGAGTTGTGAATTAGGCTTTCTTATAATGACAAGACATTTCGGTCTTTAATTATCTACTTATTTTTGTTTATACTTAAAAAAAGAGAAGTCTATACGTGCAACAATAGTGGTCACTAAGGTTACCTCACTATGGCACTAGCACGCACAATGAAGGTTCCCATCCCTTTCATAACCCTAGTTTTGATGCATCAAACCCTCGATCCGTTAATTGTGCAGCATATAAACTCGGGGGATCCACCACCGTACCAGAAGAAATAAACGTGCAATTACTGCCGCTCCCTAACGAAGTGCTTTTATCAATATTTCAGTATTGATTAGTGATTATTGAATATTGAATATTGAACGCCAATATTCAATAAGCTCGGGGACATCCCTTCGTGTGGCAAAACGGACTTTTCGTATTGGGCGCTTTGGGCGCTCCTGCTTGGGTTAGCATTAGTCTGTTACGAAATGAATTAGAATCCTTACGTCTAAGTCATTAAGTGCCTTAAGCGCGCTCGGGGCTGAATTGATATCGAAGTACTAGAAATATTTACCATCTGCTAGATATATGGATTTTATTTCTTTCGGCTATTAAAAGACGCCATAAAATTACAATTACACTATTTCTCGCCGGTTTCTCTTACACAGAGCAATCGGGCAGCGCATTAAGCCCTTAACGAAATCAAAAGTGTAATAATCTCCAAGCTTATACCGGAGCGCAGCTAAAAGGACAAAATTGGCTCTTAACTTTAGGTATATGCCCCTTCCAACGGTAGCGTCCTACCACTAAGTGGTCCGTATGTACGCACAATTGTGACTAGACGTCTTGACTTAATCGTATTGGTTCCATTGGCGAGACTCCTATCGATAACCGTAGGACGAATTGTGCTGTTAAAAGGGATAGAATAGTACATAACTTTAAGTTTTAGTACTTACCTATTTAGATTTCAAAGATCTATATACTTTAACTTTAGCTAACTCTACTAAACAAGTACTAGATATAGAAAGCGAAAAATTAGAAAATAATAGTAGAATATAAGTACCTAGCTATTTATACCTATTTAATAAAGGTAAAGGAAGTATATATTAATAGAATAGCGAGACATTAATAGACGCGAACTTTTAAGCTAGTTAGAAACTTTTATATAGACTAAATAAGTTAAATCGAGATATTAGGATCAGATAAAGAGTCAGCTCCTTAAGGTATTAGTAGCTGCATTTAAAGAAATTGGCACGAATAGAGCATAAATACCTAATATAATTTCTTCTATATATCACCAGTCCACGCGGAGCATAGTACTATTACTTATTTCCTAGACCCTATAAGAGGATTATAGAATAGGGGAGGTATTTATTATAATGCTAGATATCTTATCTGCTTATAATATTCTATAATAGTCTGGAATACGTATTGGATAATAAATGCAGATAAAGTAGATTTGCGGACTTTAGACTTAGGCGACTCTTTTAGAGCCAAGATTGGGAGCTGAAATTTTCCTCTAGGGAGATAATAGTATATAGCAGAATGGCAATACCCTATTAGGCTAAATAAGGTAATATTCAAGGACAGACCTAGCAAGACCTCTCTACTACAGCGCTATGTAAGCAGATATAGTACAAATCCTATAACCCAATATTAGGTGTAAAGCCGCGTACGCCAGATCCACATCTTAGAATATAGAGTCCACGTTTTTAAACGAATATAAGACTCCTTCGTCGCCCCTATAGTCTAGAAATTATTTAGGAAAAGCAGTAGTAGATATTTTAAGAGGTTTATATAATATATATGTATATTTATTTATAACAATCCTTACTTACCTAACTTAGAATTTACCTACTCTCTATAACAACTCAAGGAGTTACTAATAAGTTTCTTTGCTCTTAAATCGGAAAGACTTTTAGCTTAAATCTAATAATGCTTATTTTATCAACTTTAGAGTATAACTATTGTTACGGCGCTGGTGGAAAACGGTGGATTGTGGCGGACAATCGCAGACAGTTGCAGACAGTTGCAGACAGTTTTAGATAGTTGCAGTCACGTGACTCGAGGGCCGCATAAAACCTTGAGCGGCACTGCTATTCTTCTCCTTTCCTTTCTCTAGCTTTGGATCCTCGTTTATAGACAATCCAATCATATAGGCTTGCGCGACCTTCTTGCCGTGCTCGTGCCTCGATTGACTGAGTCGCTAATAACTATAGAGTTATAAGCTAAGAAAGTTTAAGTACTCTTGCTTTAAGATATAAAAATAATACTTGTTGGCCACGGAGGTAGCTTTACTGCTGAGGTGTCGGACTCCGAACGACTACGGACACCGAAGGTCGAACTAGGGTTATTTCCTTATGTATATTAGGGCTCTTAGAGCCACCTTGAATAAAAGAGATCACTTATTCAATTCTGTGTCTCTACCTATTAGCTAGCTTATGTCATTTGTCGTGATACCTGCCTGGCTGAAAATACTATTATGTTTAGCGCAATAAGTTTTACAATACTGTAGCAAAAAATTACTAATAACTATTATAAACTAAGTTTGCAGTAAGCTTGCGGTAGGGTTATAGTAGGCTTGCGGTAAGTGTAGGTCTAAAGTGTGCTTAACTCTAAGGTTTACCCGCGGGCGATTTCTCCGACGGAGCTGGATCCCGAGGGTAGTAGGTGGGGTCGCGATAACAAGTAAGCGGATAATGTAGGTGAGTTTGTTATTAACCCATAGGTTTGATCTATTATGCGCACCTAATAGTTTATGCTTAGTTTGTACTCCGTTACGTAAGCTCGGGCTACTAGAACTCGGCGACCCCCTGAACTTGGCGACCTAACTAAAATCAAACCGATTTGTTAACCTATTTTCTCCACAACGAATCGATTAATATGGACCAAAATAAGCAGAACTTAGAAATGGCTATTGTAGATTTCCAATCTAGTGTTTATAAGTCTGGGTGAAAAGCTATGCTCGTATACGGTATTCTTTTATTAATTTTAAGTAATTAATTAAAGAGTAAGCTACGAAGACTATTTATATACCAATATAATTAGCAATTAACTCCTATATAGGAGGCCTTGCTTATTATTATTATTATTCATTACTTAACGTCTGATTTGGATCCCTATTGGGCCCACGCGGACTACTCCTTATATACATATAGGGAGAAAACTCTATTTAAGAAAACCCCGTGATCCGTCTCCCTACCTTTTGGGGCTCGCTTATAAGTCGCCTATAAGTTACTAGTGGTGCTCTACTACCTTACTTTTTAACCTCCTTGGGAACTACTACTGCCGTAATAAACCTACGGACGCGCTAGTATTATATACTGTACTCTACTCCTGTAGAGTTATTAGGGGGCGCCTATTACTCGCCCCTTTACCTTCTATTGCTATTTTTTTTGTAACCCAGAACTGGTCTAGCATATTTTAACCAATAAGCTACTGGGTAGCCGCCTTAAGGCCTTTCTATATTAAGAGCAGTGTATTATAGTTTTCTGTGCTAGCTGCTAAGAGTATTGCTTCTCAGCCGGTGCGTAAGGGGCATAATAGTATTACGTATTTTAGTGTCTGTTTTAGCCAGCTATATTCGCACCTTAGGCTACCTACTAGAATACCCACCTAGTGAAGCCAATCTTTTAGTCCTATTATTCCTGTCCTTAAGAGTGTTGCTATTGTATTTTCCGCCTTTATTAGGCCCTCTTAGAGCCCTTAGGTATTTACCCCCTATAGTATTACCTATGCTATAGCTTGGGTTCCCCTTGCCTAAGTCTACCTCTATACCTTTAACTCCTATTCGTCTCTCCAGTGTTGGTCTAACTAGTATTATATTACGGTAGATGGTTTTCTAGTACTCTTTTATGCTCTACTTTGGCTTCTTTCTTTCCCTTACTGTTGTTTTTACTGGCCTCTTACGCGTTTCCCTTCCTTCTCTATATAGGCCTGGGCCCTAGCGCCGCACTATTCTTCTTCTGCTTTTTCTATCTGTTTTTCTAATATATCTTTCCTACTTTAGGGTTGTTGGTTCCTTCTCCTATAGGGCACCCTAAGGTCCCTCTATAGTTTATTTAGGCGTGTCTTAATATACTTTATAACATTAGAGTTGCGTTTCTTTTGCACCCTTTATATTATATTGGCTTTAATATATAGTTATAGGGGGGGAATATTGGCTTCCTTCTTAAGTAGTGCTGTGGCCGTTCGCTTATACCCGCCTATTATACTCCTAAGGTAGGCTATTTAGACCTTTTAGAGTGGTTTAAGGAGTAATTTAGGGGGGCCTTTTTTAGTTTCTCTAGTGGCCCAAATACTAGATCTATACGTTATGGTTAGCCGGACAACTGCTATATATAGTAGGCGTGACCTCTGGAAGCATAGACCCTATATAGAATTAATAATCCTGGATATGGCGATATACTATACTTGGCCCTTATGGGCCGCTTGCGCTATATATACGCTTTACTAGAGCTTGCTATCTACCTATATTCCTAATACCCTTAGGCCTTAAACCGGTTGACCCCTAAAGCCTTAGATATGGATTGTATATTAAAGATCTATAGATTGGTTACGTTTTCTTATAAAATAGATTAGCTAGTATTTCTCTAGTAAGAATTAGACTCTATATTATTTTACCCATTCTATATAGGTGTTATGGGCTTTCTTTAGTATCCTGCAGTTCTCTGCGGCTGTTGGCCTATATATAATTAGGTTTGTGTTATTAATAAAGCCTATCCCCTAGGTTGCCCCTTCCTTAAAGGTGTTAAGCAGGTTGCTTACAAAGAAGAGGAAGAGTATAGGCGATAGAGGTAATCCTTGTGGTATTCCTATTATAACTGCAATAGGGGGGCTTTAGTATCTGCTAAAGACTAGTAATGTTTCTTTCTGGCCTATAAATCCTTAAATAAATTAAATAATCTATTCTAGGAAGCCCTTTGCCTTAAGGATATATAGGAGACGCTTATAGGGTATATTATTATAGGCGCCGCTAATATCTAGGCTAAGTATTAATACTATAAAGTCCTTTTGCATAGCCCATGCAGTTTTAATAGTAGTAGTGAGTAGTGTAAGTGCTAATAGCGTTAAGCGATTCTTTCTTGCCCCTATTTGGCTTTATGGTAGTAGGGCGTGTTCCTTTACCGTATCTGCTATATAGTCTGCTATAACCTTTTCTAAGATTTTGCTTAGGGTGTTTTCTAAGGTAATAGGGCGGTAGCTTCCTGGGATTAAGTAGTCTACTTTACCTTTTTTTTATAAGATGACCGTTGTTATGGATCTTCTAAGTTATAGGTAGTAGCCTATTATAAAGTATACTCTGGCTATATCTGTAAGCTAAGGTGCTATAAGTAGTCTATAGGTCTTTAGGGCTTTGTTTAGGATCCTATTTAGTCCTAGTACTATATTGTTTAAAAGGCGGTTAATAGTTCTAGCCATTTCTTTAGTTGTTATATCGCTATTAACCCTTAGGCGAGTTACTAGTGTTTTACTGATAATGTTGCTAAGGTCTACTAGAGCCAGTTAAGGGAAAAATCTTTCTATAAGGATTTTTACCTTCTTGTTATTGTTGCTTATGGCCTGTAGTTTGCCTGCTCTTTATAGGGGTAGTAGGTATAGATCTTTTACTAGGCGTCCTACCTTTTTCTTTACCTATTTCGCTATGGTCCAAAGGCCCTTATTATAGGGGAGACTTAGGTTAGTAGTGTATTTGTTTATAAACCGTCTCTAGTTATTTCTTGCTTCTTTTCTTAGGGTATTCTTTAGCTGGTTTTTTGTGTCTTTATATTGTCTCTCGTCCTTAGAATTGTGGCTGCTTATATATTTCCTCCTTGCTCGTCGTTGGCCGGCTATAAGGGCCGCGCACTATGCGGACTATGTATGTCGCGCGTAGGGGTCTGGTTTTGAAACCGGGTAGTGCCTTTTTAGCCTACTTTTAATTACTGCCTGGATCCTTTTTAGTTTTTAATTAATTTCCTTAGGGGTAGCTAATAAGCCTTGCTTGTTTGGTATTAGGTGGATTTCTTCTAGGTCTTAGAGTTATTGTTTAATTATATTAAGGAAGCTATCTACGTTAAGCTTCCTTATTGTATATCTTTTGCTATTTGGTTGCGCCTTAATGTCCAGATCTAGTTGTATCTGGATAGGGATATAGTCTAAGGTAAGTGCCTATTCTTCTTTAGGGGAGCACCTTTTAAGTCTCTGGTATAGGTTTTCGTCTATAATTGTAAGGTTAATTATACTTTTGGCGGTGCCCTATTGCTATATAATTACACCTGGGGGGGTAGCTAGCTTAAGGCCCCCATTATCTATAGCTCTTAGTAGGCACTCTACCTATTAATCGGCAGTAATATGGATGCCCCCCTATTATAGGTGGTGGAGGTTTATATCTTCTAGTAGGATGGACTCCGCGTGTTTAGTTTCTAGTAAGCTTATTACAGATATAATGTTCTCTGTCTATACTACCCCTTCGACCCTAGGGTTATAGATATTAATAATTTATACTAGTCCCCTATATATCTGGATGGTTATAACTGTAATATCTGGGTTAACTGCCTGCTATGACTATAAGGCAAGGCTGATATTTTTGCTAATTATAAAGCATACGCGTATGGCTGCTTTTGGTTTATATAGGAGCTGGAATCCTTAGGGGCAGTATGTTAATTATATGTAGGTATTATAATACGGCTCTTATATGGTAAGAATATAGTATTTCTCTAGGTCTAGACTATTTAGTAGGGGTCTTGCTAAATGGTGGTTCGTATTGCCGTAGTTGTACTATATAATGGTTAAGTAGCGGACCCCTGGTAGGGGTCCTTTGCCTTTCCTTTACTCCTTGCTTTTTCTGTTTCCACTTTCTCTAAAATGTTTAGAACTTCTATCTTCTATATTTGCTCCCTGGCCACTACTTATTTTATATAGAGCTTTCTATTCCTGTGTTTTATATTCCTACTAGCCTTTCTAAATTTAAGTCTGTTATTGCCTCTGGTTCTTCCCCCGTTCTTGCCAGTTAGCTATGTGCCCCTTATAAGCCAGCTGCGTATATTGTGTTTACTGCGTTAAATCTAATTCTTAATTATCCTGGCCTTAAACTTGCTATAGCCGTTTATAGGGGTCTTCCTACTGGGCGTTCTCTCCCTTATGTCCTATGTGTCCTTTATGTCCCTGTTTGGTCTAGTGATGTCACACGGCGTTGCTTTTAGCCCGTTAAGGCTTGGGATAGCTGGCTTAGCCCCCTAGTATTAAAGGTAGGAAACGCTAGAAAAATACCTGTGTCCCCCTAGCTTATTGCCTGTTGTTTCCATTTATATAACCTAATATGCAGTTATTTCTGTAGCTATTAAGCCCTTTCCTTCCGTCTTTTGTATTTAATGCAGTCTTCTCTCTCCTACGCCTTATGTGTGCTTTGGTGACAGTTTGCGCATTTTATTTAGTCTTGATTTATATATTGTCTTATATTATAGAGGCCTGTATAGTGGCCGCAGCACACCTGTGCTGTGTATATGGATTGGGTGTGTCCCTATTATATATAGCAATAATATTATTCTAGGCGTAGTCTGTGGTTGTAGAGCCTTGTGTTATATATAAGGCCATTTATAATTATTCCTTTTTGGATAAAGAGTTTTTGCATTCCTAGTGTATATACGCTGACGATAAGGGAGCTATATGTTTATCTATTGTTTCCCTAGTGAGTCTCTGGCGCCCTTTATATCCTCTCATTGTTCTTATTATATGCTTGGTTTGTATTTTCCTGTTAAAGCTATTAGATCCGGGTAATTATAAGTCCTGGTATAAGGCGTTCCATTTATTTTACTATCTTCTATATAGTTGCTATATTGTCCGCCTAGCGTCCCCTTTCTACCCTAAGGCTTATGGGAACCGATAGGACTTCAACTAGGTAATCTTTATGAAGCACTTTTATGCTAATACGCTCTCCTAGCCTATCCCCTGCCCTTACGGCCCGTTCCTTTGCCTATTAGTCCTTTAGGGTGACTCTAATGTCTCCACTCCTAAGGTGTTGGACTGTGATGGCGTTGTAGACCTCCTTATAAATCTCTATAAGAACTTCTGTTTCTAATTGTCCCCTAAGTTCCTCTGCCTTTTCTATATTTGGTTGTATTGTGATTATATACCCAGTTATTGTCTTTAGGGGGGTAGGTTCCCTATACTATAGGAGCGCAGCTATGGCGGCCCAGGTATGGTTCGCCTATTAGGGGGGATTTTATTTATCTTTAATTTTATTTAGCCGTTAAAGGATTTAATTAAGGGTTTGCTAGAGGGGCGCCTAAGGTTTGCTGGACTGGAGCTATTCTACTAGCTATATTAGTTTGTAATAGCTAATAGATGCTCCCCTATAGTTCTAGATATTAGACGCGTCTAATAGGCTTTATATTTTATTAGATGCCTTCTTAATTGGGGTATTTCCGCTTTCTAGTATAGTATTCGCCCGTCCTTATTGTTGTTGTAGGGGGCTATTGTTGGGTATAGGTCTGGCGGTCGCGCGCAACTGCGTACTACTGTCGTTCCACCTGTGCCTCCCCTATAATGTATGCATCTTAGGGGATTATTAGGGTGTTTTTTAGGGTTCTTTTAGTTGGTTTGGTCTTTTTAGGCTGGGTGCAGCAAGAGCTCTAAAAGTTGAAGGGAAGTTCTATTATATATATTATGTGGTTTCTTTAGGGTGGCAAGAATATTAAATTAATTGTTTTTAGGCCTTGCTTATTAATTAGGTACTTAAATAGGGCTTATAAAAATTTATTCCCTAATATACATAATTATAAGAAAATAGTAATCTAAATCTTTGATTAAAATGGCAATACTAAGCCCTGTGGTAAAATATAGGTAATTAGCTATCTTAAATAAAATATTTATATTTTTTTATTTACCTAACTAATAGAAAAGTATATAAATTAATAGGGTATAACTAAAGTAAATTTAAAAATCCTATAAACTTTTAAAAAGAGTATAAATAAAAGCTAATTTATAGGAAGAAAATGCCTAAAACATAAATTAATTTAAAGCTATATTAAGTGTATATATAAATTTAATTATTATAGGAGATGATTACAAAGAGAGGACTTTTATATAGTTACTAAATAATTATAAATAGATATTTATTATAAAGATAATATCTAACCTTAGTTAATTAATTAAATTTTATATAATCTTTAAAGGAAACCACCTTTAATTAATACAGTTCTGCTAAGGTAAAGTATTATATTAGATATATATAACCTTAAAGAATAGTTAAATAGCTAATATATTATATTTAAGCGATTTATTAATCTTTTCTTATTAAAAACTAAACTATTTAGTAATAAAGCTTAACTATTTTTTCTTAGCAGCCATATAAGCCACTATATTGTTGTAACGTGGCCCGCCTCCACGTTGCCATACGGCTAAAAAGACTGAGAGTGCTTGCGAACTTGTTGTAAGCGCGGCGGGACCTAATATATATACTCTTACAATTGTTAAGTTTTTATACTACCTTATTTAATATAGCAATCCTTAAATCTATCGTACTTCTCCTTTATTAAATTAAAATATTAGAACTAGATTATAGAGCTTATATTTCTTAATAATATTACTTTAATTAAGAAGCACCAATTTATTAAGTATTACTATAAGGCCTAAAAAGAAGGCTTTATAGTAAAAATAATTAAATTTAGGTAGTATATCTTTAGTATTTATCTATAGAATCTATATAAGAGCCTTAAATCTTTATAACGCTTTAATAGAGACTTTAAGCTTTAAATAAGCTAATTATTACGGACGCTTTAAGTACGATGTTATGACTACTTAGGGAAGAGTCGCAGGAAGCTAGTTGGTTAATATAGGCACAGTCTAGGATAGATCCGGTGGAACTATATAATAAGGAATGGTAAGCGAGTTATATAATATTATATATAGTATATAAAGTATACGCGGTGTACGCCTATGTATAATACGTATAACACGTACCTTATGTACAAAAGAGGATTTCTTAGGAGTATGGTTATGTATTTAAAGGACCTTAGTCCCTACCGTAAATAGTTCTCTCCTTATAGTAAATCTTAGAATACAATTGGAGTTAATCTATTAGGCAACCACTCCACCAGTTATTATTATATTGTTGTTTTATTCTTACCTATATACCTAGCCCAATAACAGGACCTACTATAGTTTTTACTATAAGGTTCCGTTACACATTTACTACTAAGGTTATGGTATTAAATAAGGTTAAATAACATGCCACCCAAAGCACTAGTTATAACGGCGTTGACGGCAGCTATAACCTTAGGGCCAGGTGATACTAGTATAGATAATAGGGATTCTTAAGTGGTTACACAAGGTTAGTTACAGGAAATGGTTAATCACTTATAAGATAATAATAGGATACTTAAAGAACGTATTAATGGAATTAGAGTAGTGAAAATTAAACTACCTTTAATTAAACGGTTCTTAGGGGAGAAGTTAAAGCTTAAGGGGTTTCTTACGCAAATGCACTTTAAGGTAGTATAGGAAGAAGTAAAGTTAGTAATATCGTTAAATTAAGTAGCCTATATAGGATTGTTCCTAATAGGGAGGGCACTTAAGTGGTTTAAACTGTATCTTATAGAAATATAGGCTAATGGCATAACAACTACTAACTAGGACGTGCGGTATATATTTACTAGTTAGAACGGGTTTGCGGAATAACTAATGTAGATATTTAGAGACCTAGAGGCTATAACCACAGCAGAATAAAAGCTTTAGAACTTAGTATAACGCACTTTAGCAATTAAGTATATAATATAGTTTTAAATACTAGCTATATAGGTTAAGTGGAATAACAGGGCGCTTATAGTATAGTATAAACAGGGACTTAAGGCTAAAGTCTAGGACGCAATTATCCTAATAGAAGATATGGATACTCTAAGAGAGTTAATAGATTAGTTAATAAAGATTAATAATAGGATCTATTAAAGGGAATAAGCTAAGAGAGGGTAAGATAAAGTTCCATGGTTATATAAGGCGTAGAGTACGCAACAACAGACACAGAGTTAAAAACTATAGAATAGTGTAGAGCTAATAGACCTAAGCAGTACTAAAGAAACCTAAAGGTAGGAAAAGAAACTATAGAAATCTAGAGGTTAAAGATTAAGTAATTAAAGGACCTAGGAACAGAGGCCAAACCAGGGATTTTAGTAGTAGAAGATATTTAGGCGGACTCTATAGCAAGAAAAATGGTTTAAAGATAGGGCTTGTATAAATTATAGAAAACAAGGTTATTTTGCCAGAGACTATAGAGGTGGTTAGAGTAACCACGCAGTAAAGGGAACTAGGCCAGTAGACAGCATATATATATAGAGGGATAATAGTATACTGTAAGAAACAAAAGAGTGTTTAATTAATAGTTTTGTGTATTATTATAATAACACCTGCCAAATTTATAAGGACGCTAAGTATAGCGCAAGCTATTAGCTATAGGAGCCATTGTTATCTAAGTTTAGAGGAACCAATAAACTAGCTTATAGATCGGACATTAAAGATAATAAATTTAATAAAGGCGAAGCATTTACTAATAATAAGGCAATAAAGGCAGCTTACTAGGAGCATATAGACCTTAGAGAAGTTGAAATAAAAGTAGAAACTAAGACCGTTATAAAATAGGGTTTAGTAACGGATGTTATAACACTATTAGATACAATTTCCATTGCTTTATAAGAAAATAGGAGTAATATTTAAAAGAAACTAAGTAAGTAGATAACTACTAGTGCTAGCTTATTACTTAATAAAGGTAAAAGGCTACAGGCTTAAGATTCTTAAGAAGAGATATAAGAAGCTTAAAATTCTTAAGACAAGATAAGATATACCTAAGGACCCATAATAGATAAAAACTAATGGGAAAGGGCAGTAACCCAGTTTAATAACAAATAAATAAATATAGGACGCAAGTTTAAGAACTATAAGTTTAGAGAATAAATAAGAACGTTAGTAATCCTAGGTAAATATAGTATTCAGCCTAAAGATTAAATAGTTAATACTAGGATTAAAAAGTAAGATAACTACAAAGATCTAGCTATAAGATGCAGAAAATAAGAAACTATGGATAAGTTTAGAATAAGAATTATTGTATAGCAAGAGCAAAAGCTAGATAAGAGGTTAGCTATGCCAGGTTATATAAGGGATAGAGCACCCGTATAAAGAGTTACTAATAGGCCAAGTGTAGAGACACCTAGGGCAAAATAGTTAGATAAACTAGAATAAGAAGAGGATCTAGATATCCTAACTAGGTTTAAAGAAAGACATACTAAAGGATGTTATAATATAGTAATAATAAGGTACTTTCTAATAGAAAAACTATATACACTAAACCAGTTATATAGAAAGTGGTATAGGCAACGACATAGTAATGAATAGGAAGACTTTTATATATAGCTAGACAAAAAAGTTGTCTAAGACTAACCCATTACGGAAAAACGCATGAGTTATATTAAAGGAGCATTAATTATAATGTTAAGGAACCTAGAAGAAGGATCTAGGGATTAAAGAAGTAAGTAATAAGTTTTAGTACCCGTAGTAGAGATACTAGTGGTTAGGTTAACTAGGTATAGGTTTAAACTTAAGGATAAAGATAAACTAAGAGTTAACCCAAAATATACAGCGCATTATATACTATTGTGGATAGCTTGTGTGGAGGATATATGTAATATGCATAGAGCACCTAAAGATAAGAACCAGAAGTACCTAGTAAGGATATATTAGGTACTAGAGGAAAAGCGGTTTAGGAATGCTAAGTATATATATAAATAGCACCCAGTAGAAGTATAAGGTTAAGGGGACTTAATACTTTAACTAGGAAGATTCCTTACGGAAGAATGCCTAGATGGATGATAGTGGTAGAAGTGCCCAGAAAATACTTGTCTATAGTATATAGAGGAAAAGAAACGAACTAAATATTAGCTAAGGTTGGACTAAGTACAAGTAGGATCTAGCAGCTAATAGTTAGGAAAAGGGGAGGCGTATAGAACTAGAGGGAACTAGTATTAAAGCCTTAGACCCTTAAAGGAATTTAAGGATAATACCTAAATTTATAAGTTAAATAGCAAGATTAGCAGTTTAAAGTGTTGGTAGATAGTAGAGTAACTAGGAACCACATATCACCAAAGGTAGTAGAAAGGATGGGGTTACTATATAGATAAAAAGAACACCCATATCTACTTATAACGATTTTAGGAGATTAGATAGCCTATAGAGGAGGCATTATTAATCTTAAAATAGGACCTATTTAGTTAACTATTAAAGGAAGACTAATTAGAATGTCTTTTAATATCCTACTATTAGGATAGGATAAGGCAATACTAGGAATGCCTTAGTTACAGGAGTATAATCCAAAGATTAATTAGGTTATAGGTTAAGTCAATATTAAGGATACTTAACGGCGTAAAGTGCGACAGTAAACTAAGTTAGTATAGTACTAAGTTAGAGCAATATACAAAGAGACTAAGTAAGGCTTAAGTTATGTACTAAAGAGATACCACAAGTATGGTAAAAAGTTATGGTTACCAGAAAGTAAAAAGCTGTTAGAGTATATAGTATAGGACTATAAGATAGAACTAGAAGAGGAAATAAGTTTAAAGTTCTTTCCAATCTATAAGCTTACTAAAATAGAGTTAGTAGCGCTTAAGGAGTTTATCTAGGAGAACTTACGCAAGGGATATATTAGACCGTTATAGTTATTAGTAGAATATCCAGTACTATTTATCCTAAAGAAAAACGGAAAACTTAGGATGTATATAGATTATAGATAGTTAAACAGCATTACTAGGAAGGATAGATATCCTTTACCCTTAATTAGCGAAATTTAAGATAGGATAGGTAACGTAAAGATCTTTATAAAGATAGATTTAAGGTAGGTATACCATTAGATTAGGATTAAGGAAGGTAATAAATAAAAGGCAGCCTTTAGGTCAAAGGAAGGACTATATAAGCTATTAGTTATACAATTTAGACTTATAAATATACTAGTAATGTTCTAGAAGCGAATTAATAGTATATTAGGAGAACACCTAGATAAATTTGTTATAGTATATCTTAATAACATTATCATCTACTTAGAGAGTAAGAAAGAATATAGAAAACATATTAAGTGGGTTTTAAAGAGACTGCAAGAAGAACAGATGCTAGTAGTAATTAAAAAATGCAAGTTCTTTACTAGGAAGACCAATTTTATTAGATTTATTATTAAACTAGGCCAACTTAGTATAGATCTAAAAAAGATTGAGGCTATAGTAAATTAGTAGGAACTAGAGAACGTTATATAGTTAAGATCGTTCCTAGGGTTTTGCAATTATTGTAGAAGGTTTATAGCGTAATAGTTAAAGGATATTAAGCCACTTACGCGGTTAACAAAAAAAAAGAACTATAGGTATAGGGGAAGGAGTAATAAGAACTATTTAAGAGAGTTAAAGGGTTATTTACCTAAGAGCCAGTTCTTAAAATCTATTAACTAGGTCTAGAGACGGTTATAAAAACAAATATATTAGACTTTACACTAGGGGCATACTTTATATAGAAATATTAGGATAGATGGCACCCAGTAGTATACTATAGTTAAAAGATAACACTACTAGAGTTAAACTACGATATCTATAATAAGGAGTTGTTAGGTATAGTTATAGCACTTAAAAAATAGAGAGCATTTTTACAAGGCATAGAGAAACTATTTATAGTTAAGACGGACTATAAGAACCTTATAGGATTCCTAACAATAAAGGAACTCAATTAAAGACAGGTTAGATAGGCGGAAATGCTTATAGAGTACTATTTTGAAATTTAGTATACTAAAGGTACAGATAATGCACGAGTAGATACTCTAAGTAGAAGGGCTGAATTACAAAGTAATAAAAAGCTATTAGGAGCTTTATTATAAAAGGATTAAGACGGATTAATTAGGTATAATTATCTAAAGATTATAGCAACTAAAGAAAGTCAGATCTATAAATTACTAGGGAGTGATTAGATATAAAAGATCTAAAAAGCGCAGGCAGAGAATCTAGACTTAGAGTAATATAAAAACAAAGAAGCAACATATGTACCTAAGTCTATTATAGAAGAATTTGTTAAGGAATTCTATAAAGGAATAATATAAGGATATAATAGAGCTATAGGCTTAGTATTAAGACTTTAAAAAGAGTATATTATTTAAGAAATCTGGGGACTAGTATAACAAGTTATAAAGGAGTGTCTAGATTGCTAAAGAAACAAACCAATAAGGCATAAGCTGTATAGAGGGCTACAACCTGTTAAAATACTAGGAAGACCATAGGAAGTTATATTATAGGACTTTATTATTAAGTTACCAAAGTTAAGAGATCCTATTATAGGACAAGATTATAACGCGATTTTAGTAATAGTGGATAAGCTAATAAAGTAGGGATACTTTATAGCATATACTAAAGAAATATTAGTAGAAGATGTCGCTAGAATCTATATAAAAGAAGTGTTTATAAGACATAGAGCACTAGATAAGATTATATTAGACAGAGATCTAAGATTTATAGCAGCATTTTAGAAAGTGTTTTTAATAGAATAGGGAGTTCGCGCAGTAATATCTATAGTATATTATCTATAGACGGACGGACAAATAGAAAGACTAAACTAGACACTAGAGCAGTATTTAAGGCATTATATTAATTACGTACAGAATAATTAGGTATTGTTATTACCAGTTACACAGTTTGCATACAACATAATACTATAAGAAGGAATGGGGATATTACCATTTAAGGCAAATTACGGATATAAGCTAAGAATATTATTATCGCTATATTAAGTAAAAAAGACGAGTAGTACAGCTAAGTAACGAATAGAGATATTAATAAATCTTTATGTAGACCTTATAGAAACAGCTAAACTAGTATAAGAATAAATAAAAAGGTACTATAATACTAAGAGATCTAAGGGACCAGATCTTAAGGAGGGAAATAAAGTGTGGCTATTATACAAAAATTTCAAGAGTTAACAACTAAGCAAGAAGTTAGACTATATTAGACTAGAACCTTTTAAAATTAAGTAAAGAATTTTATTAGTTATGTATAAGTTAAACCTACTAGCCAAAATAAAGATCTACCCTATATAATATATCGCAATGCTAGAGCCAGCATATAGGAATATTAAGCCACCAGTCTATAAGGCAGATATGTATAGAGGACAAAAGAAAGACAAATAGTAAGTTTTAAAGATTATTAGTTATAAAGATATAGAGGACAAAATGTAGTATAAAGTAAAGTAGATAGGCTATAGTAAGACTACCTAGGAACCACTAAGCAACCTAGAAAACGCTATAGGAAAGGTATAAGAGTATTAAAAGAGAGTAGGTTAGGTAATATTAACAAAAAAGGATTGCCAAAAAATAAGTCACCTAAGGGGGACCTAAGAGGAGTAATTACTGAGCTATTTAGAGTTATTTCCCTTATAGGAGGAAAGCTAGTCCTTTTATTACCTAGCTTGTTAAAACCCTACTAAACCAGTTTCTACTTCTTGGAATAAACCTTCTTATAAACCTTCTTAAGATGGGTTAACCAAGCGAACGCAACCTATTAAGACTTAAAGGAGTAACGTTAAGCCTTAAGGGCCTAAGCGGTCTCTTTAGCAGAACAGTAGAGTTTGGTATATATGGCGGCCAACTTGGACTTAAGCTTTATAGTAGTAGATTAAACACAAGACCCTATAATAAGTTACTTAGGGAACTAAAAGACTGTTAAGAGTTATAGGACGCGTATATTTAGTGTTAGAAACAGAGCGAATATTATAGAATAATTAAACGTTTGCTTTAGTACACTCCAAGTAAAATAAGGGTTATTAAGATAAGGGACTTGCTATTATAATATATACTAACCCCGCTTTTACATAACAAGAATACGGAGATGACATTATCTTACTAAGCAATAGTATGGCAGCCATGGTGCGAGCACAACATTACACTTGTAAGGAAGAAGAAGCTTTAGGTATAATAAGCAAGAATATTAACTAGACTAATTAAATAGATATTATACCTCTAGTAGATAACTTAGAGATATTAGGAATCTTTAAGGACAAAGATAAAGAGGAGGGAGATAGTATTATGGACGCTTTAAGTATAATATTATGACTACTTAGGGAAGAGTTGTAGGAAGCTAGTTGGTTAATATAGGCATAGTCTAGAATGGATCCGGTAGAACTATATAATAAGGAATAGTAAGCGAGTCATATAATATTATACGCAGTATACAAAGTATACGCGGTATATACCCGTGTATAATACGTATAACACATACCTTACGTATAAGAGAGGATTTCTTAGGAGTACGGTTATGTATTTAAAGGACCTTAGTCCCTACCATAGATAGTTCTCTCCTTATAGTGAATTTTAGAATACAATTAGAGTTAATCTATTAGGCAACTACTCTACTAGTTATTATTATGTTGTTGTTTTGTTCTTACCTATATACCTAGCCTAATAATAGGACCCAGCCCGCGAAGCCCTACTGCACGCGTCCACGTCGCCGCGGGTGGAAACATCATCGGGAAATCGTTCCTTTTGATGGCCAAGTGCAGAGGCGATGGTAGAGAGCCGTCGCAGCGCGTGCAGCGCGCTGTCGTTGCGACTCTGTGGTGTTGAGCCTGCGACGCGTACAAAGCATCGCCCTCAACAACACCAGGAGTCCTACTGCCCCCGCTTAGGACTCCCGTTCTACCATCTAGGGGGGCAATCAATTAAGGGAAACTGGGATACGAAAACCACCCGACGTACGACTACCTAGCTCGTAGCTAGGGCCGAAACTGGCCTTATCAAGCCAGCGGATGTGGACGCGTCCTAGGCGTATGACAGGACACCCTTGGGCTTGCACTAGCTCTGAGATCGCAAGGAACGCGGCGAGGGCGTAGGGAACCTCTTTTTATAAGAACTTGTTAAGGTTAACGCGTCGCAGATTCCTTGTACGAAACTTGTTAAGGCCCCCAAGGCCACCGCGAAGAACTTGTTAAGGCCCTGCCTAGAGAACTCGTTAAGGCCCCTCTACGAGAGCCTATCTGGTATCCGGTACACTCAGGTGACTCAGAAGAGGGTCTTAATAGGCGTGGTGCGCGTGACCTGGACGACGGTGACGCGACGGCGACGCGACGGCGACCAGACGGCTTAATGAGGTGGAAACACGGGCAAAGCTCTAGGCAGCGGAAACACAGGCCAGCTTCGACGGCCCTATGGCGTTCAACCAGGTGACTCACAGGAGGGTCTTAATAGGCGTGGTGCACGCAACCTAACGCATGCATACAAGGCGACTTATAGGAGAGTCTTAATAGGCGTGGTGCACGCAACCTAGTATACATATATATGGGGGAGGTCTTGGAGGAAACACAGGCCAGTCAGACGAGGTCTCGACAGTTAGAAACACAGGCCAGCTTATAGGAAGGGGGGACACAAGCTTGGTTAGTAGGAGAGGGGGGAGCAGGTTGCCTGGCACGGGACCTGGCGTCTCTATGGCCCCCTCCTGCAAGACACGGTCGGCCTGTTATAAGGAGACTCTTACAGGCAACGCGAAACGGGAACTGGCAGTAGTATAGGGTGTTGCGCCCCTATACTACAACTAGCCTCCCGCGGGGCGTAGTGCGTAGTAGCCACTGCTGGCTCTAGGGACCTCACCCCTTGGCTGGGCTCTGACCCCTAGTGCACCTAGTAGGCAGGCAGGATCACGTCCTGGCCGGAGAGACTACTACGCGGCTCGAGAGAACGGATGCGCGTGTTGGTGTACCAACAGACGGGACTGCTCGCTAGGGCGGTA
>Ga0307507_10002928_pt1 | contig 34316 bp, 6 predicted proteins | sample 7_EM_MG_FD_207223 | JGI IMG/M metagenome (GOLD analysis project Ga0307507, IMG submission 207223) | Populus trichocarpa ectomycorrhiza microbial communities from riparian zone in the Pacific Northwest, United States - 7_EM | ecosystem: Host-associated > Plants > Roots > Unclassified | place...
TAGTAGTTAACCGCCTTATAAAAATGCGATATATAATTCCTATGGACTTAATTAATGTTATCTTAGTAGCTAAATATTTTGTTAAACACGTCTTTAAGCTATATAGACTCCCTAACTTAATAATATCCAACTATAGAAGCCAGTTCGTTTTAGACTTCTAGCAAGCTCTATATAAACAATTAAGTATATAAACACGACTCTTAACTGCATTTTATCTAGAGATAGACGGTTAAACCAAAATTATAAATGCGATTATGGAATAATACCTATAAATGTACTGCTCCTACCTATAAGACAACTGGGAAAAGTGGCTGCCTTTAGCTAAGTTTACTGCGAATAATATAATAAATGAATTAACAGGCATAACGCCGTTCTACGCAACCTATGGACAAGACCCTTAACTTAGATTTAAACCACAACCTAAAATTAATATAATAGGACCCACGATTAAACGGATTTAGTTAATTAATGCGCATAACTTTACTAATTAAATAAAGCAGTTAACGGAACTACTATAAAGTGAATTAACATACGCTTAAATGGTATAGGAATGGCATATAAACAAAGGACGAGCTCCCGCGTGGGACTTTAAAGAAGGTGATATAGTTTACCTAAATACACAAAATATAAAGACTTAACGGCCCTTAAAGAAACTCAATTAGAAGTTTGTGGGCCTATACTAAATTAAAAAAAAACTAAGCCCATACGCCTATAAGCTTAAACTGCTGACTGAGATAAAAATATACCTAACGTTTTACGTAAGCTTGCTGCAACCCTTAAAGGGTAAACCTTTAACTCGCAAAGTGCCGCCACCACCTCCTGTAATTATTAATAACGGTAACGGTTCTTACTTTATTAACTTAATTAACAACATGCAATAGAAAACACGATTTAAACAATTTAAACTTCTTATTAAGTGGGAAGGATATAAAACACAAACCTGGGAAACCTATAACCAGATTAAGGCCGACGCGCCTTCCTTAGTAAAAGAATTCCATAAGGACCATCCTTCGCGGCCTACTCTAGCTGGATGGACATAATATAAAGGCAAATAACTGCCACCTAACACGAATACACGAAACTCAAATTTAAAAAGAACTCAAAATAAGTTACAACGTTTATGACGCGATTATATAACACGCAAAATGTTAAGGAACTTCAACCAGCGGTTAAAGTTATCTAATTGGTTAGATCTGCCTTGCCAAGACCACCACCTAATACAAAAATACGACACGCGATAAAATTATGAATTCTTAACCAAATTGAATTATTTTGAACCTTTGGCTAAAGGGGGGGGTACTGTAATAGGACTAGCCTAGTTACAGTAGGAATGTCTCAGTAAAACACTTGACAGATAAACTTGACGCTTTAACCAAATTCTACCAAATTCTACCAGCTTAATCGACTTCTGCTAAGTTCTGCCAGATCAATCAAATTCTACCGAAGTCCGTCCACATGCGTATGTGCGCACGCATCGACCAAGACCCCTAACTATTTAATTACAAGATTCTCTGGTTATTCCTTTCTCTTCTTTACATAACGTCTTATTCTCTACAGAGCTATACCCTTAGATTTAGATAGAATTTATATTATTCCTTCAAATCTACCCTAAAGGCTCTTCGTGCCCTTACAGTTTAATCTTCTATAGGGCTACCACCATGCTATATACGTCATTATAATTGTGACTAGCGGCAGCGTAACTAAGGCAATAGGTAACCTTTTTAAGGAGATCTTCCTGGTCTTTAGCGTTGTCTTAAAAGAGGACTCCAGTGTATTTCTAGAACTTAACATAGAACTCGTCAAATAACTTAGTAGGACTTATCTTTAGGGCGCGTAGTTTAGCTTAACTGGTAGCCACTAGGTCGTAGTTATAATATATTAGGTCAAGATTATTAAGGACCTCCTAATAGGACTACTACTTCTAGGGGCTATTAGTCTCCTATTAGGCGAAGAATCTATTAAATAGGGTACCCTTTATACGCCCAATAATATAACCAATCCTAGCATCCTCCCTAGGAAAAAGGCAGGCGCTTTAGGTTAGTTTCTCGCGGATTTATATCTTCCAGTAGCTGTATTCCTTACGGTCTCCCTAGAAGACTAGGGGATTAGGGTATCGTATATTAGACCCCACAATTATAGCTTAAGTTTAGTTGCTATTATAGGAGTCGTCCCTATTAGGTAAAGCTGCTTAACGCTAACTTTTAGCTAAGTATTAAGTGGGTGAGGTTGCTAGAGGCGTAAAGACTTAGGTAGTATAGTGCGTAGTAAGGAGGTGCTTAGTATTATTACGGATATACTTATTAAGCTAAAACTATAGGTATTTAATTATGCCCTCCTTTTTAATAACCTAAGCAATAAGTACAATCTCAGCTTTTTTTAGTCGTTAGACGTCGCGCTTAGATATATAGAGGTCATCTTCGGTCTTTTAGTGTGTGTTATTAGCAAGTGCCTTACTAGCTTATAAGTCTTAGATAATATCATAGTCTTAGGCAGCACGCAATTCGGCTCATATAAGCTTTAGGTGGTAGTTCTATAGAAAGTAATAGTATTTATTAGGTTCTTATGCTACTATTTATACAAACATCTTAGCATCTTATATTTTAATCTTAATGGGTAGCTGCCCTTCTAGTTACTTTTCCGTGGCTATATAATCAATAAAGGATAAAACGTCGCCGGTGTCTATCTTGTTAAGGTTGTCGCTGTGACCACCTATACTAATAGGGGTGTACCTATCCTGCTAGGCTGGTTGACTCTTATCGTCTTTAAGGTGGTACTGGGTACTTAAGGGTGCTTATAGTTATAACTCTTTTAAGCCGCTAGGCTTGCCCTTAGGGGTTAAGGCTAGGGTTAATAAATTAAATTCTCCTAGGATTAATTGGCGTCGTAGGTTAGGTTAGGGTATTAGGTTACTCTTTAGGCTTAACATAGTGGCTAGTAAGGAATATCGTCTTACTATTATAGTACAAAGGTTGCTTGTAGACACACTACTTTTAGCAGCGCCTGTAGTATCATAGACGTAGAATTGGTCGTAGGCTAGGTGTCAGTGGTAAAAAAAAAAGGCGCAACATAATGTCATGGGGCGCGGAACAGTGGCAGCTGAACGTATATATTCAAGGAGTCTACAAGACGTTACGCGATCGATCGTAAGGGTCGAGGGCGTAAGGAGGTGACATACCTACGCGTAGCTGACGTAAGCTGTACGCGAGGTGTACGCGAGAGCACGGGGCTCTCCTATGGAGGCCCCTGCGGTGGGGTTCCGTGACAGCAATCTAGGGCAATTTGCGGCAACTTGCCTACGAACGCGAGTTAAAAGGGGCTAATTACGTGAGCTAAGCGAGCTTAAGAAATCCACCAAATTCCACCTGTAGAATAGTAGAATTAATAAGCATTAATTAAAATCAGTTACCACCTATACTATTGCAATAGCATTACGTATTACTGGAAGTGATACCAACAATAACAAAGCCTTATAGGAAATACTATGGTAGACTTACTAATAGGCTAGGTATTAGGTAAACAAGAAGTTAATAACGTAATAATAACTAGTAGAGTGGTTGTCTAATAGATTAACTCTAATTATATTCTAAAATTAACTGTAAAGAAAGAAACTATCTAGGTAGGAACTGTGGTCCTTTAAATATATAATATAACTCTAATAAAAGTCATTACTCTATTGCTCTGTCTGCTTTATTAACTTTACTATAGATTATACAGGTTATATAGATTATATAGATTATATCTTATAACTCGTTATATAACTTGGTTACCCCTCGCCCTATAGTTTAACTGGTCCTAGCGTCTCCCGCGCTTCCACTACTAGTCCGTTTATATCCTCTTTTAGTAGCCGTACTACCGCTAATATAAGATCCGTAACACTAACTTTTAAAGCTATAGCTATTACTATATACTTCTAGATTAAATATAACCTTAAGCTATGACTTAAAGATTCTATATTTTCTTTTATATAGCTATGGCTCTAACCTAGAGACTTTCTAGTTATTAGCTAAAGAGCTATTAAGACTTAACTATATGCAGTTATCTCCTTAAAATTAATTGTATGCGATTAAGTCTTACCCTATTAGCAGATACTCTTTTCCTATTCTAAATTAGGCCTTTTTTCCTACTAGGTTTTAGTTATAGGTTAAGGTTTTTATTAAGGCTGCTTGGTTACTTTAAGAGCTATAGCTTGCCTAAGAGATAGTAGTAGCTTAAAGATCCTACGCGATTATCTTTCTATAAGGCTTTGGTTACTTTAAGAACTTTAGCTTGCTTTAAGAGCTACGGTTTGCCTAAGAGATATAGTAACGGCTTAAAGATCTTATATAATTACCTTAAGAGCTATAGCTTATATAGATCGTACGCGATTATTCTACTAGTAGACGATTTTTTCCTTTCTATAAGGCCTTTTTTCCTATAGGGTTTTAGTTATAGGTTAAGGTTTTTATTTAGAGCTGCGGCTTATATAGATTATATATAATTAACTCCCTACTACTAGACGCTCTTTTTCTTTCTAAATAGGCCTTTTTTTTCTACTGGGTTTTAGCTATAGGTTAAGGTTTTTATTAAAGCTGCTTAGCTAGTCTTTCTCCCTATTTCCCTATATAAGTAAGGCTTTAGTATTACTTACCTTTTTTATATATAGAAATTAATCTATTAGGTATATGGGCTGGGGGCTAGCTTTAATATAGGGGGGGTAATATAAGGGTTTTTTTGCCCTTTACTTGGGTGTATTACTTAAGAGCTTTTAGGGGTAGCCAAGGTATTACGGACGCTTTAAGTACAATGTTATGACTACTTAGGGAAGAGTCGCAAGAAGCTAGTTGGTTAATATAGGCACGGTCCAGGATAGATCTAGTGGAACTATATGACAAGGAATAGTAAGTAAGTTATATAATGTTATACGCAGTATACAAGGTATACGCAGTATACGTCTATGTATAACACGTATAACACGTACCTTACGTATAAGAGAGGATTTCTTAGGAGTATAGTTGTGTATTTAAAGGACCTTAGTCCCTACTGTAGATAGTTCTCTCCTTATAGTGAATCTTAGAATACAATTGGAGTTAATCTATTAGGCAACCACTCTACTAGTTATTATTATGTTGTTAATTTATTCTTACCTATATACCCAGCCTAATAATAGAACCTACTGTAGTTCCTACTATAAGGTTCTATTACACATTCACTACTAAGGTTATGGTATTAAACAGGGATCAAATAATATGCCACTAAGAGCAGCACTAGTTATAACGGCGTTAACAGCAGCACTAGTTATAACGGCGTTAACAGCAGCTATAACCTTAGGGCCAGGTAATACCAGTATGGATAATAGGGATTCTTAAGTAGTTACGCGAGGTTAGTTATAGGAAATGGTTGATTACTTATAAAACAATAATAGGATACTTAAAAAACGCATTAATAGAATTAGAGTAGTAAAAATTAAGTTACCCTTAATTAAACAATTCTTAGGAGAGAAGTTAAAGCTTAAGGGATTCCTCACACAAATACACTTTAAGGTAGTATAGGAAGGAGCAAAGTTAGCAATATTATTGGATTAAGTAGCCTATGCAGGATTGTTCCTAATAGGGAGGGCACTTAAGTGGTTTAAGCCGTATCTTACAGAAATATAGGCTAATAGTATAACAACTACTAACTAGGACGTACGGTACATATTTACCAGTTAGAATGGGTTTATAGAACAATTAATGCAGATATTTAGAGACCTAGAGGCTATAACTATAGCGGAATAAAAGCTTTAGAACTTAGTATAACGCACTTTAGTAATTAAGTATATAACACAGTTTTAAACACTAGCTATATAGGTTAAGTGAAATAATAGGGCGCTTATAGCATAGTATAAATAGGGACTTAAGGCTAAAGTCTAGGACACAATTATTCTGATGGAAGATATAGATACTTTAAGAGAGTTAATAAATTAGTTAATAAAGATTAATAATAAAATCTATTAAAGGGAACAAGCTAAGAGAGGGTAAGACAGAGTTCCATAGTTATATAAGGCGCAGAGTACGTAATAATAGATATAGAGTTAAAAACTATAGAATGGCGCAGAGCTAATGGACCTAAGCAGTACTAAAGAAACCTAAAGGTAGGAAAAGAAACCACAGAAACTTAGAGGTTAAGGATTAAGTAATTAAAGGACCTAGAAGTAGAGGCTAAACCAAGAATCTTAATAGTAGAAGACATTTAGGCAGACTCTATAGCAAGAAAAATAGTTTAAAGATAGGGCTTATATAAATTATAGAAAACAAGGTCATTTTGCTAGAGATTATAGAGGTGGTTAGAGTAACTATATGGTAAAGGGAACCAGACCAGCAGAAGGCATATATATACAGAGGGACAACGGTATACTGCAAGGAATAAAAGAGTGTTTAATTAACAGTTTTGCGTATTATTATAATAACGCATACCGAATTTATAAGGATGCTAAGTATGGCGCAAGCTATTAGCCGCAGGAGCTATTATTATCTAAGTTTAGAGAAACCAACAAACTAGCTTATAGATCGGACATTAAAGATAATAAATTCAATAAAGGCGAAGCATTTACCAATAATAAGGCAATAAAGGCAGCTTACTAAAAGTATATAGACCTTAGAGAAGTTAAAACAGAAGTAGAGACTAAAACCATTATAGAATAAGGTTTAGTAATGGGTATTATAACACTATTAAATACAATTTCTATCGCTTTATAAGATAATAGGAGCAACGTATAGAAGAAACTAAGCAAGTAAATAACTGCTAGTGCTAGCTTATTACTTAATAAAGGTAAAAGGCCACAGGCTTAAGATTCTTAAGAAGAAATAAGAGACGCTTAAGATTCTTAAAATAAGATAAGATATACCTAAGGACCCACAATAGACGCAAACTAATGGGAAAGAGTAGTAACTTAATTTAATAACAAACAAATAAGTATAGGACACAAGTTTAAGAACTACAAGTTTAGAGAATAAATAAGAACGTTAGTAATTCTAGGTAAACGCGGTATTTAGCCTAAAGATTAAATAGTTAATACTAGGATTAAAAAGCAAGACGACTATAAAGATCTAGCTGCAAGACACAGAAAACAAGAAACTATAGATAAGTTTAAAATAAGAATTATTATATAATAAGAGCAAAAGCTAGACAAGAGGTTAGCGATACTAGGTTATATAAGGGATAAAGCACCTATATAAAGAGTTACTAATAGGCCAAGTATAGGGACACCTAGGGTAAAGTAGTTAGATAAATTAAAACAAGAAGAGGATTTAGACATCCCAACTAGGTTCAAAAAAAGACATACCAAAGGATATTATAATATAGTGATAATAAGGTACTTTCTAATAAATAGACCATACACACTAAACCAGCTGTATGGAAAGTAGTATAGGCAACAACACAATAATAAATAGGCTGATTTTTATATATAGCTAGACAAAAAAGTTGTCCAAGACTAACCTATTATGGAAAAACGCATAAGTTATATTAAAGGAGTATTAATTATAACGTTAAGGAACCTAGAAGAAGGATTTAGGGACTAAAAAAGTAAGTAATAAATCTTAGTACCTATAGCAGAGATACTAGTAGTTAGGTTAACTAGGTATAGGTTTAAACTTAAGGATAAAGACAAACTAAAAGTTAACCCAAAATATATAGCGTATTATACACTATCGTAGATAGCTTATATGGATAATATATATAACATATATAGAGCACCAAAAGATAAGAACCGGAAGTACCCAGTAAGAATATATTAGGCACTAGAGGAAAAGCGGTTTAGAAATGCTAAGTATATATATAGTTAGCACCTAGTAGAAGTACAAGGTTAAGGAGACTTAATACTTTAACTAGGAAGATTCCTTACAAAAGAATACCTAGACAGACAATAGTGGTAGAAGTGCCCAGAGAACACTTATCTATAGTATATAGAGGAAAAGAAATGAACTAAGTATTGGCCAAAGTTGGACTAAGTATAAGCAGGATCAAATAGCCAACAGTTAGGAAAAGGGGAGGCGTATAGGACTAAAGGGAACCAGTGTTAGAGCCTTAAACCCTTAAAGGAATTTAAAGACAATACCTAAACTTATAAGTTAAATAGCAAGACCAGCAGTTTAAAGCGTTAGTAGATAGTAGAGCAACTAGGAACCACATATTACCAAAAGTAGTAGAAAGAATAGGGTTACTATATAGATAAAAGGAACACCTATATCCACTTATAATAATTTTAGGAGATCAGATAGCCTATAGAAGAGGTATTATTAATCTTAAAATAGGACCTATTTAGTTAACTATTAAAGAAAGACTAGTTAGAATATCTTTTAATATCCTACTATTAGGATAGGATGAGGCAATACTAGGAATGCCTTAGTTATAGGAGTACAATCTAAAGATTAATTAGGTTATAGGTTAGGTCGATATTAAGGATACTTAATGGCGTAAAGTACGATAGTAAACCAAGTTGGTATAGTACCAAGTCAGAGCAATATATGAAAAGACTAAGTAAGGCTTAAATTATATACTAAAGAGATACCACAAGTATAGTAAAAAGTTATGGTTACCAGAAAGTAAAAAGCTGTTAAAATATACAGTATAGGACCATAAGATAGAATTAGAAGAAGAAATAAGTTTAAAGTTCTTTCTAATCTATAAGCTTACTAAAACAAAGTTAGTAGCGTTTAAGAAGTTTGTCCAGGAGAACTTATATAAGGGATATATTAGACCATTATAGTTATTAGTAGAATATCCAGTACTATTTATCCCAAAGAAAAACAGAAAACTTAGGATGTATATAGACTACAGATAGTTAAACAGCATTATTAGGAAGGATAGGTATTCTTTACCCTTAATTAGCGAAATCTAAGATAGAATAGGCAACGTAAAGATCTTTATAAAGATAGATCTGAGATGGGCGTACCATTAGATTAGGATTAAGGAAGGCAACAAGTAGAAGGCAGCCTTTAGGTTAAAGGAAAGATTATATAAACCATTAGTTATACAATTTGGGCTTATAAACGCACTAGTAACATTCCAAAAGCGAATTAATAGTATGTTAGGAGAACACCTAGATAAATTTATTATAGTATACCTTAATAACATTATTATCTACTTAGAGAATAAGGAAGAACACGGAGAACACATTAAATGGGTCTTAAAGAGACTATAAAAAAAAAATGCTAGTAGCAATTAAAAAATACAAGTTCTTTATAAGGAAAACTAATTTTGTTAGATTTATTATTAAACTAAGCTAACTTAGCATAAATCTAAAAAAGATCGAGGCCATAGTAAATTGGCAAGAACTAGAGAATGTTATATAGTTAAAATCGTTCCTAGGGTTTTACAATTATTATAGAAGGTTTATAGCGTAATAGTTAAAGAACATTAAGCCATTTATACGGTTAACAAAGAAGGAAGAACTGTGGGCATAGAGAAAGGAGTAATAAGAACTATTTAAAGAAGTCAAAAGGTTGTTTACCTAGGAGCCAGTACTTAAGATCTATTAACTAGGTCTAGAGACGGTTATAGAAACAGATATATTAGACTTTACACTAGGGGCATACTTCCTATAGAAATATTAGGACGGATAGTACCTAGTAGCATATTACAGTTAGAAGATGATACCACTAGAGTTAAACTATAACATCTATAACAAGAAGTTATTAGGTATAGTTACAGCACTTAAGGAATAGAGAGCATTTTTATAAGGCATAAAGAAACTATTTATGGTTAAAACAGACTATAAGAACTTTATAGGATTCCTAATAATAAAGGAACTTAACTAAAGACAGGTTAGATAGGCGGAAATGCTTATAGAATACTATTTCGAAATTTAGTATATTAAGGGTATAGATAATGCACGAGCAGACGCTTTAAGTAGAAAGGCTAAACTATAAAGTAATAAAAAGCTATTGGGAGATTTATTACAAAAGGATTAAGACGGATTAATTAGGTATAATTATCTAAAGATTATAGCAACTAAAGAAAGTTAGATCCATAAATTACTAGAGAGTAATTAGACACAAAAAATCTAAGAAGTATAGGTAGAGGATTTAGACTTAAAGCAATATAAAAATAGAGAAGCAACATATATACCTAAGTCTATTACAGAAGAATTTATAAAGGAATTCCACAAGGGAATAATACAAGGATATAATGGAGCTATAGGCTTAGTATTAAGACTTTAAAAAGAGTACATTATTTAAGGAATTTAGGGACTAGCAAGATAAGTTATAAGGGAATATTTAGATTGCCAAAGAAACAAACCAATAAGGCATAAGCCGTATGGAGGGCTATAACCTATCAAAATACTAGGAAGACCATAGGAAGTTATATTATAGGACTTTATTATCAAGTTACTAAAGTTAAGAGATTCTATTATAGGACAAGATTATAATGCGATTTTAGTAATAGTGAATAAGCTAATAAAGTAGGGATACTTTATAGCATACACTAAAGAGATATTAGCAGAAGATATCGCTAGAATCTATATAAAGGAAGTATTTATAAGATATAGAGCACCAAACAAGATTATATTAAATAGAGATTTAAGATTTATAGTAGTATTTTAGGAAGTATTTCTGGCAGAATAAGGAGTTCGCGCAGTAATATCTATAGCATATTATCCACAGATGGACGGACAAATGGAAAGACTAAACTAGACACTAGAATAGTATTTAAGGCATTATATTAACCACGCATAGAATAATTGGGTATCGTTATTACCAGTTATATAGTTCGCGTATAACGCAACACCATAAGAAGGAATAGGGACATTACTATTTAAGGCGAATTACGGGTATAAGTTAAGAATATTGTTATCGCCATATTAAGTAAAAAAGACGAGTAGCACAGCTAAGTAAAGAATAGAGACGTTAATGAATCTTTATATAGACCTTAAAGAAACAGCTAAACTAGTATAAAAATAAATAAAAAGGTACTATAATACTAAGAGATCTAAGGGACTAGATCTTAAGGAGGGGGATAAAGTATAGCTACTATACAAAAATTTTAAGAGTTAACGATTAAGCAAGAAATTGGACTATATTAGACTAGGACCTTTTAAAGTTAAGCAAAGAATTTTATTAGTTATATATAAATTAAACCTACTAGCTAAAATAAAGATCTACCCTATATAATATATTGCAATACTAGAGCCAGTATACGGGAATATTAAGCCACTAGTCTATAAGGCAGACATATATAGAGGACAAGAGGAAGACAAATAGTAAGTTTTAAAGATTATTAGTTACAAGGATGTAGATAACGAAATATAGTATAAAGTAAAGTGGATAGGCTATAGTAAGACTACCTAGAAACCACTAAGCAACTTAAAAAACGCTATAGGAAAGGTATAGGAGTATTAAAAGAAAGTAGGTTAGGGAGTATTAAAAAGGGATCGCCAAAGAATAAGTCACCTAAGGGGGACCTAAGAGGAGCAATTACTGAGCTACTTAGAGTTGTTTCCCTTATAGGAGGAGAGCTAGTTCTTTTATTACCTAACTTATTAAGACCCTGTTAAACCAGTTTTTACTCCTTAGAATAGACCTTCTTACGCACTTTCTTAAGATGAAGAAGATAGGCAGAGGCCAATAGACGGGCTTTAAGGACACGCTATTAAGTAGCTGTAGCCTCCTACTCTACTTTCTGCGAATAATGGAGTTTATCTAAAGCGCTTAAAAGCTTACTATTAAGCTTTACAGCGGTAGATTAAACATGAGACCCTATAATAAGTTACTTAGGGAACTTAAAGACTGTTAAGAGTTATAGGACGCGTATACTTAGCATTAGAGATAGAGCAAACATTACAGGACGATTAAATGTTTGCTTTAGTATACTCCGAGCAAGACAAGGGTTATTAAGATAAGGGACTTGCTATTATAATATATACTAACCCCGCTTTCGCATAATAAGAATATGGAGACGACATTATCTTACTAAGTAATAGTATAGCAGCCACAGTGCGAGCACAACGTTGCGCTTGTAAAGAAGAGGAAGCTTTAGGCATAATAAGCAAAGATATTAACCAGACTAATTAAACAGATATCACACCTCTAGTGGATAACTTAGAGATGTTAGAAATCTTTAAAAACAAAGATAAAGAGGAAGGAGATAGTATTACGGACGCTTTAAGTACAATATTATAACTACTTAGGGAAGAGTCGCAAGAAGCTAGTTGGTTAATATAGGTACGGTCTAGGATAGATCCGGTGGAACTATATAATAAGGAATAGTAAGCGAGTTATATAATATTATACGCAGTGTATAAGGTATACGTAGTGTACGTCTATATATAATACGTATAACACGTACCTTATATACAAGAGAGGATTTTTTAGGAGTATAGTTGTGTATTTAAAGGACCTTAGTCTTTACCATAGATAGTTCTCTCCTTGTAGTAAATCTTAGAATATAATTGGAGTTAATCTGTTAGGCAACTACTCTACTAGTTATTATTACGTTGTTAATTTATTCTTACCTATATACCTAGCCCAATAATAGAACCCACCGTAGTTCCTACTACAAGGTTCCGTTACACAAGGCCTAGCTAAAGGCTAGGCTTAGTACTTTCTTATATACTCCCTAGGCTTATAACCCTTTCTCCCTTATTAGTTCGTCTCTATACTTAGGGTATTACTATACCTACTTTTTACCATATCGTCCTCTTCTATTAACTCTTTTATAACCTATACTTAGCTTACCTACTTCCTACTATATACCTAGGCAATAGCCTTATATTAGGCCTATAGTATATTTAATAACTATAAGCTAAAGCTATAACCAGATTCTAAATTACCGTTTTCTAAATATATAGTTTTAGCTACCTAAGAGGTTAGTATAGGCTTCTATAACGGGTTAGAGAATAATAATAGGTAGTAAAATACTAGATATATACTAATTGCTAACGGCAGAGCTATAAGTTATTTATTCCCTTAAACCTAGTTCTATACTCCCAAATTATATAATATATTACTAGAAATATTATTATTAATGAGATATAGAAATTAATTAATTTAATAAAGGGCCCTTATATTATAATTTAAATCCTAAGAAAATTCTACGGAAACGCCCAATCTGCGCCAACCGCAATTGGCACATTGCGCACGCGATGGAGGATTGTAAAAGCTAGATTCACCATGATTTCTCGCTGCCGAAGTTGTAACAATTGGTTAAGGTGGCGATATAAACATTCTTCCAAAGCAACCTCAAACCGCCTGTCATCATGTTGCTGCTTGACCCCCCCCCTACACAGCTTGCATTATTCTGGCCAGGCAGCCACGGAAGTCAAAAGTATCCCAGGAAGTTGGTTGACGAGAGAGAATCTGGCCTGTACCGTATCCGGGTTAATTCAATGCATCTAATCACTTGTACGACCCCCTTGTCATTATCACCACATTTATTCTCTGCCTTGATATCCAACAGCATACTGCATCTGCCAGGCTTCGATCGCCTGAAGCCCTATCGCTAGGCGTTTCTGGGAACATGGTGCAAATTGGTAGAACTCGCAGGTCTTGACTGAGGAAGTTGGGCACTTTGGACGGTTTTAAAGGCAGATCATCATTGGCTCCAAGGCTTTCAGCTAGTCAAATGAGATAGTTTGATAAAGGTATAGCAGGATTGAAGAGTCCGGACTTGGAGTCGGATCACGCACGCAGGCGGCCGTTGCATTCGACGTGTTTGTGTCGAAGGCGGTCTCATGGGAGTTCATGTGCCGAAAGATATTCCGCAATGGTATGCAGCAAAATTTTATTTCGCTGCGCATTCAACTTCGCCTGATTGCCACCAACTGGACATACACCGCCTCGGCGCATCTCGTTGTAAGTGCGTGTCGATCAAGCCTTCCACTAGCCGTATATAGATTGATCGCCGATATCAAGTGGAAATATCCGAACAGCCTCACCTCGTGATTGTAGAGCTCAAGGAAAAAGGCTAATATTAATTAACGATCAGGTGCCTACCCGGTAGAGTCGTGACGAGGCTCTTTTTAACCCCATATTACTAAACAATATTCGCGATTATAACGCGCTTCCCTTACCAAGGAAGGCTTATACGCCTCTTTAAGGGGTTGTATACAAAATAGTAGAGAGTAGGTAATAGTTAGGGTAGGTAACTAGGTGAGCGAGTGGGGCAAGATTAATGAAAAAGATCTATACCGCCTTATTGTATCTATAAGGCGACGTAATTAAAGTCGGAGGTGGTATAGCTAAATAGTAGATTTAGATGAGAAAGGCTTCATTTAATTTTGATATTGTGCGTTTTTTTAAGCATGCTAATCTGTCGGAGATTAACCCCATTTTACCTAGTAAAACAGGCGGTGTTCTCCAAACGATCGGCAGCGCTAGTAAGCACTTACAACGAGATGCGCCTGGGTGGTGTAGTAGGGGGGGCGTCTGACCCGTTTATGTTACCCCTTGTAGCAATCATAGCGAACGCCCGTGCTTGGCTGTAAGAACTTTAAGCTGTTCACGGTCCACGGTTATCGATAAGGCTCTCGCCAAATACACCACCCTGCCGCATCCGGTTGAAAGCGCGTGTTGATCACGCTAATCAAAATGCGTAGATTTATGCCTTAAAAGAGGTAAAAATACGTTAAAATGGCCGTGCGTATTACTTCAAAAGGCATAAACTCTGTCGTTTGATCACCAAGATCAACACGTGCTTTCAACTGGATGCGCCAGGATGGTGTAGAATCAGTACGATCAGGTCTACCGTAGAATCTTGCGAAATTCATCGAACGCTAGCAAGGGTGGTCACGGCATCTAGCCATATTTGGAAGGCGGTTAGATTCTGCCCATATTAATAAACCGAAGGCCCTTTATCAAATGCGTCTTATTAAATGCTTCGAATGCCTCTCTAAATCTTACATTTAGCATCTTCCTGCTTAAGACGCTCAATAAGAACCTTCTTTGCTCCAGAAACTGCAAGGCCTCGTTGCTTGCAAAGGTCCTTCAGCTGCTTAACTAGCAATATTCTGTAGTTATTCCTTGGTAGATATTCTTCCTGTTAGAGAATAAATTTATCAACTATGTTACCTACTACTAATAGCTCCTTAAAATCCTCTTCTTGTTTAATTACTGGATCTTCCTATGCCTCCCATCCAGTAAAATTAATATCTAAGCTTAATATATCCTTAATTCGGATAAGATGATTCTAACTGCCATTAGTATGGATATTAATTCCACACTTAATAAAGGCCTTATATACAAGGTCTGCTTTCTAACTAAGCTTCTATGCTACAGCAGCAACTATATATGTAGTTATTACCCGCCGATCTGACACAGTCTATTTAGTAATATCTCCTTCAGATAGACCCTTAAGATACTCCTTAGTAGCCTCTCGTAGCCAGCCTTTAAAAGGCTTATTAACTGCAGTATTAAGTGGCTGCAGTAGGCTTGTACAGTTGCTTGGAATTAGCGCTATAGTAATATAGCTATTGCGTAGCTTTTATAGAATTGCTTATGTCTTATAAAATAAGGCAATATCTATAATAAGAAGATTATTAAGCCTGTTAAGTCTATTAAGTAATGGGCAGAGTTCTTTAGTATTCTACTTATTAAACAGCTCTTTATTATTGTAAGCTGTTTTATTATAGGTGACTGTAACTTCCTTGCTATAGTGGTGGCCCTCCTACTTATGAATTTGTTTAAAAGGACTAGTAGTGCTGTATGTTAGCGACTCGGTCAATCGAGGCACGAGCACGGCAAGAGGGTCGCGCAAGCCTGTACGATTGGATTGTCTATAAACGAGGATCCAAAGCTAGAGAAAGGAAAAGAGAAGAAGGGTAGCGCCGCTCGAGGTTTTATACAATCGTCTGGTCACGTGACTGCGACTGTCTAACACAGTACGAAACTGTCTGCGACTATCCGCCACAATCCACTGCCACAATCCACCGTTTTCCACCAGCGCCGTAACACTATAAAAGATAAGCTTCGGCCGTATTCTTTATACATCATCTATAAAGATATAAAGGATAAGTGTTGCTTGCCTCTTATTCTACCTACTCTAATTACTTTTACTAGAAACGGTTTTTGCTCTATAGAAATTATAGGTATAGCTATCTAGATATTTAAATAGAATTAGGGTCTTATTAAGGTTAAGAATAGTTAATAAATTAAAGCAATTTGGATGTATTATTTGGTGTAGTAATTAAGGCCTATAAGGTTGTGAATTCTGGTGAATAAACTGTAAAAAGGAGTTAATAACTTTAATATATTCTTCTAGAAGCTTTAAGGCTTGTTTAGTAACCCTTTGTGTAATAGAAGCCTTGTAAAAGTATTACAGTAGACTCGTTAATGGGCTAGGTGTGTAGGTAAATAAGAAGTCAACAATATAATAATAACTAGGGAGTGGTTGCCTAATAGATTAACTCTAATTATATTCTAAGATTTACTACAAGGAAGAGAACTATCTAGGTAGGGACTGTGGTCCTTTAAATACATATCTATACTCCTAAGAAATCCTCTTTATATATAAAGTATGTGTTATATATAAGGTATATAAGTTCCTCCTGTTCCGTTTATTTAATATATAGCATACTATATAACCCTAGTTACTGTTCCTCGTTATATAGTTCTATAAGTTCCATTCTAAACTGTACCCTTATTAACTAACTAGCTTCCTCTAACTCTCTTCCTAGTAGTTATAGTACTGTATTTAAAGCGTCTGTAACACTATCTCCCTTCTCTTTATCTTTGTCCTTAAAGATTTTTAACATCTTTAAGTTATCTATTAGAGATATAATATCCACCTAATTAATTTAGTTAATATCTTTACTTATTATGCCTAAAGCATCTTCTTCTTTATATGCGCAACGTTATGCTTATACTATTACTGCTATACTATTACTTAGTAAAATCATGCTGTCTCTATGTTCTTGTTGTTTAAAAGAGGGGTTAGTTTATATTACGTTAGTAAGTCCTTCTACTTAGCAACCCTCTTTGTATTTAGAATGCACTAAAGCAAATATTTAATTGTCCTATAATGTTCGCTCTACTTCTAATGCTAAGTATACGCGTCCTACTATTCTTAATAGTTTTTAAGTTCCCTTATTAATGGCTGCTAAGGTCTTAAGTTTAATCTACCGCTGCGAAACTTAACGGTAACCTCATATAGGCCTTGGCTAAGCTTAAGCGTTCTTAAAATACGGAGTAGAGGGCCCTAAACGCTCGTATTGCGGCGTCCGCTTAATTACTTCGTCTTAAAAAAGTTTATAAGAAGGTGCGTTCTAAGGAGTAGAAACTTATAAAATAAGGTCTTTAGGAACTTGGCGATAAAAGAACGGATCTTCCTCTAATAGAGAGGGAAACAGCTCTAAATACCTTGGAAGGTATTCCTCTTAGGTCCCCCTTAGGTAACTTATTCTTTAGCGATTTTTTTTTATTAATGCTACCTAACCTACTTTCTTCCAATACTCCTGTACCTTTTCTATAGCGTTCTTTAAATTTTCTAGTGGTTTCTAGGTAGTCTTATCATAGCCTATCTACTTAACTTTATACCATATTTCGTTATTAATGTCCTTATAACTAATCATCTTTAAAACCTCCTATTTATCCTCTTCTTAACCTCTATACATATCTGCCTCGTAAACTAGTGGCTTAACATTTCTATATACTAATTCTAGTATTGCGATATACTGTATAGGGTAGATCTTTATTTTCTCTAGTAAGTTAAGTCTGTATATAACTTCTAAGATTTTTACCTTAACCTTAAATGGTCCTAGTCTAACATAGTCTAACTTTTTACTTAGTCGTTAACTCTTAAAATTTTTATATAGTAGTTATACTTTATCCCCCTCCTTAAGATCTAGTCCCTTAAATCTCCTAGCGTTATAGTACTTTTTTATCCTTATCTATACTAGTTTAGCTATTTCCTTAAGGTGAGTATAAAGATTTATTAATGTCTCCATTCTTTCTTTAGCTATACTACTTATTTTCTTTACTTATTATGGCGATAACAATGTTCTTAGCTTATAGCCATAATTCGCCTTAAAGGGTGACGTGCCTATCCCTTTTTATAGTGTTATATTGTATATAAACTGCATAACTGGTAGTAATAATACCCAATTATTTTGTGTATAATTAACATAATGCCTTAAATACTATTCTAGTGTCTAATTTAGTCTTTCCGTTTAACTATCTGTCTGTGGGTAATATACAGTTAATATTACTGCTTAACCCCCTTATTCTGCTAAAAATACTTCCTAAAATACTACTATAAATCTTGGATTTCTATCTGATATAACTTTGCCTAGTGCTCTATGTCTTACAAATACTTCTTTTACGTAAATTCTAGCCATATCTTCTATGGATATTTCTTCTATATATACTATAAAGTAGCCCTACTTAGTTAACTTGTCTACTATTACTAAGATTACGTTATAATCTTGTCCGGTAATAGAATCTCTTAACTTTAGCAACTTTATAACAAAGTCCTATAATATAACCTCCCATGGTCTTTCTGGTATTTTAATAGGTTATAGCCCTCCATATAGCTTATACCTTATTAATTTGTTCCTTTAGCAATCTAGATACTCCTTTATAACTTATCTCGCTAGTCCCTAAATTCCTTAAATAATATACTCTTTTTAAAGTCTTAATACTAAGCCTGTAGCTCCGTTATGTCCTTATATTATTCCCTTATAGAATTCTTTTACAAATTCTTCTATAATTGTTCTTAGCATATACGTAGTTTCTCGATGCTTATATTACTCCGACTTTAGATCCTTACTCTATACTTCTTAAATCCTTTATAACTATATACTCTTTAGTATTTTATAGGTCTGACTTTCTTCTCTAGTTGCTGTAATCTTGGGATAATTGTATCTAATTAATCTGTCTTTATCTTTGCATAGCATTACTCCTAATAGCTTTTCTTTATTTTGCAACTCTGCCTTCCTACTAAGTGCGTCTGCTTTTGCGTTTTTAGTACCCTTAGTATACTAAATTTCGAAATGATATTCTATAAGCATTTCCACCTATCTAACCTGTCTTCGGTTTAGTTCCTTTGTTGTTAGAAATCCTGTTAGGTTTTTATAATCCGTTTTAACTATAAACGGTTTCTCTATGCCTTGTAAGAATGCTCTCTATTCCCTAAGTACTGCAACTATACCTAGCAACTCCTTGTTATAGACATTGTAGTTTAACTCTAGTGGTATTATCTTTTGACTATAGTATGCTACTAAATACTATGCGTCCTAGTGCTTTTATAGCAAATATACTTTTAGTGTAAAGTCTAATGCATCCGTTTCTATAACCGTTTCTAGCTTCGGCTAATAGATTTTAAGGATTAGTTCTTAGGTAAATAACTCTTTAAGTTTCTAGAATAGCTTCTTCTGTTCTCTACCCTAAATCTACAGTTCCTCCTTTTTTATAAGTCTTGTAAATAGTTTAATGCTCTTTAACCACTGTGCTATAAACCTTCTATAGTAGTTGCAAAACCCTAGAAACGGTCTTAACTACGTAACATTCTCTAGTTCTTGCCAACTTACTATAGCTTCTACTTTCTTTAGGTCCATGCTGATTTTTTCTAGTTCAATAATAAACCCTATAAAATCGGTCTTTCTTATAAAGAACTCGCATTTCTCTATTACTACTAGTATCCTTTCTTCTTGTAGTCTCTTTAAGACCCATTTAACGTGTTTCTTATACTCTTCCTTACTGTTTAAGTAGATAATAATATTGTTAAGGTATGCTATAACAAACTTATTAAAGCGTTCTCCTAATATACTGTTAATTCGTTTCTAAAACGTTACTAGTGCATTTATAAGTCCGAACTGTATAACTAACGGCTTATATAGTCCTTCCTTTGACCTAAAGGCTGCCTTCTATTTATCGCTTTCCTTAATCCTAATCTAATAGTACGCCCACCTTAGATCTATCTTTGTAAAGATTTGCGCATTGCCTATCCTATCTTAGATTTCGCTAATTAAGGGTAAAGGATACCTATCCTTTCTAGTAATACTATTTAACTATCTATAGTTAATGCACATCCTAAGTTTTCCGTTTTTCTTTAGTATAAACAATACTGGATATCCCGCTAATGACTGCGATAGTCTAATGTATCCCTTTTATAAATTCTCCTAGATAAACTCCTTAAGCGCTACTAACTTAGTTTTAGTAAGCTTGTAGATTGGAAAGAACCTTAGACTTATTTTTAGTTCCAATTCTATCTTATAGTCCTATACTATATACTCTAACAGCTTTTTACTTTCTAGGCTCTATAGTTTTTTGCCATATTTATGGTATCTCTTTGGTATATAACTTAAGCCTTGCTTAGTCTCTTTGTATATCGCTCTAACTTAATACTATACCAACTTAGTTTACTGTTATATCTTACGTTATTAAGTATCCCTAATATTAAACCTATTCTGTAACCTAATTAATCCTTAGATTATATTTCTATAACTAAGGCATTTCTAGTATCGCCTCGTCCTTCCCTAACGGTAGGATATTAAAAGATACTTTAACTGGTTTTCCTTTAATAGTTAACTAAATAGGTCCTATTTTAAGATTAATAATACCTCCTCTATAGGCTATTGGATTTCCTAAAATTATTATTAACGGATATAGGTGTTCTTTTTGCCTATATAGTAACCCCATCCTTTTTACTGCTGCTGGTGATATATAGTTTCTTATTACTCCACTATCTACTAACGCTTTAAGCTTTTAATCTTGCTAATTAACTCGTAAATTTAGATATTATTCTATAATTCCTTTAAGGGTCTAAGGCTCTACCACTAGCTCCCTCTAGTCCTATAGGCCTCCGCTTTTCCCAACTATTAGCTGCTGATTTTTAACTATACTTAGTCCTCTCTTGACCAATACTTAGTTCGCTTTTTCTCTTCTATATATTATAGATAAGTATTCTCTAGGTACTCCTACCACTATCGTCCCTTTAGGCATTCTTCCGTAAGGAATCTTCCTAGTTAGAGTATTAAGTTACCTACTCCTAAACTTCTACTAGGTGCTATTTATGTATATACTTAGCGTTTCTAAACCCCTACTTGTCCGGTACCTAATATATCCACATAGGGTACTTCTAGTGCTTGTCTTTAGGTGCTCTATACATATTACACATATTATCCATATATGCGATCCACGCTAATATGTAATGCGCTAGGTGCTTTAGGTTAACTCTTAATTTGTCTTCGTCCTTAAGTTTAAACCTCTCCCGCGTTAATCTAAATACTACTATATTATTTACTGGTACCAATATCTACATTATCTCTCTCTAGTCTATGGCTTGTTCTTCTAAATTCTTTAATATTATAACTAATACTCCTTTAATGTAACTTATCTATTATTCTAATATTAGTTAATCTGTTATAACTTTTTCGTCTAGCTATATACAGAAGTCTTCCTACTTATTATTTCCTTATTGCTTATACCACTTATAATATAGCTTAGTAAGTATATACAATCTATCCATAAAGAAGTATCTCTTTATTACTACGTCACTGCAATCTTTAGTGTGTCGTTTTGCGAATCTAGTTAGAATCCTTAAATCCTCTTCTTATTCCAGTTTATCTAACTACTTAGCCCTTAGTATTCCTGTCTTTGACCTATTTATAACTTTGCATATAGGTGCTCTATCCTTTATACGTCCTAGTATAGCTAATCTCTTATCTAGCTTTTGTTCTTGCTATAAGATAATTTATTATCTAAACTTATCTATACTTTCCATCTTGTTGCGTCTTGCAAATAGGTTTTTAATATTATTAAACTTTTTAACTACTATATTAACCTTTTAACCTTTAGGCTAAACACTATATTTACCTAGGATTAATGTGGACCTTATTCGTTCTTTAAAATCTTAGCTTCCCAGAAATCTTCGTCCCGTGCTTATTTATTTATTTTTAAACTAAGCCTTTGCCCTACTCTATTGGTTTTCGTCCATTATAGGTCCTTAGGTGTGTCTTATCTTGTTCTAAGAATTTTAAGCCTGTGGCCCTTTGCCTTTATTAAGTAGTGAGCTAGCACTAGCAGTTATCTACTTACTTAACTATCCTTAAACGTTACTTCTTCCGTCTTATAAAGCGATGGATTCTGTATCTAATGGTGTTATAATACCCGTTACTAAACCGCGTTCTATAGTGGTCTTAGTCTCTGCTTCTATTACATTATTAAGGTTTACATATTCCTAGCTAACCGCTTTTCTTTTCTTATCGCTATTAATTAATAAGTGCTCCAACTCTATTATTATTATTACTAATCTCTATCCGCATGTTGCTATAATATCTTAATCTAGCTTATAAAGTCGATCCTATTCTTTATCTAACTTTTTAGTTCCTTTAAGTTTTCTTAACTCTAGCTCTTATAGCTAATTGCTTACACCATACTTAGCGTCCTTATAAATTTGGCATGTATTATTATAATAAAACATAAAATACTTAACTAAATATTCCTTGGTCCTACGCAATATACTAGTATCCGCTTTATTATACTCTAACAACCTAGTGCCCTTTACCGCGTGGTTACTCTAACCACCTCTATAGTCTTTAGCAAAATAACCTTATTTTCCGCAATTTATGTAAGCTCTTAATTTAAACCAACTTTCTTATTATAGAGTCCGCCTAAACGTTATTTGCTACTAAGATTCCTGGTTTAGCCTCTACTCCTTAGTCCTATAATTACTTAATCCTTAACCTCTAGGTTTCTATAATTTCTTATTCCACTTCTTAGATTCTTTAATACCGCTTAGGTCTATTAGCTCTAATCCACCATTCTATAGTGTTGGGAATACAGGCAAGTTGCCGTCACGTAAGGCAAGTTGCCGTCACGTGTCGCCGCGGCACTAGCGTGGCGAGGAGCCTTAAGCTCCTCACCCTTCCTCAAGCAGGAGGAAGGATAGAATAATAATCATCATACTATCTACGAACCGTAGCTATGTAATATCACCTTATGTTACCAACACTAATTAGTGGTTAACTTCACTATTATACTATAGAACAGCTAGGTATTCCACCAAGAAGAGATAAGCCACTATACTAGTGCTACTCATACTAGAGGAAGCTATCTTTTAAGGTCAGAACTAGTCCTAAACCTTAAATAGGACTCTTCCACAAATCTAAGGATCTAAAGGCCAGAACTAGTCCTAAGCCTTTCCCAGATTACAGATTCTTGCGTCCATTATACAGAACAACACGCTTTACGAGTCTTCGCGATTTAAGGCCAGAACTGGTCCTAAGCCCTATAATCGCAAATATACGTCACGAACGCGTACTAAACAATAAACGCGTACTAAACAACAATCCCTATACCAATAACACTTCCCACCCTCCGAAAACATGGCTACGCCTACCTTAAACAACTAGGAAGACTCCTTACTACTAGGGGTAGCTTTATACGTAAAACTCATTAATAAAAATTAGAACGAATTTACCTTTAATATAATAACTTATACTGTAAAATAAGTTAATAGCTTTCTCCTACACCGTATTATATTCTACTAAAGTAGACACTACGCCGATCTACAGCTATAGAAATATTTTAGGGAGGATTTTATAGGATGGACCGCCAACACCTAGGCACTTAGCAATATTAATATTATTTAGGATTTTTAAGACTTCCTCTATAGGAATAGGGTATATGTTGCTAAAAACGGTAACCCAATTACCAGTAATATCTAGGCCGTTATTATTAATACAGAGGAACCAGTATAGACGGAAGCTAAGATTATATATTAACTATGGAAACCCAGAACCAACCTATATTCTTTAAAAGGCAACTTTAATTTAGAACAAAACCCCTAGAACGCTACTATCCTACCTAGAGGTGCTCTCCCACCTAGAGGTGCTCTCTTACCTAGAGGTACTCTTTCTTTACCTCCGCTGCCTCTAGCTTCTCTACCCTAGCCAACCAGTAAGCCTCTACTACGAGAAGTCACAAACCTAATAAAGGTATATTTGGACGAGGAGAAGAAGTTTAGAGGAGAATTATATAACATACTTAGAACAAAACTACAGGTCTTTTATAACTGCTGCAGTAAGGTTAGAATCCAATGCCACTAGTTTTATTATGCTTTCTCAGTTATGTTAAAGGGATAGGCAATAACATTTTATTACAACCATATTACGGGTAGAAACTATAGCTTTAATATAATACTTTAGCTTACTAGAGCCCACTTCAAAACCAATAAAAATCGCCAGCTTTATATATCTGAATGGTGGGAGACTATATTCCAAAGAGTTATCGCTTCTAACTTAATAAAGACTTATTTAGAGTGCCTTTAACTACTCTTTAATAAACTCTAGAAAATCTAATGTGGTCTTACTAAAACTTACTAAAATAAGAATAGCCTAAGGGACTAGGTTATTTTAGCATACTATAGCGTTCCTAAGTGTAACTTAGCGTTATATAAACCTATAAATACGTTTAAAGGAGTATATACTAAGCTACGCTCTACCATAGATACTATAATATGAACATAAGAATCTCAACAGTTCTATACCGAAAACCCTACGCAACTAAGTATTCCTGACTAACACAATCACAACTGGACTAACCGTACATATAGTGGCCGTGGTAGGGAATACGGCAAAGGGTACAATTAACGTCGACTATAAGGTAATTATGGAGGTCCTTATAGAGGTTTATTTTGAAGTGATTACCAGAAGAAGTGCTACATTTATAAGAAGCCAAATTGCTAGTTAACTAGACACTCCCTTAATAAGCAAAAGAAGGCATATAATAAGTTCCATCAGAGTATAAGAAACGTTAGAAATTATAAGGTCACTATAGCCTACTTCTAAAGCTTCCTAGTTTAATATAAAGGCGTAGAAGACCTTAAGGGTAAGGTTAATAAGACCGAACAGCTCCTTATAGATATAGAAATTAAGGACTACTCTCCTAACTAATACTTCACTAAGTATAGTAAGGTAGATGGCATACAAACTATTACTATTCTTAATAACCAATCTACGCTCCATTCTATCACGAAGTTAGATATCTTTAATAAGCCAAAGGAGAGCTCCGCGTTCTCCTTTAATAACAGATACTTAGCAAACGCCTTCCATAGTATTATACTAGATACTAGAGCCGCAGGAGTATCTATAGTAGAAGAACCTTAAGTTCAAGCCCTTTAATAGCTTAATAGCTCTATTCAGATTAACCATTTAACGGCAGGCCAATATACAATTCGTTTTGGCAAGGGTACTGCGACCTCTTTTAGCACAATTAGGGTCCAAACCCCCTTAGGGTACATTACCTTCTATATTATTCCTATAAACACTCCATTTCTATTTTGCATTAAAGATATGGATAAATTAGGCGTCAGGCTTAATAACCTTAAGAATATACTTATTCAGGGAGACAATTGGGTGCCTATTATACGCAAATAGGGTCACCCCTAGTTGCTCCTTTATTAACTAGAAAAGAGTGTTGCTTAAAGCCACTTAACTAAGTCGGAATTACGCCAACTACACTATTATTTTGGCTACCCATCCGTTCACCAATTGCTTAAGGTTCTTCAGCGAGCAGGCCATAAAGTCAAGGTTAAGGCAATTAAGCACCTTATAAAGTACTACTATTACTGCCAAATAAACCAGAAGTCCCCTAGCTAATTTAAGTTTACCCTTAAAGATAACTATAACTTTAACTTCTATATTATTGTTAACATTATGTATCTTAGCGGCAAGCCAGTACTCTAAGTTATTAACTTCTTAACCTTCTTCCAAGCCGCACGTTTCTTAAAGGATATATCAGCTAGAAACGCATAGGATACCCTTTAATTATACTAGATTAATATCTACCTAGAACCCCCTAATTAAATTGTCTATAATATAGGAAAGAACTTCTTATCTACAGAGTTTTAACAACAGATAAAGGCAATGGCAATTAAGGTTAAGGAAGTCCCTGTTAAGGCATATAATAGTATTAGAAAAGTGAAGCGATATTATATACTATTACGCCGCGTATATAAGATTATCTCTTTAAAACTAGAGGATGTTAGTAAAGAACTTACCTTATAAATAGCTGTTAAAGCCATTAACAATTCCGCTAGCCCAAATAAACTCATACCTACATTGCTAGTCTTTGGCGCCTACCCTTAAATAACTAACAATTCTCCACTATCTCCTTCCATTATGCAACGAGCTAAGGCTATTCGCAAGGCAATAAAGGAGGTGCAATGTCTCTACGCCACACGCTAGGTCAACGATGCACTAGAAATAAGAAATGGCCCAAATACCTTAACTACGCTTAATCTGCCACTCCAGTCTAAGGTACGCGTATAGCGTAAAAAGGGAGGGTAGTTAGGCCCACATCAACTTATTATAATTAATGGTTAAACTTGCACTATTTAGATGCCTTACGGACCCACTTAATTCTAATTAACTGTTATTAAGCCTTACTACAAAGATAACAGTTCTAAGCCTTTATAGGATGCCCTAGAGGAGAACCACAATTAACGTGCTCTAGAAGGCGACTACGATTTTAATATAATTATAGTAGAGGTTCCGCAACCATAACGCGGTAAAGGTCGCCCGGAGGGATCACAAAATCGCCAACATCTTATTAATTTTAAAGAGCAATTTGTTGCCACCATTGAGAATAGAGTTAAGTTATTAATGGCCTTTATAACAGCCAAGGAGAAGGCTAACTTTAAGCTCGCAAAACAGCTCTAAAAGAAAGGTTATATTATAACCCCTAGAGCTTCTTTCTAAGTATCCAACAAGCAGGAGATCAATAGTCTTATTATAAGAGGAGTTTTTAAATTTAAGAAGTATAACCTTACTAAGTTTAATAGAGTTCGCATCTTTAAGTTAAGAATAGTTAACAAGATTAAGGGCAAAGCTACTAACGCCCTATTTAAGAAATTAAGGCTTATTATCTAAGGTTACAACAATAATAGCAAAGAGGTAATTCTTATATAATCTCCTATAATTTAATAAGCTAGTCAGCGAGTTATTATTGCGCTAGCTCCCTCCTTAATAAAGAATAGAATAGCGGTTTATTTATAAGATATTACTTAGGCCTATACCCAATTAGAGACGCACCTTTAGCGCTTAATATTAGCATACCTTCTAGAGCAAATTTGTTACCAATATCCCGAAGATACAATTATGGTTGTGCTTAAGCTATTATATAGAATTGCAGAGGTAGGAACCCATTGGTAGGCTACCTATAGCAAGCACTAAAAAGAGAAGCTTTTAATAACTACTTCTATATTTAACCCATGCTTCCTAATCACAACCACAGGAACTCCATTTAGAATTATCAGCATATAAACTAACAATATAATTATCTTAGGAGACAACTAATTCTTAGCTCTTAAAGAAGATAAGTTAATAAAGGCAAATCTTATAGTAAAGCTAAAGGAAAAGCTTAATTTAACAACACCATTACTTTTTAATAGATGCACCCTCTCCATAAACAAGGATTCTATTGCTTTGCGCCAAAAGGGTTAAGGTAAGAAGATCAACATTATTAACGCTAATTCTCTAAAGCAAGGATATATAGAGCAACGCGCTTATAGAGCCTATGTTACTTCTATCTGTTAACCTAAGGCTTCCTTCAATCTCTCTATTGCCGCTTAACACTAGGAACTAACTAAAGATAACATTCTTGCCCTAAATAAGCGTCTTTCCTGGCAAATAAACTATTTTAATTAGGGACTACTCTACGTACCTATTAATCTTCCCACCGCTAAGCTCTTTATATTTGTTAATAGGTTATTTATAAATAATAAAGATTTTAGCTCCTAGCTAGGATATAAGATTATTATTATAAATAAGTCTACTAGAGAAAACGATTTTACAATCTATAGCAATCTTATCTATTAGAGCTTAACTAAGAGTAAGCGTATTACTTAAAGCGTTCTAGCGTCAAAGATATATAGAATAGTTGGCGGAGTTAATATAGTAATTGCAATTAGAACTACCCTAAAGATAATTATAGATTAACTTAAACTTCCTATTATCCCTATAATCGTGTGTACCGACTTATATTCCCTCTATAAGTGTTTAGTCAAGCTTGGTACTACAAAGAAGAAGCGCCTTATAATTAATATTATAGCGCTTTAGCAATCCTACAAACGGCAAGAACTCTTTAAGATTTAATGGATTAACGGTTAAGATAACCCAGTAGACGTAATAACAAAGGCAAACCCAAACAAGGCTCTAGAAACGTTTATTAACACAAACACTCTACATATACAAGTTAAAGGTTAGGTTAAAAGAGAGTATGTCACAGTGCTATAATGCTAATAGGCTGAATAACTACATTGTGGTATGAAGAGGAGAAGGAGGTAAAAGGGGGTATCGTATACAAATAGTAGGGGCAGCCGCCAAGGCGCTAGTAGTGGGCTAGCTAACAGTAGGAAACAGTACAAGACAGTACGCGTCAGGACTGTGCCGTAACAGTACTCCCCTCCCTAGAAGGTTTGGTCCCTAAACCAAACAAGTAACCTATTTTTGCTGCAAAGATGTCACTTCTGCTTACCGCCCTTAACTAAGCCAATAGCGATTTTCCATACTAGGCATAGAAAATCTTAATTGGTTAGCTTAATAAATAAAATTAGCAGAACTCCACACCGCCACTATATAGCGCTTCTTGGCAAAAAACTAACTAATTAGATAACTTTAACCGGCGGTTAAAGTTCCATAAGATCTTAACCACCACAAATTACCTTTATGGTCGGCCATAGCCTCGGCATAGCTCTCCCTTATCTTATACCTAGTCTGGGGGTCCTAGCTTCTTAAGGTGTTGTTTATAGAACCTTAGTAGTGCGCGCTTGCACCCTTTTAGGGATTTCCTAGGTTCCCAGGTTTTCTTATTATAGTATTTCCATTTAATACAGTATGTTAAGCCATACTCATCCATTTATTTATTATATACATTAAGGATCTTTTCAAATTCCCACTTATCCGTAATATTGCCGTTATTATCCCTTTTAGCTATCCTGCCTATGACATTATAACGTTCCTCTTTGTTAATGCATACTTAACTAGAGATCTCTTTAGGGAACCAAAGGCAGACTTTTAAAGTGTAGAAAGACTTATTAACACAGATATAGTCCAGAAGGTCAACTACAACTGCTCCTCTATAGGCAGCTAGAACGGGCCAGGGTCCGTCCTAGTTATTATCCTACTTTCTCTTAGGCTGGTTGGTCTTTATATTTTTAAGGCTAACTATAACCATATCATCCTTTTTAAATATTATACCTTCGTCTCGTTTTATATTAGCGTTGTCTTTATATTGTCACTGGGAGATACAAGCTAGGGCTTTAAGCTGGGTTAAAATGCGCTCAAAGCGGTTAGTAATAGTATTAGCTTATAGGTACTCCTTCTTTATATATACAGACAGGGCTGATGGCTAGGGGCCTACTAGTTCGACACCTAGACGTAAGTTATAGCCATAGTTGGCAAAAAACGGTAAGATTCCCATAGTCTCATTAACCTAATTATTTGTGGTAAACTCGGCAAGGGGGAGCCAATCTACCCAGTTATCTTAGGTAAAGCTTACAAAGGCGCGTAGGTACTTATTCATTACTACATTAACAATCTCGGTTTAACTATTCATTTTAGGGTACTATGCGGAGCTAAGGCTTAGGGTTACCTTTAGGCGCTAGTTTAGGCGACGCCAGAAGTCAGAAACGAATAAAGAGCCTCTATTAAAAACAATAGTATTTGGAGCGCCGTGTAACTTATAGACAGTATAGATAAATGCTTTAACAAGCTCCTTAGTATCTAGGCTAGTAACAGGAATAAAGTATTTCATCTTTATTAGGCGGTCAACAACGACAAAGATATATCTATATGTTTTGCCGTTATAAAGGCACTTAGGCAGGTCGACAATATGGTCAATAGAGATATTAGTCTATGGGCGGACTAGTAGTTCTAGTGGTTTTAGGAAACCGGGCGGTGCTAAGTATAGGGTCTTTATGCGAAAGCAGAGAGCGCAGTCTTTTACAAAGGTAGCCGTAAACTGTAAAATACCTGGCCACTAATATGTTTGATTAAGGAGGTCTAGTGTCTTAACGCGGCCTAGGTGGCCCGCAGGGCCCAAACTATACATACGGTATACAACTTCTAGTTGGAGTTTATATAAATTAGGGACAAATACTCGATTCTTATAGTAGATTAGGCCGTCAACAATTAAATATTTGGATTTATTATAGCGGAGCAGCTTCCTAATCTACTTGGGCCAACGGCGTACTTTACGGTCTTCCCATTCACGTACTGCAGCCAACATATTCCTAGTAAGTTCGTTCTCTTTATAGGCATTCTTAATAAGCTCCTTAAGGGGTTTTTTCTTAGGCTCCGGGTCTATTACTGTAATAAAGTCTTTAATGCTCTGGTCTTGGGATTCGCTTAGTAGTTCTTCTAGGATGGTAGGGTTGACTTTCTTTAGTAGTAAGACAACGCGGTCTCAGTGTCATAGACATTTATTATTAGCATTGGCAGGTGCAACGCCTAGGAGGCGGCTAAAAGCGTCCAGGATTATAGCTTTAGTGCTAGGCCTATAGGTAATAACAAAGTTAAATTAGAAAAGGAACTCAGCCCAGCGGACTTGGCGCTAGTTTAGTTGTTTTGTTATTATAAAGGTCTAGAGGTTCTTATAGTCTGTAATAATTTTAAACAGCTACTTAGTTTCTTATAGTTCGGGACACTATTCTTCTAGTGCCTTAATAATTGCCAGGAGCTCCTTATCGTATATTTTATAGTTATATTTAGGGGCTAAGTGCTTAGCAGAGAAGAATGCAACTAGCTTAAGCTTGTTACTTTTATTAGCTTAATAGAGCACTCCACCTAAAGCCTAGTTTAAGGCGTCTGTCTCTACCACAGTCTTCTTCATGTAGTTGTAATACGCTAGGACCGGTGCTTTAGTAAACGCTATTTTTAGGGTCTAGAATACCTGTACTTAATTAGGGCCCCATAACTAGCTAATACTCTTTTTCAGTAGCCTGGTCATGGGCTTAACTACCTTAAAATAGCCTTAAATAAATTATTAGTAGAAGTTCGCGAAGCTAAGAAATTGCTATAGTTTCTTAATTAACGTCGGGTCCTTCTATTTCTATAAGGCCTGCACCTTCTTAGGGTCTATAGTTATGCCGTTAGTCAAGATAATTAAGCTAAGGTATTTTATTTTAGTAGCATAAAACTTAGACTTATTAATGTTAATCTAGAGTCTAGTATTACCAAGTCTCTAGATAATTTCATTTACGTGTTTTATGTGCTTGGCGCGTGTTTTTGAGAAGATAAGGACATCATTAAAATACGCAGTGCAGTAGTTGTTAAAGGCGTTGTATAAAACATAGTTAATATAGTTTTAAAACATAGCGGGCGCGTTATAGAGACCAAATAGTGTAACTAGCATCTTATAGAGTCTAAACCGGGTGATAAATACTGTAAGCCACTTATGGCCTTCCGCGATCCGGATTTGGTTAAACGCAGTAATTATATTAAGCTTAGTAAAGTACTTAGTACTATAGAGTGCGTTAAGTGTCTCGCGGACTAGTGGTAGTAGGTATTGGTTCTTAATAGTAACTATATTTAGGCCTTAGTAGTTATAGTAGATTTATATACCGCCGCCAGGTTTCGCTGCAAGGAGAAGTAATACGGCGGCTAGTAAGGTTGATTTGCGGATAAAACCCTTATCTAGTATCTCGTCAATCCACTTCTTTACACAGCTAAGTTTAGTAGGTAAAAGTAGTCTATTTTTATAGTACGGGGCCTGCTTTCCTAGTATAATCTCAATTTTGTGATCCCATGGTCGGTAAGGGGGCAGCTTATCTACGTTTTTAGGGAGGAAGTGTTTAATATATTCGTAAAACTCTTTTAGTAAGCATTGTAAAATATCCTCGCGGGTTAATTCTAGTTTGCCTTTTAGGAATTTCTTAATATTAGTGTCGACTATCTTCCGGCATAGAAACTCAGACTTGGTTTTTAGGTTTATCTTAAGAAAGTCATAAAAATAAGGGGGTAGCGCTTTACAGGCTTCCTCCATTATATAGTTGCCTTCTATTAGCCAGCGGAAAGACCTTTCTAATAGGTTCGGTACTTTTATTAGGCCTATAGGTAGCTCCTTAAGCAGCTATTAGTGTTCTTCTTATTTAACCAGTTCTACTAGCTCCGCCATATAGATCCTTATCACCTTTACGCCTTTTTATTTACAGAACTGGGTAAAATTAATGGCATAAGTGCATTTAATATTATCCAGGTTAGGGCGTATCTAGTTCTCCAGTGCTACGGCTAGGCTAGCATATCTTAGTTAGCCCAGGGGGGCGGAAACGAGGTGGCGGCCTTACACGGTACACATGGGAAACGGGTGTAAGGTTAGGCGTTACAGGGGGGAGGTCTCAATTACTCTAGTTTCGGTCTTAGCTATAACGCCCTTAGCTATTATACGTGCAGTTACATATATATACGGTAAATAACTTAAAGTTAGGTGTCTTATTAGCTAACCTAGGTTAAGCGGGTGTATATAGGGGACTTATAGTTCTGGCAGTATTTGTTTTTTTAGAAATAGGGTAGTAGTCTAGTCTTCCAGAATTTCTATTTCATTTACTACGTATATTAGCTTACTAGTGTTAGGCACCTCTTTTACTATTAGCTGATGGTATCTAAGCATTGGCTGTATAATGCGTCCGCATAGTACTACTTAGTCACAGTTAGGAATATACCATAGGAGACAGTTATAGGCATAGTAATTAGAGTTAAATTTAAGCTCTAGAGTAGGGAAGTCTGGTTTTAGGTTATGCTTTTTAAGCTAGGGCTTTTTAAGAATTACTAGTATTAAGGGTAATAACTTCATAATATAGAAGAGTATAGATTCTATATAGTGGCCAATTATTATTCTTGCTATAAAGTAGTGGGTAATAAAGCTAGATAGGAGTCTATTAGCAAGGCAGAGTGGTTTTGGGACTAGGAGTCTTTTTATTATAATATTATACTTTTTTATAAGTAAGTCTTTATCTATAAACGCTAGTACTATACTACCACTGTTAACAAGGCTTACTGTTTTAATAAAAACTTATAGGAGTAGGTTGCGCAGTAAGGAGAGGTAGGTCTAAATAAGGATAATATTCCTATTATTATTTACTATTCTAAGGTTAAGTAACAGCTAACTTAAAATAAGATCTAACTAATCTAGTAGTATAGATCTAATCCTTTTATCCTCCTCCCTATATAGTTCTAACCCTTAGAGGCAACTTAGTCCAAGGGTTAGTCTTTTAATAACTAGATTATAGGGCTTGGCTAGTAGCTATAGTCTTGGCTAGTATATCCTAACGTATTGGTCTCCAATGGTATATATATACTAGGGGGTACTTCACCAAGGACATAGCCGGTCTTACGGTTAGTAGCAGCACGGAGCACTTGTCCGTAGTTTATATACGGGACCATCGGCTAGGGCTATATTAGGGAAGAAAATCATAGGGGTAGGTCTCTATATCCGAACCCACATCACCGTCTATAGTTATCGTTTCAGTTACTAATCCCTCTGCTAAAGAATCCGCCGCGGCTAGGAAGGGGTTGGCGCAGTAGCATCAGAAGGGGATTTAGGTTTATTTTAGGGTCATAAGCATCTTTCTAGTGGCTAGGTTAACTACATGCTAAGCAGAGTCTATTATCTATACAATATCTTTAGACATTATTAGGGAGGCTACTACTACCGCCACCAAATTTAACGGCGTTAAGGTCTATTAGGTTATTCTATAGTGCTAGTACTAAGGTGTTATTATTAGGTAGTATAGGTTAATAGCCGCTAGCGGTACTTAGCTTAGCGGTATTTAGTTTAGTATAGTAGGCGTAGTTCTATAGGTTATAAGCAAACACGTCCATTTACTTACTCTAGCCCTCGTAGTTAGCATTGTCAATTTTGCGGCTAAGGGTAAAGGCTAAGTCCTTTATCTTAGACGAAATATTCTTCCTAAACAGATCTACCTTTTATTCCTTAGTCTTGTTTGCTTTTATTATTAACTTGTCAAGCTCTGCTTTCCAGGACCAGTAATTGCGCTCGCCTTAGTTTAAGGTGTCTAATTTGTTTTTAGCCGCTTAGGTTATATCTATAGTCTTATAGTACTTCTTTATATACACAAATATAGACTCTTAGTTAGAGAAGGCCTATTTACTTAGGTTGTTTGGGTGTATACATAGCATATCAAGGCCATCCTTAATATAGTTATAAGCCTTATCTATCAGCATGTCTAACATATAGAGGACTTTATCTATTGGGGTCTTAAAGCACTTTGCATCTCTATAGAAAACGCCTTAGATCTTTATTTCCCATATTTTAAATTTTTCTTACTTTTTAGTTGGCGATCCCTTGCCATTAAATAGGGTAGGGTCTTTTGCTTTACACTTTTTTCTATAGGGCTTAGCTAGGGGA
>Ga0307507_10002929_pt1 | contig 34315 bp, 15 predicted proteins | sample 7_EM_MG_FD_207223 | JGI IMG/M metagenome (GOLD analysis project Ga0307507, IMG submission 207223) | Populus trichocarpa ectomycorrhiza microbial communities from riparian zone in the Pacific Northwest, United States - 7_EM | ecosystem: Host-associated > Plants > Roots > Unclassified | place...
CGTATTAAAGGACAAATGCTTCTAACCACTTCCATTTAGAGACTAATCGCTGGTTCTTCTCTAGAGGAGAACTAGCTTCCTATATAAACCTTCTAAGACACTAGTAAAACCTTTCGCCCCTATCTATTTAACTATGTCTCTTCTGGAACATATATGGGATATAGGCAGGATATTAATAAAACCTCCTACTATCTTATCTAATATGTACCTCCTGGGGGATTCTGTTATAATTGCCTCCCCTTTAAGGGTCTTAGTCCTCTAAGACTTCGCCTCTTAATAATCTCTTATGGAGTTCCAGCTAAAACCACTAGGGAAATTCTTTAGTGGAAAGGTACTCTATAATACAGCTTATTGCCGGTTCTTTACTAGCGTGGAACCTTACTTTATCTTTCTGTTCCTCCGCTCTTCTTCCACTATAGCTCTTATAGTGCCTTTATAATGGAACTTTAATAATAATAATAAAAATTAAATGGGATTCACCTTCCTTATTATAAAAATTTGTTATAAGCTGATCCGGGGGTTGTTCTATACAACGCATTAACTAGCCACTATCCCTATTTACCTAAAATAGGTCTTGATGATAACGTCTTAATATTAATTTCTTTTAGTTTATAAGCTGTTGTCTCTTATACGTCTTTCTATTAACAATACCATTCGTCTCGCCTTTTAGCAGACCGTTTTTTATTATATCTTAGCTTTTAGCTTTTGCATCTCTAGCTATTCTTTCTTCCACTACTTTGTTCTCTTCTTATAACGTATTTATAGGTAATAGGATCCCTATTTTATCTCCTTAATAATACTGACTTTCTATAGTGTTCTCTCGCAATGGCTTATAATTGTGCTGCGCGTCCCCAGACTAGCAGCGGCGTTATCCCTACTCTATTGGCATTACAGACCACTTCTATTGCTCCTACAGTGGTTTCTCTAAAGTGCTGCCGTCGTTGCGTTTACGCGCTTACGTTGGACCCATCCCATACCTATAAAATGCCGCGCTCTGGCGAGAATAGATCTAAGTGTTCCCACTATTGCAGCTAGAAAAAGACCTATGTTCTAGTATTTTCTATTCCATCCTATTCTAGACTTTACTAACTATATTAGATCCCCGCTATTTATGTATATAAGGCTTACCGGCTCTAATACGCTATTAGGGATTTCCGTCTACATTAGAACAGTAATAGATAGGGATAAAAGGTATCTTCTATTACTTATAGCCTTTTTAATTTAATAAGGGTTTCTACTGCTATAGAGATATAGTAATCTCAGACACATAGTATCCAGGAGTATATATATAAGCAGCTCGTTTTTATAAATAATAATATTTATACTCTTACGCGGGCCTTTCTAGCTAGGTAAGTCTCTTTAGTAATATATTTAGGAACTGTGCTAACTCTTTAGTTATTAACTTTCTAATCCCAGCCTAGATGCCGATTTGGAGCCTAGGGATAACACTAAAAATAGTAATAAAGATAAACGTTCTCCCTACTAGTCCCCTGGTCATGGTGGTCTGTCTAGTTCTTGCCGCTCTAAGAAGAATATTAGTAAGAATGCTAATACTTCTAGAGATAGGAGTGTTGATAATACTACCAACAATAACGTTAAGATAGAGGAGGAGGCTCCTATTACTACTTTTAGTATTTAAGTTGTTATCTTATTCTTTCTTTCTTCTTATAGGATAGCTTTATAGGGTGCCTCTCTGGTACCTCTAGGATGCCCTAGTACTAGAAATTGACTTTATACTTTAGGGATACCTCTATTCTTATTTTTGGTAACAGTCTGTGTAAAAGTAGCATACCGCTATAATCTCTATATGTGATGAACGGGTGGTGTTCTTATAGGTGCTTTATAATTTCTTAAAATTTCTAAATCTTTACTCTATGTCTTTTTGGTCCTTTTTGTATTATTAACTCTACTGCGTATCTTTAGTATTAGACTAGATACTCTCCTTTTATCCCTAGGGAATCCTTCTAAGTCCCTAGGGCCCCTTTTTCTGGTGCTACTACTTATTCTCAAACAGCGTCTTCTTTAGATAGCATCCCTAGTGGTTTTTATATAGATCCCTATAGCTTTCTCTTATAGGATTCTAGGATCCCTATTATAATAGTAAAACGTTCCCGTTTCTAATACCTATACTTAACCTTATGGTTTTAATTTATAGGGTTTTTCCTATTATCTCGCCTGTAGTATATCTAGAACCGTTACTAAATCCTAATTTATGGTCTTTAGGAAAGTTTTAATTGCCGTGTTATATCCTGGCTAAAGGTACTCCTTAGGTTCCCAACTATTATACACCTAAGAGTATCCTTCCTAATAAACTAAAAATTCGCGTTTCTTCTAACGATATCTTTAATTAAGAATATCTTCTATATTCTATTCTAGTTCCCCATTAATTTCGCTAGGTAGGGGTGGTTCTACACCATCTCTTCTCTAGTATAACTCTAATAAGGAAACATAAAATGTAGGATATATTGGATATAATTTTAGCAATTCTAATTTATAGGCTTAATTTTCTTTAGTTTTCCTAACTACCTTAAAGGGTCTAAGCCACCTATAGTCCAGCTTCTTCTTAATACGTTTTGTCCGGATATTTTTTATAGATAGTAAGACTTCGTCTCCTATTTCAAATTCTTTAGGCATATGTCCCTTATTATAGTACCTTTTTTATATAGCCTAGGTGTCTAGTAAGTGCTTTTTAAGTTCTTCTTTATAAATTCTCATTTGCTTAATTCTCTTAGACGCCACTAGTGCCTCTCTTTTAGAAATAATATCCTTAATATTCTAGGGGTTATTTACTTTTACCCCAAACAGTGCTTTATAAGGGGTCATTTTTATGCTGCTATGGATGCTTGTGTTATATATATATTGCGCTAGAGCTAACCACAATGGCCAATTATCCTGTTAATAATTAATATAGCAGCGGAGGTAGTGTTTTAATAACGCATTTAGACGCTCTATTTACCCGTCTATTTACGGGTAGAAGGTAGTACTCATCCTTCACTATATCTTTAATAAGAGACAGAATAAAGACCAAAATACGCTGTTAAATACGGTACCTCTATTAGACACAATTCCCCTTAGCATACTAAACAGGAGCCACCGCTCTAAAAATAGGTCTGCCAGTTCTACTACTATAATCGTTATTAAAACAGCAAAGTACCCTAAAAACTTTATATATCTATTAATAATTACTAGGATAGTGTTAGCAACCTCTCTAGTTCTTATTTTAGTAGGGAGTAAGCCTATTATAAAATCTATTGTTAATTCTAACATGGGTCCCTATAGAATAGGAAGCACTAATAACTCGCTATATAGGCAATACCTAGGTATCTATACCCTTTGGCATATATTATATTTTAATATATAGTCCTTAACTTCTTCAGACATTCTATCCTAAAAGTATTTCCTTTAAACGGCCTTAAGGGTCCTATTAACACCGTAGTGACCCCCAAGAGGGTTATTGTGGAAGACCTTTAGAATTTTATCTTAAACCGTTTGGTCCTTTAAAATATATACAGCACCCTTAAAGCACAACAGACCCTTTTGGTCTTATTACTATAGCTTCTTAGTAACTTTAGCCAAGTTAGTCTCTACTACATCTTTCCACCTCTCCTTAGAAACGAAGGCGTCCCTTTATTATACTTAAAGAAGAAGATCTGGAAAGGTTTTATATAGATTGCTTATTTCCATTTCGCCCGCCGCCATTACGGACTCTAGGCGTGGCACAAGACGTTTTAAACTATTAGTGCCAGTAGATTCTCCTACCGTTATACAATGTGCTATACTATAGATAGGCATCTTACCTATCCCCTCTAGATCCGGAAACTCGTAGCTAGTACGCCATTAAGTTAAAGGTGCCGCAACACCCCTAGCACATCCCGTAGAATTCTCGCTAATTCTAGGGTACGCCAACTTTATAATATCTGCTTAGTCTATAACCTAGTCTATAACTATATCCTACGGCTCTATTATTATAGTACTTTGCAGCTGCATTACTGGGACCTCTACCCTACCGCGGAATTCTATAGTTTTAGGGAAAGACTCTTCTTTCTTCCTAAGTAAATTTTATAATGTAGGAATTATTTCCCCTATACTATCCTGGATTCTCCTAGTCTTATAATCTAGACATCTTAACAACCTATTAGCGGGATTTGTCTTTTCTAGGCAGTACGTAATTTTAAAGTTGTACTATAATAGTGCCTCCGCCTATCTGGCTTATTAACCGCTTAACACCTTTATAGTTATAAAGTATTCTAGGTTGTTATAGTCTATAAGGACTTTAATAGGATAATTGCTTCCTATATAATAATATCACCAGTGCTTTATTGCTGCGATTATCGCGAGTAGCTCCTAGTTATACATTATATAACGCTACTCTGCGGGGGTTATTTTCCTTAACTAAAACGCCACAGGATGCCATTCTCCGTCTTTTAATTAAGATATAATTGCCCCTAGGGCGAAGCCGGATGCATCTATTTTAAGGTATATATATAGCTCCCAGCAGAAGTGTATTAGGATAGGCGCTAATGTAAATAAATCCTTTAACCGGTCTATAGCCTGCTTAGCAGCTTCCCTAAATACAAAGGGTCCTAACTTCTTGCCATCCTTAGATCCCTTTAGTAGATTGGTAATTAGGAGCATTACTTATAAGTAATAAATAATAAACCTTTAGTAGAAGTTTGCTATGCCTATAAAAACCTATACTTCCCTAAATGTTATAGGGTATGGCTATTCCCTAATAGCGTCTACCTGGCTTTTCTCTATTGACACTCCGTTGACGCTGACGATAAAGCCCAGAAAATTAATGCTAGTGATATAGAACAAGCATTTTTTTAGGTTTATATAGAGCTTGTATTCCCGTAGTCTTTCTAGTACCATTTGCATATAGTACATATGTGCTTCGTAGTTATTAGAGTAGACTATAATGTTATTAAGGTAGACTATATATATTATATCCAATAGGCCTGATAATGTCTTATTAATATAGGCCTAAAATATCGCCGGTATGTTAGTGAGCCTAAATAGCATTACTAGGTACTTAAAGTGGCCGTACTGTATTTAGAACACCATTTTCTATTTATTACCGGCTTTAATCCGGATTTAATAGTATATATCTTTTAGATCTAATTTTGTAAATATCTTTACGCCTAATAGCCTGTTAATAAGCTCCCCTATTAAGGGTAATAGGTAGCAATTCTTTATAGTAATCTTATTTAGCGCCTAATAGTTAATATAGAGGCAAAGGGTCTTGTCCTTCTTAGGTATAAATATAATTGGTACCCCTACCTAGCTTATAGAAGGCCAAATCCATCCTCTCTAAAGATTGTCTACTATATACTAACGTAATACTGCCAGCTTATTTTCTGATAGGTTATATAGTGGTCTAAAAGGAGGTTTCTTATCTCCTATATCTATCTCGTGCTCTACTAACATAGGGTTAGGTAAGGTGTGCGCAGCTTCCTTATTAGCAATATCCTTTAGGTCTATATATTCCTATAGAATCTCTGGTTCCTTAACTGCGTATAGCCAGATATCTAAAAATAAATACTCCGCGTCCCCATTCTTGGTATTAAGAGTGGTATATATAGCATACGCCTACCCTTCCTCTTGCACATGGTTTAAGAAAGTCTTTTAATATTTAACTATAATGCGCGGTTAAGACTTCTGGTGTTAATACAAGGCTAAAGGCTAATTAATATCTGGATTAACCTATTAAAGCTATAGGTATCCCAAAACAAGGTTATACCCCTTAATTTCTATGGCGTAGAAGCGCATCTCCTGCGTATCCCATAGACCATCGCGGTCCTGGCTGGCCATGGAAAAAGTTTATTCCCTATAGTATGGAATCTAGTAGCCTCTAATACTTCAAACGGTGCGTACCTGTAAGCCACTAAGGTCCAAATCCAATTCCTTTACTAGTAATTGAGAAATAAACCCTATAGTCACGCCGCTGTCTATAAGGCAGTCTCGTGTTACCCATTCATTATTAACTTAAATAGAGACGGGAATAACTATACAATAGCTTACTCCCTCCTTCTTTTACTAGCCTAGTGTGAGGGAGTAAAGATCTACTAGGCTCTCTCTTTTCCTAATTAAGCATCCTCTTACTTCTTCTATTAGTAGAAGCGCTGTATATGGCCTTTCTTACCGCAGTTATAACAGCTGCATAACTCTTAGTTCTATAGTTTCTGCCTATTATCATTCTGGGGTTGACTAGCGTTGCTCTAGGGTTATAAAGCCTGCTTGCGTTATCCTTCTATAGAGTAGTTAGGTTGGGATCTACCCCTTTTATTAAAGCTAGGTCTAGTTCTACGCTCTTTATTATTAGCGTCTTGTTCCTTTCGCTTCCCTAAATAGTCTCTTTTAGCGTTCTCAATCCGAGTAGCTTTAGAGATAAGCTTTTCTTAAGAGGTAGGAATTTCCCCCTTCTCCTATATAGCCTGTTAAATCTTAGGTTGTAACTTGGCAAGTAGCTAATAGAGTTATATAGCATCGTCCTATAAGTCTGAGTAGGGTATATTGTCTTCTAGCTCTTTTAAGTAGTTTATAAACTAGACTACACTCTAGCCTTCTCACTATTTTGCATTATAGTATTGCTGGTTGTAATCCATCCCTTAATTAGTAGGGTCTTGGACCTAATTAACCAACCAGGACTTAAGTTTGCTAAATTTAAGGGGTATAGTAAGTTTCTTCTTATAGCGTGTCCATAAACTCTCAACGGTGCCACGCAGGAAGGTAGAAGTAATTAGTGTCTAATTATACTTGTTAGAGTAACGTTTTGGATCTAGCCAAAACTTGGTTTCGCATTAATGGATAAAACGATTGCAGTTCTTAAGACTATTACTATTATACTCATCAGGTTCCTTTATACGGAATTTAGGTTTATCTAATATTATAGCGTAGTATGGCGTTGCCCCTCCAAGTCCGCTTTGTATTTAGGGTGTCTATGCTTCTCCTAATTGTTCTTATAATTGTCCTTAGTAGTCTTAATATACTTATCTTAATTATATCCCCAACTCCTTTATCTTTTGTAGGGTCTCGCGTAGCGACCACTCTAATAACTCCCTAGCGGTAATCGTTCCTGAGGGTCTTGGAAGGTTAAACGGACTAGCTATGGCTTCCTAGTCTACTCCTTTATAAATAGAGGGAATGCGCTCCTCTAGAGAGACTCTCTAAACCTCTTAAGGTAAGGGCGTTGCTTTATGGGGTAAAGGAGTATGGCCCATTATTGTTAATTAATAGCCGTACGTTCCTAACGGATTGTAAGCAATTAGAATTATAAGAGGCTAGCTTAACCAGAACGTATAATTATCTAATTAACAGTATCACAAGTAAGTAGAAGGTGAGTTAAAGGTAAGTTAAAGGTAGAATAAGTTTTACGTATTAAAGGACAAATGCTTCTAACCACTTCCATTTAGAGACTAATCGCTGGTTCTTCTCTAGAGGAGAACCAGCTTCCTATATAAACCTTCTAAGACACTAGTAAAACCTTTCGCCCCTATCTGTCTAACTATATCTCTTCTGGAACATACATGGGACGTAGGCAGGACATTGATAAAACCTCCTACTGTCTCATCTGATATGTACCTCCTGGGGGATTCCGTTACAGCTATAGATCTATAGGTAACTTTGCTTTAATAACAGCAGTCCTTACTTATTTAGAAATAGCTCTCCCTAACCTCTCTGTAGGTCCATTTTAAGCTAGGGTATACGGTATTAATTGCTCTATAATACCTCTATTAAGTTGGATAAGATTCTTTACCCTAGCGCCTATACCTTACTCTTTATTTATATGCTAAATGCGGATACCTTAAGTATTAAATTTCTTCGTAAATGCTATTACTAATTTAAAGAGTAGGAGCAGTGTCTCTTGCTTGTGGTTCTTAATAGGAAAAGTATAATGGTACTTTGTGTAGTTATACCAAAAGTAAGCTATATATATGTCTCTATTAAACCCGTCTTCTTTTATAATAATATTAAAGTAAACACGTTTAAAAGGGTAGGTTCCCTTTACGGATATTCTGCAAGATATCTACTATGTTATTTTTGCTAAAACATATGGTTTACAAAGTGGTATACTGTATGGAGTCCTTCCTCTGTCTATCTTAACCACTTTAACCCTATCTACTATAGTTGGTAGATAATCCACTGACTCCATATTATAGTATAGTAAGTGTTAATGCTATACTTTATTATATGCTAAGGTCTTAAAGAATCTGGTAGAGGTAGCGTAGGTAGTAGGAGTAGGTGGTAAGTAGGTAATGGTATTAATAAGGTAGAGGCCTTTGTATTTTATAAGGTTGGTAAATAGGCTTCCGTTATCTTTATAGTGTAGATGGTTTATAGATTAGTTAATAATTATTCTAACCCTACAGAGCTTTACTGCGGATATTAGATTAGTATAAAAATATAGAGTGTACGCTATGTTCCTTAATGTTAGATACTAAGTTAGGCGTTGTTTACCCACCTTAATTGCTAAGTTAATATTACTGTATCCATGGATTTCTGCCCTAGAATCTCTAGCTATTACTATAGATATGCATAGCTTAAGGTCACGGAAGTATCTAATATTATTGCAAAAGTGGGTGTCTGCTATAGTGTTATACCCCTAGGCATTAAACAACGACAGATCTGGATGTTCCTTTAATAATAATAATAAGTAAGATGTTGTTATAGCAGCCGTTGTAGCTTAGGGCCTGTCTAGATCCTTAATCTTTTTAGAAGCTAATAGAGATGTCTTTAACCTAGGGCCTTCCCTTTTAATCTGTTTGACCCTTTTATTATAATACTACTTGTTTATTAGGACCTTAAGCTATTCCTAATACCTCCTTAGACACTTATTATTTGGTATAAAGTTTAGACCTTAAAGAGACTGAAATAGTTGCTTGCAATTCTTTAACTTATAGGGTAGACCATAAGCAAAGCACTTTATCTTAGGTAATTAAGAAGGTACTAGGGTAGTAAATGTTGTAGGATCTGCAGATGGCTGCCCTAAAAGTATAGTATAAGCATTATGTCTTGTATTTGGAAGCTTATAGAGGAGGTTAAATTCCTTAATTATTATTGCTATTTTAAGCTTCTCTAACCTCTTGGCTACCTTTTAAATAAAGGCATAATATAGAGCTGGATAGATCTCCTTATAGTCCTAGATAAAAGCTTGTATAATATTATTTTCTATTACCTCTATTAACCCTTCCTCTAGCTCTTTGCTATTTTATATAATAGTAATATAAAGCTAAAGCCAGGATTCTAGAGTCTGGCGTTTAGGCCTTTATTTCCGTTTCTTAAGATTGTCTAATACTATCTGCTATAGCGTAGCTTGAGATGGCTTTACTACCTTTTTTTAGCTGCCTTAAAATTAAATATAGTATGGTAAGGGTTTTAAGATATCCTAAGAAGTTGGTGCCTATGGTGGCATGCAATAGTGCTGTAAAAGTATGGATTTTCTCTTCTTGCTTTATATAGTCTTGTTTTTAGAGTTTATATAGCTTAAAGAGCATTCTTTGTATCTCTAAAAAGTGCTAAGTTTGTTATCCTTATTGACTTAATAACCTAGGTGTAGCTATTCTAGTAGATAGAGTTGCTACTAGAGCTATAGGAGCTACAGGAGCTGCTGCTAGTGCTATAGGAGCTGCTGCTGGTACTATAGGAGCTGCTGCTGGTGCTGTAGGAGCTGCTGCTAGTGCTATGGGAGCTACTGCCGGTGCTGTAGAAGCTGCTACTATTAAGGGTATATCTGGTTTAGTGTTTTCCTTAATTTTGTCTTCTGTCTTATCTAGGTTGATATAGTCCTAGATCTTTATAAAACTTGCTTCTTAGCGGATAAATTAAAACTATAAAGGCTAGTCCTTTTGGGTTAGTAAAAGAGGGTTTTTAGAGTCTGTGGTTGCTATAGTGGCTTTTGTTTTAAGGTTCAAGAGAGGTTGCGTAAAGAGATACGCTTACGTATAAATGACGCGATATTTTGTAACGAATTATGCTTAAAGAGGCTTAGTGGTATTTGTCTAGCCACTAAGATCTTCCTAGTACTTAGAAGGTTACCGGGCTTATAACTTTTAGCCAGGTAGGTATTAAGACAAATAACATAAGCTAGCTAATAGGTAGAGATACAGAATTGTACAAGTAATCTGTTTTATTTAAGGTGGCTCTAAGAGCCCTAATATACATAACGAAATAACCCTAGTTCGACCTTTGGTGTCCGTAGTTGTTCGGTATCCAACACCTTAGTAGTAAAGCTACCTCCGTGGCCAACATGGTTTTGGATAAATCTTATCGCGATAAGTCTTGGCATGCCCCAAATAAATTTTCAGTTGCCTTCTTTGTTATTATATAAAAATAACTAATTTAAACCCAGTAAATAAAGTTATATTATCCTTTTATTCTAAATTTTAGTAGGTGGCTCTATATATGGCTCTGCATGAAGCTCTGTATACAAAAGCTCTGCACGACGGCTCTGCGTACGACGGTTCTGTCCTATTCTACTTGGTTGGGGTAGAAAAGCTCCGCACAGGGCACTTTATCCTTATCGATTGCGATATTTTATGCATTTTCTATTGGATAAAGGATATTTTATGCTCGCTTATTCGCATTATCCAAAACCACACTGATCCTGGGGTTTTTTTTGTGCCAGAATGTGTGACCTGAGCGGAACTCTATTGCAATCGGAGTTAAGCCGATCAAAGCGAACAAGGACGACTCGTTCCGGAATGAGGCAAAACACTTAGAAGTACACGCGACAGTTACATGAAATGAAACCCCGGCATTTGCCACCACTGTACTGTATATTGCATTCTACGCGGGGTATTATAGATTTACTCCAAGGATGTATTCTAGTGCATCCTGTGGTCATCACATAGTTCATATTAATGGATGATTTATGTGGAATTCCACTGCCTAAACCTTGCTTTATCTATATTAACTTGTCCGAACGGTTCTGCCTTGTTAAGACTTTCTCTTATATTTACATTTTAAGTAGCTACTTTGTATAAAGAGCAAAATCTTCATTACAGTAAAATCCCCTTAATACGATATGGGGTATATAACGATAACTTCTATATTACAATCTACGCCACTTAATTAAGCATTTTTTGGTATAATATTACAATAATTTAACTTTTGGTAATATTATTAAGCTCCTACTACTAATATCGGTATAACTAGTAGAGAATTTATATAGGAGAGGGCCCTATTTAGCCTATAAGGTAAATATCCTAAACCTTTTTAGGTATTAAAAATATTTTTTTCCTACTTATTTACCTGATATATGACTCTTAATATAATAATACCATTAGTATTACAATACGCTCGGCCGAATAAATGGTATCGTATTAAAGAGATTTTACTGTACCTAAAATGTGGCTTTATTGCAAGCTGTTCGCTTATCTAACTCTCTAATTTCCACTACCCTGCTACTAGGCCTTATAGCTATTACATATCGGGGGGGCTGATTTGGCGCGGTTACGACCCGGGTTAATACGAGGTTAGGGCTACCCCTGTTAATAACGCGCCTGAACCCCGCACGAGGTCGCGCAGCGACCGCCCCTAAGTACTTTCGCACGCGATTTTGGGCGAAAAGGTACATAATTTGTGTTAAATCGGTACTTCTGGACGGTCGCGTAATGTTGCTCTGAATTTACAACACCTAAACGGGCTCTATTCCTACATTAAGGCGTCTCAGTCACTATAGTGCAGTCCTATATTAAGACGTCTTGGTTACTAGAGTATAGTCCTACATCAAGGCGTCTCGGTCGCTGCGGTGCAGCCCTATATTGAGACGTCTCGGTTACTAGAGTATATAGTCCTACATTAAGGCGTCTCGGTTACTGCAGTGCAGTCCTATATCGAGACGTCTTGGTCACTAGTAGAGTCCTACATTAAGGCGTCTTGGTTACTGCAGTAGTCCTACAGTAAAATAGTATTATATATATATATATACTGCTTAATACGGAGCCTTTCCCTCCCTTTCCCTCCCCCGCCTAGTAGTTAGATATTCTTATAAAGCCAATTTAAAGAACGCCGGCCTCGTAGCTGTTTTAGCTGGTTAATAGCCTATCTCTTATCTCTTGCCGTACCGTCTTCTACGCGCCGTTTTATATCCTTAATTATCCTACGGTGACGGCTATAGAATATAGCCTCGCCGTTAACCCGCTAGCGTGCCCCCTAGCAGCAATTAAGAGCTTTAATTAACGGCCCACCTGCTAGCCCTAAAGTCCACTTGGCCCAGAGCTAGAACACCGAATTACCGCCCTAAAGCATCTTATATTTCCTTAGCGGCGCCTGCGGGTTAAGGATAAATGGGAGAGGTTAAGCGTTAGCTTGCGGCAGCTGCGGCGGGGGTATGGTAGAAGCTTGCGGCAGCTGCTGCGGGGGTATGGTAGACGTTATAGTAGACGTTATAGTAGACGGCTGAGCAGGCTCTGCGGCAGTAGATAGTTAAGGACCTCTTAGTATCTCTCTAGGGGTCGGATATACGGGAGAGGGTTTATCCAAAGATGGAATTTGGCCGTTGACGCGTTCAGGAACGGACGCGGGTATAGGCATAGGTATGGGTACGGATATAGGTACAGGTATGGGGCCGTCCAAAGACGGATATATGGACTCCGTAGGCCCTATCCAGATACCCGTCTTCCCTTGCTGGATCTATATAGGTGCGAATAATGCTAATAACCTTTCTATCTCGCTAAGGCGTTCTAAGATTGTCTGCACGTGTAATTAAACCCCCTTTATCTCTGAGATCGCGGCCTTGTGTCTTAGCTTAGCTACGGCCTTATAGGCGGGCCAGTATTTCTGCATTATTATCTTGTCTGGCGTAACTACGCTGGCCAGCAAGCTTTCTACCCGTGTGGTAAACCTCTAGTACTCCTTATAGCCGAAGAGGGAGTCCTTCTATAGGGGGTGGAGCGGGAACTGCTTGTGTAGGATTACTAAGTCCTGTAATAGGATTACCCTAAGCGCGCAAAGGAGGCGTAGAAATCCTAAGCCTGTAAGGTTAAGCCGTATAACCTTATTATCGGCCTTCTCTAGGTGGTAGGTCTCCATGCGTTTTAGCTAGATATTGGTCTTAGGCCATATCTTTAAGCAGAGGGCCTCCTCTGGCACTTCTTGCGCGTGGAGGAGAAAGTAGCCCTTTCCTTCCTTTGGGAAGCTGGCGATTGACCGTATAAACGCGCAAGGTAGATAGCTAAGGTAGGCTCCTGTTATCGCGTCCGTATTCTAGCGTCTAGCCCGTCTAATTTGGGTCTCCTTAACACCGCTAAGCTCGGCGTGCCAGACGCTCTGCTTATAGGCGCTATAGGTCTTCTCCTTTAAGTAAATTCCTACCCCCTAGAACATCTTCTTATTCTATTTAAATTGCGTATGATAGCTTAACGGCTATTATAGTACTTTAATGCTACTAGGGAAGATATATAGGTTATAGTAGTCTTCTGGCTGCTAAAAGGATGGGAAGCTCTTAGCGCCGTCCTTACCCCAGCGGTTAAAGAAGTAGAAGGCTATTGCAGAGAGAGGGTAGAGGATAGGGTTAGTATTGCGTATATAGCCCATATACTTAACCTTGCCGTGTTGATTCTGCTTCCCCTATGTTATTAACATAATTATATATAGCGCTGGCTCGTCTGGTTTAGGCCCTTTGTTCTCTAATTTAATAAGGACAAGGTTAGTAAGCTAAACGTCCCGTCTACTCTTACCCTAGGTAACGGTAGTATGGCCTAAGGAACGGGTTAGAAAACGGTAGCCGTAAATACTTTATATAGACTGTAATATACAAACCTAATAAATGCTTAGCCGTAGTTTAAAGGTAAGACTCAACTAAACCTGGTATTTTAGAGCCCGTCTCCCAGCACCAAGTAATCGCCTTTTTAAGCCCTTTGACGTTATAGCCGCTAGTAATTGTAAATAGGCCTTAATTAATAAAGTTAACGCATTAAATCCAGTCCTTATCGCGGCGGATGCTGTCTAGTACTGCCAAAAGCTTCGCCCCCGTAGCGGCTGTAAGGTCTTGCCTTTTGACTGCCACGCGTAGAGCTTAGTAATAGCAGAGACGTAGCTATTTATAACTAAGTATCAGATGGTCTTGTTAAATAGGGCGTCTAGGGCCTCCTTATCCTATATCTCTTCCTCCTTTATAGCTTTCTCCCCTGCGGCTGCGGCTACCCCTGCGGCTGCCTTTCCCCTTGGCGGCCCTCCTGTGGTCATCTTCTGCCTCTTCTTTGCCCGTTCGCTATCTTTCCACATCTCTTTCCGTTTTAACTTCTGTTTTTAATAGCTAGCAGCCCGCGATTCTTAATTAACGACTTACTGCTCTAAAAATAAGCAAAGCTTATCTTCTGTTACCTGGGCGCTGTTTGTATTGCCTTTTAGTCTCGCACACCAGTCCTCCTACTCTTTCTGCTTTGGCTTGTATGCCTTTATAGTATTCTTTAAGTGCTGGGCCTTATGAATATCCTGCAGCCGTGCTATTTGGGCCTTGAATTCGTTCTAGAGGCTATGGGGGGAGGAGGCTAGGGGGGGCTTCCGTAGTAGACTGTAGGGTAAGAAGATTCCTAAGAGACTCCATATCCATAAGAGGTAAGGGGGTAGACGCGTAAGCGTGGTATAGGTAAATAAAGCTACCAAACGCGTAAATATTAATGGAGAAGGAGAAGAAGAGGGCTCTATATTATAGAATTAGAATTATAGCAGGCCTTTCTATATAAAATTAGAAGCCCCGCGCGAGCCAGGAGCCAGCGCGGGCACAAGAACAGCAGAGGGTTGGAAAATGGGATTGTTAAGGCGACGATAAGGTCGAAGGCGCGTGATAAGGACCTCCATACTAACCCAGTACTAACCTAGGCCTCAAAAACGCGTCTGAAAAGTAGGGGCCACCACCTAAGGGGGGGGGTGATATTTGGACGATATGTCGCGGACCTTGGGGGGTCGTGTGTAACCCAAGGTTATGCCAAGCCTAACCCCGACCTCCGATACCTGTCTTTGTTGGCACGAGCAGAATTGGCGAAATAGCACTAAAACAATTTGCAAAGCAAGTTGTTCGCCCTATCTGCTATATTGTTGGTCGCTCTCAAGAAGCTGCCGAGAAAATTATTGCTAAATACAAGACATCCAATCCTAATGGCCAATATATTTTCATTGAAGGGGTTGTTAGTTTAATGAGTGGGGTGGACAGAGCGTGCAAAAAGATTATTATAGTAACTCTGTGTCCTGGGACACTGGTATCCATTTTCGGGTGGTTTACTCGCTGTTTTAGGCAGCGCTTGTCCCATACGCCAAGCCCTAAGCGATATATCTCCCCTATTAAAACTTGCGCATTTCCATATTCGTGATGAACTGAATGATATTGAATCGAATGAATGAGTGTTATTGAGAATATCTAGTTCTATCTACGACGAACATAGGCCCTTATATAGGCCTATGTCTACGGTGGCAAAGTGATTGCTAAGGATACCGACCAAAATGGAAGCAAAGGGAACCTGCTTATGTAAGCAGGAAAACGCATGTGGAGGACTCTTCTAGAACCATCGTCAATTCGATTACCTATTACTGGTACGGCCCCGTATTCCTAATTCTGAAAGTGGGCCATCTATTATCCTATTAAATTATGGTTAATACTTTGCCTATTATACGGGACATATCTAGCGTTCTAAGTCTCTAAGAAATGCATAAAGCTAGACATACCCGCTGCAGTCTTCTATAATTATCCGCTTAGCCTTACTACCGTTAACGTACTATTTTTGGTTTTTTTATAGCGTTATTAGTCTACCTTTACCTCGTTACTACTAAGGCTATTATACTTTTACTTGCCCCAATTTCTAATTTATGCTATAATCTAGCTTGCTTAATTACTCTACCTTATCTTAATTTAAATATTAGAACTCTAGTCTTACCTTATTATTACTATAGTTTTCTTATTTATAGGGTATTAAATACACGGCCTTATAATGCGAACTCTTAAGTAAAACCCTAGGTAGAAGCCTAGACATAAACTAAAAAGTCCATAAAGATATTAAGAGGACTAGAGTGGTAAAGAAAAATCATTTACCCTTAATAACAAATAATATAAATAAGATTTTAGTCTAATAAGTAAGGTAAAGGTCCTCTAATTTAAGATAAAATTTTATAGCTTACTCTTTAGGTTCTATAAAAATATTAAAGAAGATCCTATTTGTCAGGTGAAACCTGAGTAGATAGTTATATAGCCGTAAGGTACAGGCGACCCTGGGGCGACTCAGGGGTGACTCGCCTGTGAGGCACGTGCAGGGCACGTGCCTAGGGAAAACCCTTCCTACCTCGCACACAGACTCCTCCTTTTCCCTTAAGGATTCGTCTGTATATACAATATACCCTATTGTTCCATCATTGAGCTCCCTATCCATATCCTCACCTCACACTATTCAACTTATTAAAAATGCCTTAAATAATAATATTAAGCTCTTTCTTAGATAGATTCTAGATAATTATTTATTACGGAAAAGGACTAGCATTTACCAGAAATTTAAATATTAGAGATAGCTTTATTAAAAATACATGGAAAAGGATTGGCTAGAAGGCCCTAGAGTAGAAATTAATAACGTATAGAAATAACTTTAAATATTTATAAAACCCGCTAATTATAACAGTATATTAATAGGCTATTAACTAAAAAGTACTAGCTTAACGTGACTATAAAAGAGAAACCAGTAATAAATATTAATAATATTTTTCGTATTTTATACCACTATTAGGCCCTAGATAACTCTATATTTCTAAATAAATAATAGGTCCTATAACTTGCTTTTCTAATACTTATCTGTGAATATACTGTAACCTAGCTAGGCGCATGTTACGGGACTGCCCGCGACACGCGCTACGCTAGACACGTAGCTTTCCTTTTACCTCAGCAAGCTTAGACATGATTCTGTTAGTGCGGATTTTCAATCGGTCCGCAAGCTGACTAACTATGTTTATGCGAAACCACCAGAATTACGTCTAAGCCACATTTACAACGTTTATAACATTTTCCGATAATATCTGTATTGTGGAGGTTGCGGATATTAAAATAACTTAATACTAGTATTTTATATCCTTTCCTAAAGTTTATTGATTATATAATAAAACCTAGGCTTTTAGGCTATATTATTTTTATCACTTAGGTATTCTCAGGTCTTATGCTTATTTTTGCAAAAAAAAAAAAAAAAGCGTTATTAAGGATTATAGAACTCTATATAATTTTATTAAACGCTAGCTAATATATATAAAACCTATATAGATCTACAATAGGTACCTTAGGGCACCTACTATAGCTAGGTGGATATACAGCATCTACGTTATACTGGATAATCTTACTCTAAACCCTACTATAAGCTAACTACCAAGTTATGGATATTTAAGTTAACCCATAGTATGCCGCCATAAAAACTTGTTAGAAGGAGAGGTAGAAGGTTAAATAAGATACTAGAACAGCCGCTACCGTATTAGGTGCCGAATAATTAGACTTAGAGAGGTTGTGCGATAGAGCGGGAGCGACGGCTATAGGACCTTTAAAATTAACTTTTTATACTTTGCGGAAAGAGCGAGGCCTAGCAGCTAAATAAGATTAATAAAGCTATTGCATTTTTATATCTATATCGCGGACGTATAGAGCAGCTTAAAGTCCTTAGGTGGTTGCTGTTTAAGGAAAAAGATATAATACTTGTTATAAAAACCTTATTTGGTAAGAGTATAATAATATAAGCAATGCCATGTCTTCTTTGGGCCTTAGTAGTAATTATTATCTTGCCACTTAATGTAATTAGTGTAGATTAGAAGGTAAAGATTAAGGAGCTTCCTAGAATAAGGCCGGTTTATATATATAAGGAGACAATATCTAAACGTCTTTTAGGGGAAATCCGCATTAGAGTATATACCTATATTTTAATATCACTAGAGCTGTTAGCTGGGGAAAAGCTCTATAAGATTCTTACCTACCTTACTTTCCGCGTGTATATTGGCTTAGTGGTAATTAATAAGGTGCACCTTATAGCTAATTTGGGGGGTTTATTCCAGAGTTTATATATATAGCTATAGAAAGTGCAGTTGTTATTAGGGAGGAGGCCTTAGTTTGCTTGTACTATAACGCTTAATAATATAATATTTAAGATTGTATAAGAGTTGGTGGGCTTTTAAGATAATATTAATATAGTATAGACGTTAATTAACCGGCCAGATCTATTAATTATTAGAGAATATGTTAAGTGAGGGAGTAAAAAGTCCTTTAAGAGTTTATACTTTGTTATAGACCGCACGTATAAAGAAGCTCTAGAAGGAAATCTATTGTTCGCACTAATTAAAAGGGTATCTAGTTAGACATCCGCTATATCTGCCCATTAGAGGGTTAAATATACGCCAACTCCTAACTAAATCCTAAAGATAATTATCTTCTTTAATTTTAAGGACATGATATTATAATGCAGAGACATGATTTGTTTATAGTTAATATATTATAGGTACTAGGAAGCGTAGGCTAGAAAAGCAGTTTAGCTTTATTATGCATTATTAGCTACTATAGATAAGGATAGACTATATAAGGAGTTTAGAAAGCCTAACTCTAAAATCCGCATTCTAGTCTCCTCTAATGCGCTTGCCTATAGCGCTGATATTCCTAATATTAACTGTATTATATAGTATTGCATGCCTAAAATAAAGTTAATTAATATAATATAGCAACGATTTGGGCGTGCTGCTTATAGTAGTAGTTAAATAGGTGTAGTAATATTCCTAATTAAAGATTGGTATAAAGGTCCGTGTAAGGATATTACTAGGCCAGCTAAAGGTTGTTATTATATAGGTAGAGCTTTCTAATCCTAGCCAAGTTAACTTAGCTGCAAATATTATATTATGCAAGGGATATTGCAAGAGGTATTGCAAGAAGACGGGGCTGCTAATTTTGCTAGTAATATATCTTTAAGAGTGTCTGTATGTAGTAATGCAGATTCCAATCTGTCCGTATTTGATATAGGGCAAGAGCTTAGTCCGGGCGGAACATCCATAGTTTTACCTGTGGATATCCTACTAAGGAAGCTAGCGCGGCGCCTAAAGACTAAGGCTGAGAAAAGAGTAGAACTCTCCTATTGTATCTATGCTCTTATAAATAAGGAAAAGGGCTGCTTATAAAAGATTATATTAGAGAACTATAAGGAACAGTCTCCGTCCGCTAGTGGCTAGGGTTATTACCCTAACTGTAATTCTACTTTGTGGGCTTTTAAAGAGTTTAATATCCGCAAGCTGTATATAGAGGGAATTCTAAGAAAGATATAATAAAAGGCCTTTGCTATAAGCATAAAAAACTAGTTCTGTAACTGGGCGGAGAAGAAATATTAGTATGCTGTTTAGAATCTAACCTTAAGCTACGTTATATCTAATAAGTAAATTACTGCTCTCTGTAGCTACGCCTAGTATATAACCAGCTATAAGGCGCTTAAGAGAAACCTACCTAATTGGAATTATAATTAGCCTAGTGATAATCTAGATAAGTTTATTACCTTTATTTAAGTGGAGGTAGAAAAGGTAAATTAGGCAGAGAGCTAACTATTAGCGTTAGTAAGTAAATTAAAAAATAGTATAGAGTGGATATTACCACGATCTAGGGTAGCGGAGAGGTATATAATATTAGTAGCTTAAAGTCCGCAAATATAAGTAGCCTAGCTACCTTAATTGATATCCGCTAAAAATCCGCATATAGGGCTGCCGACACTATTACCTTTTTAGTCTATATCTAGTAGGAATATATAGCTGGCCAGCCTAAACTCTAGCTAGCAGAACACCTTTAGGCTAAGTACATTAAAACCCTATAATGGATATCAGTCCTAGCAACGCGACGATTAGGTCTAGTTTTTAACGTAAGGCGGATATCTAGAATCTTAAAGTTAGGCCCGCTCTTAAATTTAACGTCAGGCTAGGTATTAACAGCCCTAGGGCAACAATTAGCGTTAGTTATTATCTGGTATTAAGTATCAGCCTCTTAGATATTAGGGCCTATACTATAATAATAGACATTAACTCCCTACAGCTCCTAGATCTCTAAGTCTATACTATAGCATTAGAAACCAGTCTCTAGGGTAGGCTAGGTATTATAGCTTACAAGGTAGCTTTATATCTTAACCTTTAAAACAATCTAGATATTAGGGCTTATAGTAAAGCTCTTAGCCTTTAGAGTAATCTAGATATTAAAGCTTATAATATAGTATTGAATCTGAATTCTTAGGGTAGTCTAAGTATTAGAGCTCACAGTGTAATATTAAGTCTTAACTTTTAGACAAGCCTAAGGTTTAATATTCGCAATATAGCACTGGATCTTTAATTATAAAAAATCCCAAAGTTTAAGATCCTAGTATAGTACCAGTTCCCAGGTAGTAGGAAATTTGGAAATTTAGAATTTATAATGCAGTATTAGATCTCTACTTCTAGAAAATCCTAAGGCTTAGGATTTAAGTTATAATACTGGATCTCTGCTTTTAGGAAACTCTAAGGCCCAGGGTTTATAGGCTAATGCTTAATCTCTACCCTCTAAACTGGGCGCAGTTTAGAATTCGCGTACTAATGCTTAATCCCCGCCTTCTAAATTAGGTGCGGCTTAGAATTTGCAGCCTAATATTTAATCTCCGCTCTCTAAGCTAAGCGCAGCTTAGAACCTATAGCCTAGCACTCAATCTCCGCCCTTGGTTTTAGATGTGACGCAGCTATTAGGTCTGCCTTACAGTAAGAGAAAATAAAAGGACGGGTCTGTGCACTTTAAAAGTAAGAAATCCGCTTACTAAGTAAACCTAATATCCACTTATAACCCTTCTTTAGTACCTTAGCCAAGCAGTAATTTTATATTAATGTTACTTTGCAAGTTAACTAGATGGCGCCTACTTACTTTAATTAGTAGTAACTTAACTATAAAGGATTTGCGCGTTATAAATAAGCATATATAAGGTGGTTGATGTTTACTAAGGTAAGTTATAGCGGCAATTATTTGTTAGTAAGCTAATTTAATAAAATTGGCAGCGCGGATATTTACCTTTAATTAACCTCCGCACCTCTTCTTTTACTAAACTTCCACCTTATAGCACTGCACCGCAAACTTTACTGTTGTTGTTTTATCTACTATCTATTAGCATACCACTATCTATAATGCCTTCATTTACATCTCTAAATATATCTGACAGCTATTTAGTTAAAGAACTTAATATACGCAATGTTGACGATAAAATAATTAAGGACGCTTTTAAGGACGCTCTTTTTTTTACTAATCCTTTAAAATCTCTGCCTAGAGAGTAAGCTTTTTAATACTAAATTATGCCTATAGCTAATATAATTTTAGGAAATATATACCAAAGCACTTTTTATTAGATATAGTAGAGTACCATAATAATGCTATTGCAAAATCCGCTGGAAATCCGCTTACCTTTTTACTGCCTGCCTCTTTGCCGCCTACTTCTCTGCCGCCTACCTCTTTGCCACCTACCTCTTTGCCGCCTGCCTTTAAGCCAATTATTTCTCCGCCTGCTGCTTCTAAAAAGTTTAATCCTTATTATGCTTCTACTTCTCTTAAGAGACAGGCTAATAGAATTACTATGTAAAATGTTTAGTACAAGATAGCCTTTGAATCGTATGTGTTAACTATACTATTTTAGTGTCTTGCCTATTAACTTACCTCTTATAGTAACCCAATAGAAATATTAGAGATTTTAGATAACGATAAAAAGAGTAATCTTAATAACGCCAACTCTTATAAAGGCTCTCCTCTATCCTCTTATAATCTCCACAGCCCTTATAAGCTCCATAGTACGTAGATGGCCTAAGCTATAATATTGGATATTAACACAAACGAGCACCTTCCTATTTAAGTGCCGTTAGTAAATAAATAGTATACCCTAAAAGCTAATGCTTGGGAAAATATAAAAGAAGCTCGTTAGCGGATATATACTCACGTCTAGAATATTAAGGGTAACTCTAGTATACTGCATAATCTGCTATACGCTCTATGCGTTAAGCAAGACTATAAATGTCGCGTTTATAAGCAGAACTCTAGGCCTTACTTTGGAGGTACATGCTTAAGATATTGCTTAAGTGGTAGGTCATGTGAAAAGGTATATGCTAATAGATACTACTATCCTATTAGCTAACACGTATATAGGATAGTTTGCTAAGATTAGAGCCGGTTATACCTTAGCGCAAAAAACGTACGCAATTAGCTTCTGCCAGTAATCTAGCTAGAATGCCTACTAAAAAGGTATAATATCCGCATTTTAATAATATAGATATTGCTGATATCTATATAGCTTTATACCCGCACCATCCCCCCTCTAGAGACCTCCCTTCCCCCTAAGACTCCCACTTGCAGTAATATGCGCAGCCATAGAGGCACCCGCTCTGTCGCCGCCCCTCCTACTCTTTTACTAATTCCTAGAATGCCTAGTGCTACTTCTAGTACTGCTGCCACTCCTACTGGCACGGAAAATGTTAGGGTATATTTAGTAATTGTGCGCGTTAATATAGTTTGTAAATAGGTGGCTAAGGTAGCAAAAGATATTTGGGTTATAGATTACTAGTTAAGTAAGCTTAAAGGTTTTCTAAATAAGATAAAGAATAAGCTTGCGTTTATAAGGCGTGGTATTACTGCACTTATATGTAATGCTAAGTTACTAGATATAGAACTTAAGTAGATGCAGGTTAGCTGTTGCTGCGAGTTGGCTGTTATTATGGGTTTAGAGTAATAAAATAGTAACTTTTACCTCTCTGCTACTATATATGTAGGAATCAAGTCTCTATCTTATATTTAATAGATATACTTAATTAATATTGTGATATCTGCATAAGTTAAAATGACAATATCCATATAAGCTAAGATAAGTTACTATAGCAGCAATTATTTGTTAGTGAGCTAATTTAATAAAATTAGTAATGTGGATATTTACCTTTAATTAACCTCTGTATCTTTTCTTCCTTTACCAACCTTCTACCTTATAGCACTACACCATAAACTTTATCATTGTTGTTTTATATACTGTCCCTTAAAATACTACTATCTATAATGCCTCTATTTACACCTCTAAACAATATTAATGCGAATAATAGTAACTAGGCGGTTAAGGAACTTGATATACGCGACGTTAATAATAAGAAGTTTGATAATGTTAAGCACGCTATAGCTGCTCTTACTAAGCCTTTAGACTCTATTCCTAAAGAGTAAGCTTTCTAATACTAAATTGTGCCTATAGCTAATGTGATTTTAGGAAATATATACTAAAGCGCTCTTTATAGGGTTTGGTAGACGATAATAATAAGGATAGAGCGAAATTCGCTAAAAACCCACTTACCTTTTTACTGGATTCTTTTCCGCTGCCTGTATCTTTGCTATAGGCTATTTTGCCATCTACTACTTTACTATCTGCCTCTTTACTACCGCCGCCTAATGCTTCTAAAAAGAGGCTTAACAAGGCTTGTTTATCTTCTTTTTTTAAAAAGCAGGCTAAAAAGGCTGCTAATACAAACCTAAAGCTTAAGATAGCCATTAAATTATATATGTTAGTTATACTGTTTTAATATCTTGTTTACTAATTTACCTCTTATAGTAACCCAATAGAAATGTTGGAGATTTTAGATAATAATAAAGAGAGCAATCTTAATAACGCCAACTCTCCTAAAAGCCCTTCTCTATCCTCTTATAATTTCCGCAGCCCTTGTAATCTCTGTAGCACCACGAATATAAATAAGCGCCTTCCTATCTAAGTGCCGTTAGCGAATAAATAGTATACTCTAAAAGCTGGTGTTTAGGAGAATATAAAGGAAAGTCGCTAGCGGATATTGATACACGTCTAGAATATTAAGGGTAGCTTTAGTGAGCTGCGCAATCTGCTATATGCTCTATATAAGAAGCATGGCCATAAATATTGCGTTTACAAGAAGGACTCTAGGCCTTATTTTAGGGGTATATGCTTAAGATGTTATATAGGTGGCAGGCCGTGCGGAAAGGTACGTGCTAATAGTATACTACTATTCTGTCAGCTAATACGCGTATAGGAAAGTTTACTGAATCCAGAGCTGGTTATACCTTAGGCAAGAAAACGTGCGAAATTAGCTTTTGCTAATAATCTAGCTGAAACGCCTACTAAGAAGGTATAGTATCCACGTGTTAATAATACGGATATTGCTGATATCTATATAGCTTTGTTCTTGCACCATCCCCGCCTACGCCACCATACCTCCCCCTACTAAGACCTCCCCCCCTATTAAGACTCTTACTCGCAGCAGTATACATAGCCATAGAGGCACCCGCTCTACCACCGCTCCTCCAACCCTTTTGCTAATTGCTAGCACGCTAGGTGCTGCTATTACTGCTGCTGCTTTCGCTAACACTGGGTCTATTAAGGTATATTTAGCAATTACTGTTTCTGCGCGCATTAATATAGTTTATAAATGGGTAACTAATATAGTAAAAGATGTTTAAGCTATGGATTGCTAATTTAATAAGTTTAAAGATTCTCTAAGTGAGATAAAGGATAAGCTTGCATTTCTAAGACGTGGTGTTATTATACTTATATGCAATGCTAGGCTACCGGATATTAAATATAGGTAGATGCAAGTTAGCTGTTGCTGCAGGTTGGCTGTTATTACTAGTTTATAATAAAATAGTAGCCCTTACCTTTTTGCTACTATATATATAGGAATTAAGTCTCTGCCTTATATTTAATAGATATACTTAATTAATATTATGATATCCGTATAAGCTAAGATAATAATATCTGTATAAGCTAATATAAAAATATCCGCATAAGCTAAGATAAAGATATTTATATATCTATAATATAAAACAGCTTACTGCTATGTTATATACTACGCATTAAGAAGATTATATGCCGGCTAGAGTTAATATTAATAAAAAGAACTCGATTAATATATTAAAATAGAAACATACTATAAGCCTAAGCATTTAAAAGTCCTCTGGTATATTATCTATAGCCTTATTAAATCCGTCCTTATAAGGGTTATATAGTAAACCGCTAATATAAGACATCCGCATATTAAAATTGGTAATGCCGCCCTATAAGAGCCGCTCTAATCCAAGTTAAAGAATAGTAGGTGCCTTAAACCCAATGTCCTGTACATACTAACGCACAATTAAACCCTTAGCAATTATATCTATAAGGGACTAGATATTAACCGTAGGAGACTTAATTATATAATTAGATATTATCCGCTTACTAAACGCATCCTTAAACTTAGCACGAAGAGGTCTAGTATAGCTTATAGTAAGAACACTCCACCTAAATAGAGAGTTTACTTTAAAGGTCGAGTTTCTATATAATTAGAGTAACTCCTTTAGCTGAAGATTTAGTAGTTTATTAAGTCGATCAGCTTTAAAAAAGCTATTTGGCTCTCCGCGATTATTAATTAGCCTATTTACAAGTATGGCCCACTAAAGTACTATATTATACGCCTCTGTTGTAATTAACCTTTAGAAGTGCATTATTTTAAATATATAGTTGTTACTCCTTAATCCGGTGAAGTAAAGGTAAAGGTGGGCAATTACACGCTTTAAAAGGCCGATATCCACATGCTTAATAGTATATTTTAATACTTTATATATTTTAACTACCTATAGATATTAAATATAATTAAAGAACTCCACGTTAATAATCTAAGTGGGCTGGCTTATAGTAGCAGAGTTGGGTACTATAAGTAATTAATTTATAATTTAAGAACCTCCGTGGGCAGAGGGCTGCAGAGGAACCAATTTATTAGCCTTGCGGCTGACTTTGGAGCTAAAACCCGCTACGCGGATATCCTTAATATGCTATAGAAACTGCTTAGGCATTAAGAATCCAATATATCTTTTAACTGCACCTTTTTTGTAGATGTTAAGCCTATTGCGGATATATGTTAAAAAGAGTGTAATAATACGGGTATTAAAACTATGCAGTACTAGCTCCTTAAGATGGTAAAAGGGAGGGCGCTTTATAGGAATATTTTATCGCCTAAGGTAATTTATATAAGTATAGAGCGTAGAGTACTACTGCGTATATTACTTACCACTAAAGAAAGTCCTTATAATTGTATATAGGAAGTTTAACTAGAAGTGCCAAAGACCTGGAATAGGTAGTACCCAACGGTGGCTATTATATGAGAGCGCAGCCTCCACCCGCTCCCGCTTATAGGTGTGGATAAGCTTTATAGTTTTCTAGTCACTATATACCAGATATAATTGGTTCTGGAAATTGTTATCGCGATTAAGCTATAGTTGCTCTAAGAAGATTGTTTTAAGTATATAGTAGTTGCCATTTATAGAAGCCTCGCTCTCTATAATAGGACCTAGGTTTATATAGGTTGTCTTTACAGATAGTAGAATATTAATCTCTGGCATACGCGGATATTTAAGCTTAGTGTTGGATTTAAAAATACTATTTATAGTAGCAGGATATATGCTTTGGAAAGTATCGGCAATTACAAAAATAGATATCCGATTTTAAACGCTATTATATATATTACCTGGCGCCTTGGCAATATTCTTAATATAAAGCTGTACTTAGTTATGCAGTATACTTTAAAGAAGGCCACTGGGGGGAATACAAGATCTATGGATAAGCTTTCCAGTAGTATAGAAATGGAAAACACCAGTATCTCCAATTAACTAATATTGCGTTTGCTTAAGGTAGTTAAAATTATTATATATAATATAGATATTATTAAGAGCGGATATTAATTAGAGGTAAGTCTTTAACAACATTAGCGCCAGTATATTCGCTGCTAGTATTATAACCTTCCTTAGAGCGTTCTGCCAATTCCATCTTTTAGCAGTTAAGCGTTATATATCTGTTAATAAGCCCTAGTCCATAAAGCAGTAATAGAACCTAACGCTTTACACTTATGCCTTAAAGATAAAGGCTAAGAAGCTAAGTAAAATAGTTGGTGAAGCTTTAAGCGCGGCCTAATAAAAGTATAGATGTAAGAAGAATAACCCGCCCTAGGTATAGATTTTACGATTAATTAATTCTTAATTATGCCGATAATCCTTTTATTAGTTAGTAGAGTAGAGGGGCATGTTAGCTAATTACCTTATAGCCCTATAAGAGTTAAGCGTTTTTAAACTCTAGATCTGACTTCTATAGGCCAAAGATAACTATCTTCTACTAAAGATTATAAAGCTCTTTATAAAGGATATTTATGACTATATTAATTAGTTCCAAATGGATATCTATAGCCTTAATAATTGCATTATGGATTTCTTTGTCCCCTAGAAGGGTAGCAATAAGCTTCTTTACCTTCCTCTTTTTTGTCTTCTTCTTTCCTTGCATATTATCCTTTTTTACGGTACTAAGCTATAGCTATGCTAAAGAAAGGTTACTAAAGGACCATCGCCGGTCCCGTAAATGCTCTAAAATAACCTTAATTTTCTCTTCCTTTGTTACCCGGCGCGATATCCACTTAGCGGATATTCCAGTTGGTGTTTAGATAGGCGTCCGCCGGTTAACTAATATTATGTTTATAGTAGGGGTAGGCAATTTAATTGTTAACATATTACCCGTTTAGCGGCGCTTTCTGCTTAATATCGCGGGAGCTGATAGGGTAGAAATATTTATTAATTATAGAGCTGCTTCTGCGGATTAATTTAACGGTATTTCTAAGATAATAGCTGCTATGGGGGTGTAGATTAATTTTGTTGAAGAAGGTGACTGCTCTATATATAAAACAAGTCGCGTCGCTTAATAAAGTCTGTAAAAGTCTCTTAGACCATAGAATCAACTTTTTAATAAAAAAGGTTAGCGATATCCGCTTGCGGATATACGTATGTCCGCTAATTGATTCTATGGTCTGAGCTTACTAAGGTAAGCTTTCCTTTCCTTGTTTGATATCGCTTGGCAGATAGTTTATCCGCCCCGGTTGCCCCTATATAGATTTAGCCGTAGTTGCATTCCTGTCGAACTCTCTAGCAATCCTCTTAAGTCTCTATAATAGCTGTACGTAGCTATTAATTCCACGAATCTGATACTTGTTTATCTAGTGTTCGCATGTGATACTTCGTCATCGTAACACGCATTAGTCTATATTAAGAGAAATATAAAAGTAGTAACTAAATACGCTTTTAAAAACCATAATAAGGATAGAGATATATAAGCTAGTAAAAGTATTAGAAAGATAGTAGTAAAGATAATGGCAAAGATAACAAAAAATAATAATAAAAAGGATGAAGAATTCCAGGAAAAGATAGATATAGATTTAGATAAACCTGTTAAGACTTTATGCTATAAACATATCACCCTTATTCTCCTTTAAAAGCCTAAGGCTAAGTAAGATCTTCTCGCTATAAAGATTAATTTGCGGTTTACTAAAGGATATAAATAGAATTATAAACGGTAAGACTTGCTTAAAAGCTTTTCTTTAATAACTACTAACCTATATATAGTAAGATATTTTATATTTATAAAGTTAACGACCTAATTTTTAATTTAATAATATATATAATTATTATAGGCATTCTTAATAATGCTTTTAAACTTAAATTTAAGTCTATTAAATAAATATTCTAACTTCGCGTTAACCCATATTAAATAACTACGCGACTAAGATAGAAAAAAAATTAGAAAAATAAGCTAGTATTCCGGTAAGCAGTTTTAATATTAAATGAACCTCTACGCTATAATACCTTTCTCTACTATATTTCGCGACTAGGCTTTATAGCCAGAATAATATAGATCTTTAATCCCTATAATATTTAGTAAGAAGTCGGTAAGGCGGTTAATATAATAATAATCTAAGCTTAATTATAATAGGTTATAGGTTATAGAGATGCTAGGATCTATTAGGCTTATATTAATAAGCGGATTTAATATAACGTATAGGCCGCTTTTCTTGGACGCCCTTCTACTAACGTACTTTTTAAGTCCCTAACTTATATTAGTTGAGATACTAACCTATAGGCTTCTAAAGCCGTTACAAATCTAACAAATAATTTTTTTTAAAACTTACCTATTTATTATAGAGCTTTGTCAGCGGCGTAATACCTTATCTAAAGCAACTAGAGGACTATATAGAACTCTTAAAAATATACAGGCATTTAGAAGTAAAGAGTATAAATTATATATAAGCTATATTGGATTTAAAAAATTAGAAAAAGGCCTTAAAGAGAGAGAAATAGAAGGAAATATAGCTTAATTTTTTTTAATGGAATTAAGACCAAAGATTTAAGACAATAACTTACCCTATGTAATGGGACTAGCCCAGTTACAGTAGGAATGTCTTGGTGAAACACTTGACAGATAACTATCTGGAACTGTCTGCAACTGTCTGCAACTGTATATAACTATCTGCAACTGTCTATAATTGTCCGCCACAATTTACCGTTTTCCATTAGCGCCGTAATACCGAAGTCTGTTAAAGACCGCATGTGTATATACGTATGTATATATATGTATGCATTGACTACCAAAACCTCTAACTGTTTAATTATATAATTCTCTTATTATTCCTTTCTCTTCCTTATATAATGTCTTATACTCTATAAGAGCTATATACCCTTAGATTTAAATAGAAATTATATTATTCCTTTAAATCTTCCCTAAAGCCTCTTCGCGTCCTTATATTACGTTATATTAAAACTGTTGGTAACACAAGGTGATATCACGTAGCTACGGTTCGTAGATAGTATGATGATGGTTGATTGATTCGATTGATTGTTCGAATGAGGGAGGGCGAGGAGCTTAAGGCTCCTCGCCACGCTAGTGCCGCGGCACACGTGACCACGTGACCACGTGACTACACGTGATATTATCCCAACAAAAACAACTATTATTAAAATGACAAACGAACCCAAATCCCCTTTAATAACTATAAGCATTATATCCCTAGTTAGGGAACAGTTAACTATAATGCAACGGTCCTTTATAGATGCCTTAGCTTAGTAATAGGCTGCACTAGAAGCCTAGTATTAGCAATTAATAGAAGCACCCTATAAAGAACTCCGTAATGTTAAAGCACTTATATTATAAACCCTAATAATAACACCCGTAAATAAGATTAAAATATCAGTACCTAAACCTGGCCCGTTAAATGCAAACACTAAGCTAGTAATGGTAGCTTAACCCATATCTATAACAAATTTAATACCTACTATAAAATCTAAAAAGCTCCCTGATCCTCTAATATTTAATAGAAATTAAAATAACCTATATCCCTTTATAACTAAGCTCCGTCTTAAACTCTTAACAAACTATAACTAATACCCTACTAAAGCTAGTAAGGTTAGCTATGGAATGTCTTGTTTAAGCAAAGATGCTATATATACTATAGATCTATTCTTCTATAACGGCACCTTTATTAATTTTAAAATCTTTATCTCTCTACTAGAACGAATATATAATAACGCTAGCTATAAATATGTAGCTATTACTAAACTTAAAAACCTATAATAATAGAACCAAGACTTCACCAGCTTCTTTTTGGAATTTTTAGGCCTTATTAGCAAGCTAGATTAGAATAAAGCCACTAGAGTTACTGCCCTCTAATAAGCTATTTTAGATAAGATTAGAGCCTAGTTAGTAGGTAAAGAACTGCTAAAAAACCTATTTAAATTTGCTATAATATATTAACGAATTAATAAGGACCTTTAATATAATAAATAGACTTATTTTCTAAAGTCAACTATACCTTATATTTAGAACTTTATAAAACCGGTATATACCCCAAAGCGTGATCCATCTCTAAAACCTAAAAGCCCTATATATATAACCCTATAGACCTTAACGCCGCTTAATCCTATATACCCTTAGGAACCAATAAATAAAGAACTCAAGCCATAAATGAAGAATGCTTTGGATACGGTAAAAAAGGATATATTTAAAAGCATTACCAAACTTACCCTTTTAAAAAAGTCCGCTATAGTTCCTCCTGTTCCTTAAATTATACCCACTCTATAAATTATATTTAGTCGCCATAAAGTATCTCGCCTTTAGTTAACTTAGAAAATAAATTATCTTAAGAAAAAGTCGCGCCTTAGGATAAAAAGTGGAAGAGTATAAGTGTCTAGGCTCTTCCAGCGCTAATATATAGCATAACTCCCTTAATATACTTAGCGAAATTTAAACACTTAGAAAATAGAAGAAGGTATAAATCCTAATAGATAGCAGAGCTACTAGTATAGGCTTTATTAATATAAACTATACAAAAACTTAATGCCTAAATTTAAGGAAACTTAATAAGCCTTAAGGCCTATAAGGCTTTAATAGCAAACCCTTAATATATAGCAAAATAATATACTACGTCCTAGTAAAAATGTAGATAGACAAATACCTTAAACACATCTCCCTATTTATAACACCCTTAAAGCAATATAAAGTTATACTTAGATATATATGGCTAAAACAACACAACTCCTTAATTAGTTAGGTTAAAGAAATACTAAAGTTCCATATAACTTACTGCTAAAGTTATTACTTAAAAAACCATTTGCCCTATAAATATAATATAAATTACCCTTACTATAAACTTTAAGCTAATATAATAAAGCTATAACTGCTAATTATGGTAAAGAATATAAAGATATTTTATTAAAACCTCTTAAAATTTATATAATATAAGCCGCACCCTTTATCTTGTTAGCAAAAAGATAAGATTATAAAATCTTTACTATAACTATAGAAGATATTAAGAAAGCACCAGAATTAAAATAGTATATTAATCCTTAACCTCTTATACCTAAAGAATACTATAACCTAATTAATAAGTTTAAAAAACAATTTATAGACTAACTAGCCCTATACTAAGATAAGCACAATTTTAAGATAGAACTTAAGCTAGGTATAATACTAAAGTTCAGTCCGCTATATGGTATATTATAAGAAGAACTACTTATAATATAATAATACTTTAATAAGTATCTAGAAAAAGGATTTATTCGCCCTAGTTAATCTCTATTTACCTTATCTATACTATTTATTAAAAAGCTAGGAGGAGGCTTAAGATTTTATATTAACTATTAAGCTCTAAATGCAATTATAATTTAAAACCAATATCTAATTCCCTTAATTTAAGTGTCGGGAATAAGGCAAGTGGTCGTCACGTGTTGTCACGTGCCGCCGCGGCACTAGCGCGGGGAGGAGCCTTACGCTCCTCGCCCTCCCTTATTCCAATGAATAAGCTTTATTAACCAACATCACTGTAACCTACTCAAGTAGTCGTTATTGGTGAGTCACCCTATATAACCAACACTAATTAGTGGTTAAATACACAGTTAACTATAGACCAGCTAGGTTATCAACAGAAGAGATAGTCTCGTGTAGGGGTGCCATATACGCTTATATGGAATGGATCCCAGCGATACTGTGCTACCTTAGACTTACGGAAAACTAGTAATAGAAGTATCACTAAGTACTAGGAGATACCAAGTTGCGTCTATTACGCAGAACAATCACGTTTATAAAGATTTAGTTAAGTACTTTAGGTTAGAAGTATTACTAAACCTAAGGTCCCAAGTTGACGTCCGAAACGCGTTGAACAACATCTTAAATTGCCTACCTTTAGACAAGCAAACCTACAAGATCCTATAAAACCGAAAATCCTGCCTACCTTTAATGTACGACACCTTGTTAATTCTACCTACTATGGCATTAACCTATCCGAAGAAGTACAAGAAAGATATTAACCTAAAGATATAGGACAGAGCTATAACCAACTTTATAACCGCTAAGCAATAGAACCTAAATGGATTCTTAGTACACCGCATAAAACACTATAAAGACAGCAAATACAATAATACCACACTATGGTATTATATAAAGAAGGACTTTATTAGATGGATAAAGGAAACATAGGTTCCTATAAATAAAGATATTATACAGGACTTCCGTAACTTCCTTTAGGAGTATAGAGTATTTGTCCCTATAGATAGGGGTAGTATTAGGGACAACATTTAGGAACACGTTATTAATACAAAGAAAGAGTATAAATAGACTCTATAAGAGATTAAGCACTAACTACGCACTATAAAGAAGCTCAAATCATAATAGAACCTAAGTAATATACTACTAGAGACACATTCTAACTCTATTACTCTAGGCACAAGTTCTAACGTTCTATATCTATCGCCTCCACCTCTGTCTTTAACTCCCCTATATTAACCAGCTTAACCCGTAGCCTTAATTAACAACCCCTAATAAGCATAAGATCCCCTTACTTTGCAGTCTAATAACCTTTAAACTCCGCTAACTAGATCTACATTACCATCGCAGCCTATAATGCAATACAGCCAAACACCAATTAGAGGCACCTTAAAAATGCTTACAGAGCTCATAAAGCTCTATTCAGAACAGGAAAAGAAGTTTAGGGGAGAACTATATAATATCCTTAATTTAAAGTTACATATCTTCTATAACTATTGCTAGAAGGTTAGACTAGAACCTAATTAATACCATATTACTTATTTAGTCATGCTTAAGGGCCAAGCTAGTACCTTCTATTATAATCGTTTAGTAGGAAAAGGATACAATTTTAACTAAATAATATATAAAATAAGATGCCACTTCAAAACTGTTGGTTACACAAGGGGATATCACGTAGCTACGGTTCGTAGATAGTATAATAGTTGTTCTTCTTCTTGTTAATAGGAATGAGGAAAGGGGTAAGGAACTTAAGGTTCCTCACCACGCTAGGGCCACGTCAGCACGTAACGGCAACATGCCTAGCGTGACGGCAGCTTGCCTCATTCCCGACACTGGCAACTCTTCTTTTTGTGGTTGCCATCTATATATAGACAAACAGACAGGATGCGATAATACCAGACAGTGTACAACAATACCAAACAATATGCGACAATACTAAACAATATGCGACAATACCAAACAATATACGGCAATACCAAACAATATATAACAATATGCGATAATACTAAACAATATGCGACAATACCAAACAATATACGGCAATACCAAACAATATGCGACAATATGCGACAATGTGGCAGTTAGCAGATAACGTAAAGACGGGTAGGCCGCTAAGGCGCTAGTAGTAAGCGAGCCAATAGCAATTTTCTATCCCAGGGATGGAAAATCCTAATTGGCTGGTTTAAGTTAGGGTCTATAGAATATTATACTCCTACTCCCTTTTAACCTAATCTTTAACTCGTATATATAGAGTGTTTATGTTAACAAACGTTTCTAGAGCCTTATTTAGGTTTGCCTTTATTATTACGTCTACTAGGTTATCTTAACTGTTAATCTATTAAATCTTAAAGAGTTCTCGCCGTTTGTAGGATTAATAAAGTGCTATAATATTAATTATAAGGCGCTTCTCCTTTATAGTACCAAGCTTAACCAAGCACTTATAGAGGGAGTATAAA
>Ga0307507_10002930_pt1 | contig 34303 bp, 36 predicted proteins | sample 7_EM_MG_FD_207223 | JGI IMG/M metagenome (GOLD analysis project Ga0307507, IMG submission 207223) | Populus trichocarpa ectomycorrhiza microbial communities from riparian zone in the Pacific Northwest, United States - 7_EM | ecosystem: Host-associated > Plants > Roots > Unclassified | place...
ATGGGGGGGGCAAAAGATTTGAAGCCTGAAAAACTAGGGAGAAATCCCTTGGAGGAGGGGGGTCTTGGAGAAGAACCATGTCGGGAGGGGGGCCTTCCGGTAGGGAGGAAAACAAGGAAAGAAACACATCCCATCTACCCAGGCTGTTGTGTTGAATGAGGGTAAGGTCAGTTGCTGGGGCCAGCCCTAGGCGTAAAGGGGAGCGGGGTTTGTTAATCATTTCCGGGACGAGCCCGAGGGTTTAGAGGTAGTCATTGGTAGAAGGCCCCGGCCAGTGGGTGCTGGCCAGGACCCACTGGGTGGGGCGGGGGAGTCTCGAGTTCGCTGGGGGGGTCTAGGGGTGGAGAGGTCGATAGTTTGGGTTGAGGGGGTTTTCGGAAGTAGCGGGTGCTACGTGGCCATCGTCGCCCACAACCATGGTTTCCTCACTATCGGAGGAGACATCGGATCCCTCTTCGTCCAAAGTTGGGGGCTCCCCGGTTAAGGAGGGTGGACTGGTTTAGCCCGGTATTCTCTGGAGAAGGCATCGTGGTCGTCACCGCAATTCGGGCAGTGGGGAGGGGAGGTGGGGCAGCAGCCGGAGACCGCTTTGGTGTAGCCACCCTTGGGGCAGGTGGGGTTCTGGCATCGGTGTGCTGAGCGAGTATGATGAAGTGCGCAATAGGGACAAGTAGGGTGTTTCTGGGTGCATCGGGCATGGGCGTGTCCGAAATGGTAGTAGTTGAGGCATTGGGTGTAGTGGTTAGCTTCCGTCGTTTTCTCGACCTTGAGCCGCTTTGAGAAGAGGAAGAGGGCTAGGAGCAGGATGGGAACGTCGTCTGGGTTAACGGAGACAACTACCGAAGTGGCTTGCTTGGATAGCCTAGCAGCTCGGTCCTTGTTAAGGTACCTGGCCGAGCCGATCCTGACTGCTTTGGCGTTGTGGATGGAGGTTTGCATGAAGGTAAAGAGTTGTTCGTCGTCGTCTGGGAGGATGTGGGTCGGGATCGACTGAATTGCCAACTGTATAGCGGTTAGCGCCTGGGTAACCCAAATCCCATGGCCCGCAGGTGCCCTTATATCGGGGTTCTCCTCTCAACCCTAACCCTGCATGACTCATACCCTCGTGTCACGCGACTCATGACTCATAGTGAGTCATAGTGTGAAATCCATCAGCTGACTTGTGAGTGTCAACTGCGCCATATCTCGCAACCAATCCAAACTCATAAAATAAGTCATGTGTTCTAACGGGGTCACATGTGTGAAACCCATGACTCATAACTATGAGTCATGTGCGAAATACATAAACCACATGACCACAAACATGCGTCATGTCAAATATCAACCAATAACAATAAACCAATAACACACTATTGTGTCGTCAGGTAAAATCCTATGAGTCAACTGATCTCATAGCGTGAAAGATTACAAACCGATGACTAATAACTATTAGTCATGTGAGAGTCTGCCTTGCTTAGTCACCGTTTGTGACAGATATTGTACTACTCGCATACAGTCCTCTATTTATCGAACCAAATGCGGATATTGTCTGGCTGGTGGGCATTTTTCCTGTCCGAGTCGATAGTCTGTTGCTTGCGGTATTGGTACTCTGGATGGCGATTGAGAAAGCGTGGCGCCCAGTAGTCACCCACAAGAGGAGCAGGCCCTGAGGTGGTATGCCCATAAGCCAGGATTGCATTGGCACAGCTGGTAACCATTTGCAGGCGAGTGCCGGTATCAAGGGCGTCGAAGCGGTCGAGATATTGACAGACAGCTTGTTCTTGATTGGCTGAGTGTCTGCCGTTGGCTCCTTGGCGCTCTTGCCTGGACTGACGGCCTTGCAAGTGTCCACGAAGTCTCGTGACTGGAATTTCGTCAGTGCGAGCAACTTCGGCGACATTGAGGGACTGATTGGTGCTATTCTGAATGAACGTGACCGTAGCTTGAATGCGTATCTCAATATCTTGATAAGGCTCCTCCCATTGGCTGGGGAGAATGAAGGCTGGAGCTGGTGGCATAATGTATTGTTGTTAGGTGGTTGTTAGGTAGGTGTAGAGTGGTTAGCATATTTTTAAAAAATATTGTGTTAAGCCTCAAAGTAATGCCAAGTCCCAAATTTATGCTGAGTCAGAAAGTTGTGTTGACCCACAAAGTTGTGTTGAGCCGCAGAGTTACTATGGTAAGCCACAAAGTTGTGTTGAGCCGCAAAGTTGTGTTGAGCTGCCAGGCACTCTTTAGAGTGCCCCAGGTTATGAGCCGGCGAACATCCGGGGGTTGCGGCCGACGCCGCAACCTTGGCACGACTACGGAGGTACAGCTCCTAAGTTTTATATGTTCCACAGGAGCTAAGGGCAGCAAACCTAGCCTGTGGAACATACAAAACTTAGGCGCTGTACCTCGGTACACGTACTCAAGCACTTGTATCATATCCATCCACTAGCCTTACTTCATTTATCATTGCCTTGAGTCTCCTTCCCCTATGGGAAATACTGGTTTCTTCCTAGACCGCTTCGCTATGGAGCGAGATCAGGTTACCGGCATCTAGACTCAAAGATGTCGGCAGATCCGCCGCAGTGAGTTTCCTAGTGTGCTCCCTCATAGCCCTACATAAGTTTTGGATCCCAACCTGAATTCAAAAATGCTGTCTAAAATCTCTCCCTCCCAACTGCTGTCCATCCCCTTGAGAGTTATATCTTTACTAAGCCTGTCCCAGACACGCTCACTAGCGTTATCTCTGCCTAGCACTAACACTCCCACAGCCGACGCGCTCACTCGCTCTCACTCTCTGCCCTAATACATAGCCCCCGATAACGAACATTGCTGGGAATCAATTGATGCCCAGTATGCCCTCGCTTAAGCCGCTTCGCTTGGCAAAGGTTTAGAGTTCAGGGAGATTTTAAGGTTTCGGGGGGACTCTATTGATGGATCGGTTGGATGCCGTAATCCACACCGCCGAAGATGGCCAAATATATTTTTACCGGCGACAGTTTTAAATGGTGAAGGCGACAGCTAAACCCCAACAGTTAAGGCAACGAGAATACAGCTCCGATTGCCGGTGCGCGACTTTGGGGTAAAATGGAGAAGTTCTCTCATTCTTATTCAACTTAGTCAACTAACGGTAAAGACAGGAGTATATATAAATCACGACGAAGTCATCCTCCTATCCTTCTACCGATCGCTACACATGTTCTTTCTCTTCCGCGTATGTCTCTCTTTACCTTTTGAATACTCCGGTATTAGGCCCTTTCACTCTGCCTTATTGCTTCCGGCGAGTGCATCGATCCAAAGCGCATCTTTGCACCCTTCATCCGGACAATGAAATGATAATCTGAGCATCCCGAGCGGTATCAAAAACTTCCAACAGCCTGCCTCGATGGATCGGTCGGATGCCGTGATCCACAGTGCTGAAGAGGGTGAGTCAAATGGATTGCATTGAAAGTTGGAGTCTTAATTGTTCATTACTCTTCTCCCGTGATTGCACATATGGTCTTTCTCCCCTTTTCTTAGGAGCCAGCGGGGGGGTGGGGGACACGTATAGAGGAAATCGATATCTGCTATGATCAATCGAAGGATAGGGATGATTTTATATTTCATACATTGTAGTACTGCCTCACCCACTAGTTTACCGAGAATGACAAGCGGAAAATGATGCTGGGAGCTATCCACAACCCATTGCCATCCAGCACGGTATTTGATTCGTTAACATACCTCTCATCTCGAAACCATGCCTTGGAGTGTTTGCCTGCAATACCTATTCTCCTGGATCAGGATAGCACCAACGGCTACGGAAACCGGCCTAAATCTAGAACCACTTGTAGGACTTATAAATTATATTTAAGTTTTTGTGTTTTCGCAATATTTCTATGCTACATAGGGTCACATTTATTATCCTATTCTATATATATCCCCCCAATATAAGCTAACTCAGAACTTGATTCATGTAAAGAACCTAGGTTCGCTAACCAACGCTATCTTGTTGATATAAATACTATCAGACCATCCTCCGGTACTAAAACCCGAATCTACAAGGTTAGGGTTATAGTTCAAAAGTTTGAGACTTCCCCGAATTTTATACCGGTAGCGGAACCGGTATTGGTATATGCTAGCATGTAAAGGAGACAACTGGGGATCGCTTAATAGCGATAAGAGGGATTAGAGGCAGGGAATAAGCGAGTTGTTTACGAATCTAGGGCAGGCTACTTCAAGCGTGCCACTATTCCTAACCAATTACTTCTAGCAGGGTATATTATACTATATACCACTCTCTACAAAGCACAAGACAAATACTAACTTAACGAACAAGAGAAATGAAGAACAAAAACAATGCCAAAAGACCAAGTTTCACCAGAACTCCAATAGAGGGAGAAGGCAAAGAAGGGAAAAAACACCAAAGTTGATAAATGGGAAATAACCAGCGGAAACTAGAAAAAAGGCGTTATGAAAGTCGATCTACAACTAAATCTACGGAGATCTTGTCTTCGTCAATCCCTCGCTTGGCAAGTACTTATTTATGGAATGAGAATATATCTCACGATGATGAAGAAGGAAGGGTGTAAGAAAGAGAGAAGCCGAATGAAAAATAGGTGGGGGGATAGAAGGCCGGTTGACGGAAAACGGGAAGATAGGGAGGGTCGCGCCATGATGGGTTTTAGGTTTCTTTGGACGGTAGAGCGACTTTAGGGACCCGATAGGGATGAGATAGCCTAGGTGGTTCGGTTGTGGAAAGGCCACTATCTCCGGATCTGGAATCCGTGAAGTCTAATACTGTACCACTTAGCACTCATTGCGGTCGGCCGACGGGGGTGTAGGTTGACCATAAAGATTTAAAACGTCAGCGTCTGGATGATCACTTCTAAATTGCATTTCCGTTAAACCGTTGTCCCCATTTCTAGAGGACGGTACGAGGGTGTCCGGGGATGCTCTTGAAAAGTAGGGTGTGTAGAAGAAGACGCCTCGGCCGTTACAAGACCCCGACAAGGTATTACGAGTGACGGCAACGCAGAAACGTTTTCCGGATCCAGGTCCGCAGATCCAACTCCACTCCCAAGGCATGACAGCGCCTCGGCTTGTAATGGCCGTTCAGAATATAAAACCCACATTAAGACTTGCAACCCGAGTACAGATTGATATTCCTTCTAGGGCTTGGGTCGTGATAGAGTTGCTGTGTATGCCTCGCTCGGTCCATTGCTTTATGTTGTATCTTCAAGTTTCTATCTCTGACGAATTGTTACCTCTCCCGGTACTGCGTCGAATATTAGCGAAACCAGCAGGAATCTACACATCAATGATGGGGTGGGGGCGCCGACTCACATACTAGATATTTTCTCTAGAATAACTCTCAATATTAGCCCGTAATTCCTGGTTCATTCTGGTTCGGTGTCCTTGCCGAACCTCTCCGCATAATTCCGGAAATCATCTGTGCTAGGGCTGATAGACATCCCCACCGCCATAGAGAAATATCTTTAAATATCTTCCCTGACATGGGGCCTCCCGGTGAGGAATATTCACGTCTTCGGGGACTCCTAAATAAGATCTCTTAGTGCCTAGAGAAGCTCCTACAGATACTTCGGTAAGCATTCGTCCATGCGCCAGGACAGATGAAAACTCGCGGCAGCGAAGCAAGGAGCCCTCAACATCCCCCTCATTTCCTCAAGTCGCGGCCCTCTACCATCATGCTCTATTTTCGATTTTCGGAAGGCCTCCCGTAGAGAATTCGAGACCCCCCCCCCCAAGCTGCTTCAGAATAGCTCCCATAATGTTTGTGATCGACTTGCCTTGTTGGGAAAGGAAGTCGCAGTGTAAGTCCGAAATGGCGATTTCTTCCTTTTCCGCTTGATTCCAGAGGCTGCTGATCACTAGGGAGTTTGTACCCCCGGCAGTCAGCGGTATCCGCCTCTTGCAAACCCTGCTACTTACCTCAGGTATGTCTTGCCCACTCCCGGATTCCCAGAGCAAAACAAGACTGCCTTATCAGCTCCATCATCACTACCTCTCTACTCCCGAAACTCTTGCCTTTCCAAAAGCAAATCCCCGACACCACCGAACCGGTCGGTGCTTACGCCCTGATGTCGCTTCTGGGACTCTAGGGTAGAGAGCCAACGCATAATTTATGCATCCTCGTCGGGCATATTGAAGGTGTTGAAACTACCGCTTATGTTGCCGCAGTTGGGGTTGCCGTCGCCGAAGCTGGCTGATAGCATATGTGAAGACTGGGCCATGATAGTTTATCCAAAATGCTGATTGAATGTAGAAATGGTTTAGCGATTTGCAGGGGAAACATTATCTAACCTGAGCCGAAGAAAGCTGGTGTACTTGTTTTTTCTTTAGGCTGGTAACAGTTGGATGACAGTGGTTGTGTTTGTGTCATAACTCATTGCTGCATCCGAGTCCTTTGTACCTTTAAATCAAACGCATACATGATATAAACAAAAAAAACAAAAAACCTTTCATCTAGAGAGATCACATAAGCTTGAAATAAACTTCTCCAGTCTTAACTCTATGGTGTTCCAAATATTGTTACCTACCGTCTATGAAGACAAGTGCAATATCCCACATGTTCCTAAGAGTCTCAGGAGTGTTCGGTAGTCTGTTCGGGCCGTACAAATCCAGTCTATGTAAGAATTCTGAAAACCCTTTATGGACTACGACAGGCAGCTTATAATTGGTATGAGAGGCTGGATGGAGAGTTGAGGAAGACTGGGTTCAGGAAGCGCCCTTGGGAAGCGGGAGTTCATTTTTTGGCCGAGGTAGTCCTTTTAGTTTGGGTTGATGACAGTTTACTTGTTGGGGGGAGACAGGAAGACAAGACAACAAGGAATGTTCCTCAAGTTGTGTTTACTATCAGGGATATGGGACCTATTTCTCATATCTTGCACATGCGAGTTGAGCGGAACAGGTGGCTAAAGACTCATTCAATTGATCACGAAGACTATGTCAATCAGATCCTACGCCGATTCCATAGGGAGACCGAGAAAGGAGTTGCTACACCGATGGAGCCTGGTGCTTTATTATTACGGCTGCTAGAGACTCCAACCGTATACCTAGACACAGGAAAGCCTACGCATCACTTTGACGAAGAAGAGGCAGAAGAAGCCGATCAGAAGGCTACCAGGAGATTGTCAGTAGCTTAAATAATGCCACATCAGCCACGAGGCCCGATATCGCATTTGCTGTGGGAATACTCAGAAGATTTGCAGCAGACCCTGCTAGGAGGCCTATGCACATGGCTATAAGAGTTAGACAAAACTTCAAAAAGACTGCTAGTTACCGGCTAGTGCGGGGATAGTGGTACTAGATGGCAGACACTTCCGATACCATTATGCTATATGCTGATTCCGACTTTGCCGGAGATCCCAACATATCTAAGTCCACTACGGAAATGACCATTAAGGACCGATAAGGTTTAATAGTCGCATGACATTCTAGAAGGCAATCGATCACAGCTAAGAGTACTGCTGCAGAGTTTATCCCAGCAGCTACCAGTACTGATGAAGTGGTCTGGCCTCACAAGATCGATATCGAGTTACACACCTTACTGGAAGTCTACACAAAGCATTACTCACCTCTCCCGGTGTTTATTGACAATCAAGCAAATATCCTGAAGGCGAATACCGGCGCACCTCACACACGAAGCAACACTGTCGGTATCAAATTTCGTTGACTCATTGACCAAGTCAGTGATGGCACGATCACGATTGCACATATATCCACTACGGACATGATCGCCAACGGATTTATGAAACCTTATGGGAGACTCAAGCCAGAAGAGTTCCTAGCGAAACTCGGTGTATCCCGTAGTTGACAGAGAATGGCCAGTTTCAGGGGGAGTGTTAGAGTTGACGGAGTGCATAGCTGAAGAACAAAGATATGCAGGTAGATATGCCGGAACAATACAGAATGTCTTTTGCGATTTCATTTGTTCAGAAGTTGAAAGGATTGGAAGAGATGAACTGTGGGCTTGTCTTTCCTTTATCGTTGTACAGGAAGGTGGAGATATGCATTGAGCGAAATAGATGAGTTTGGGAAACGATCGAATGATTGAGATAGTTTCCTTACACTCTATATATTCTTATCATTTCTTTAGTTAGTTTATGATAGTTGTGAGAGCGAACTAAGTTTCAGATTTACCCCCATAATTGAGTTAAGTCTCACTCTAGTTCTTGTGTTGACGTGTTTGACTGTCGCGCCTTTCGTCTTCCGCCCACAATTGCCTTCATATTAGAATACAAGAGAGCATCAATAGTTAGAAAAGCCAGGAGAAATTTAGAACCCCTTGTCGATGAAGAACCCGTAGCCATATCCAAGTTTGTGTGTTTTTGTAGTATTTCTCTGTTGTATTACTCGTAAGACTACACCTAATATCGTACTCCACAAGTATCCCCACCACTGTAAGCTAGCGCACAACTTCCGACATTTACAGAATCTGGCTTAACCAGCTCTGACCACAACACTGTCGCCTTCGCCATCTTGTTCATGCCACCATACCATTCGCCGGTATTGAAAGGATATCCAGTACTATAGGGTTAGGGTTGTAGTTCAATGATTTGGGAACCTATGGCATAAACCAGACCTGGTATTAGAGTATGATAGTCTATAAAGGGGACTGCTGACCGCTTGGCGACAGTCCCGAGTTACAGTGAGGAAATAAACCAGCTGCTTACGAGCATAAGGCGGACTTCTTCGAGCTTAACTACCGTAATAATACATACCACTATTCACAAAATCATAAGACTAATGCCAACCCAAAGAATAACAGGAATGAAGAATAAGAACAGCGCTATAGTACCAAGTCTAACCAGAACTCTCATGAAGGGAAAAACGCAAAGAAGAGAAAAGCACAAAATTTGATGAATAGCAAACAGCAAGCAGAAACTAGAAAAACGCCGGTGTGAAGGTCTATATACATCTAAATCTACCCAGATCTTGCCTGCACCAATCCCTCACTCGACAGGTATTTACGGAACGAGAACATATCTAGTGACGGGGAAGGAAGCATGTAAAGGTGAAAATCGAACAGACAAACGAGAGAGACGATAAAACCTCGATTGGCGGCAAATGAGAGGACTAATTGGGTGGTCTTGGGATAGGCGCCAATATTTTAGGAAGTTGCAGGGACCTTAGGGAGCCGACGGAAGGTTGAGACTGTCTGGGTGGTGTTGTTAAGAAGTCGCTATCAGCGGACATGAACCCAGAATTCTTGGAGCCCAATACAATTTCCCGTCCATTCAGATCTGCCGATAGGAGTGCAAGTATTCATTAGCTCTGAATTGCATCTCGACTAGACATTCGTTCCCATCTCCAGCTGTGGAAGGGATGTCTGGCTACTGCGAGGAACTGTGTTCGAATTGACATTGCCCCATTCTAGTAAGGTCTTTGCAACTCCATTGTGTCCTTGGGAGAGAGCTAAGGATAGTGGGATTTAGCTCTTATGATTCAGCATGGAAGAGCGGACATTATTTCGTTCTAAAAGCATCTTTACTGCCCAGTCATTCCATCTCACAGCCGCCAACAAGTGTGGCGTTTGCCCATTAAGTGTGTCTCGGTGACTGGGACCACTTCTCGTTTTAAAAACATCTCCACTACCTCCTTATGCCCACCCCAAGCGGCCGACCAGAGTGGCGTCCGGTCATATGTGGTGTCTGCCTGGTCGGGATTGACGTCGTCTCGTTCTAAAAACATCTTTACTGCCTTTCGATGTCCACCCCGAGCAGCCCAAGAGAGTGGCGTCCGGCCATGCTTGGTGTCAGCCTGGCCTGGATTGACGTCCTCTCGCTGCAAAAGCATCTTTACTACCCCCGAACGCCCTTGCTTAGCCGCCCATGCGAGTGGCGTTCGGCCATAAAAGGTGTCTACCTGGTCGGGATTAACGTCCTCTCGTTGCAAAAGCATCTTTACTACCCCATCATGCCCCCTCCCCGCCGCCCACGAGAGTGCTGTCCGGCCATATGCAGTATCTGCCTGGTTGGGATCGACGTCTGTTCGTTCTAAAAGCATCTTTACTACCCCCGAACGCCCTTGCTCAGCCGCCCATGCGAGTGGCGTTCGGCCACAAAAGGTGTCTACCTGGTCGGGATTAACGTCCTCTCGTTGCAAAAGCATCTTTACTACCCCCTCATCCCCTTTCTCAGCCGCCCATGAGAGTGGCGCCCGGCCATAAAAGGTGTCCGGGCGGCCGGGATCAACATCCTCTCGTTGCAAAAGCATCTTCACTAACCCCTCATCCCCATTCTCAGCCGCCCACGAGAGTGGCGTCGGGCCAAATGCGAAGACCTGCTGATTGGGATTGACGTCTTGTCGTTCTAGAAGCATCTTAACTACTCCACCGTGTCCATTCTCAGCTGCCAACGAGAGTGGCGTCCGGCCATATTTGGAGTCTGGCTTGTCGGGACCGGCGTCCTCTTGTTCCAGAAGCATCGTTACTATCCCTTCATGTCCGTTTGCAGCTGCCCACATAAGTGGAGCCCGACCATAAAAGTAGTCTACAAGGATGGGGTTGACGTCCTTTCGTTTCAAAAGCATCTTTACCACCCCCTCATCCCCTCTCTCAGCCGCCCACGAGAGTGCCGTCCGGCCATATTCGTCGTCTGCCTGGTTAAGATTGACGTCCTCTCGTTGCAAAAGCATCTTTACCACCGCCGAATGCCCCTCCCCAGCGGCCCACAAGAGCGGTGTCCGGCCATATATTGTGTCTCGCTGGTCTGGATTGACGTCCTCTCGTTGCAAAAGTATCTTTACTATCCCCTCATGCCCGCTCTTAGCCGCCCACATGAGTGGCGTCCGGCCATCGTGGGCGTTTGCCTGGTCGGGATTAACATCCTCTCGTTCCAAAAACATATTTACTACCCCCTCGTGCCCTCCTATAGCTGCCCATGTGAGAGCCGTATTCCCCAAACAATCAGCCGCATTCACGCCCCATTCCTTCATATCCAATACCACTGCTGCTATCTCCACGATCCCGAAGAATGCTACTCCGTGGAGTCCTGTAAATCCCTTGAGTCCTATCTCCTCATCAAACCACAGGCCCTGGAACACATCCTGATTATAGCGCAACAGTAGTTGAGCTGATATATGTTCTTCAAATCTATCGAGAAGCCTCAGTGCAAGGATCTTGACATTTTCTGCCATCCCCCACCTTGTATGTCGCCCCCAATAAAGAGAAGCATACTCTAGAAGGGGCATCGTTGAGGGGGCCGAGTCAAGAGTTGGCGCAAGACCCCTGACGCACCCAAAATTGAGGTAAGTCAAACAAACCTCCGCAATTGCTAAGTGAGGACGATAGAACAAGGTCGGATCACGCAAGAGATGCTCCTGAAGAGTAAAGTGCACCAGTCGGACTGTGGAGGAAGACGCTTCGACCGTGACAAGACCTAAACAAGATGCTAAGAGTGTCTGTAAAGCAGGAATGTTTTCTAGATCCAGATCCGCAGATCCTATTTCCACTCCCAAGGCATAACGGAGCTCCTTAGCCTGTAACGGCCGTTCCGAATATAACACCCACATCAGGACCTTCAATCCAAGTACTGATTTATATCCGTTCTGCGCCTTTAGTCGTGACAGAGTTGCCGTGTAGGCATCGCTCAGCCCGTTGCCTTGTGTCATCTCCTCAAGCTTCTTCCTTCTCTGACGAATTGTCACCTCTCCTAGAATTGCGTCCATTTTGAGCGCAACAAGGAGGAATCTACATATAATCGTTGGTAAGTATGCCTTAAGGATAGGGTAAGGATGCCGAACGCTCCTACTCACATATCAGATATATTTTCCAGAATCACTCTCACAATATCTGCCCGTAAGTCCTTGTTCATCGCCACTGGCTCGGTGTCTCTATCTAGCCTCATCTCCACATAATTCCGGATATCATCCGGATTCGAGCTGATTGGCATCAGAACAGCCTTGGAGAAATATCTTTGAACATATTCCCCGACGTGGGGCCTCCCGGTGAGGAATATTTTCGTCCTAGAGGACTCCCGAACAATATCCCTTAAAGACTCGAGAAGCTCCGGCAGGTACTTGGGTAAACATTCGTCTAAGGCGTCGAGACAGATGAAAACTCGGGGCAGCGAAGCAATAACAGTCCTCAGCATCCCAATCAGATCCGCGAGTAGCGGCCCTCTACCATCAAACTCCGTTTTTGATTTTTGAAATGCCTCTCGTAGATTATTCGGAATCCCCCCTCTACCTACAACCTGCCTCAGAATAGCCCCCATGATGTTGGTGGTCGTCTGTTCCTGCTGGGAAAGGTAGTCGCAGTACAAGCCTGCAACGGTGATAGATTCCTCCGCCACCCGATCGCACAGCCTGTCGATCACTATGGAACTGGTATTTCTAGCCGTCAGCGATATTCGCTTCTTCCAAAAAATCCCATCACTTACCTCAGGTATGTTTTGCCCACCCCCGGATTCCCAGAGCAAAACAAGACTGCCTTCTCGGTTCCATCCTCACTACCTCTCCACTCCCGAAACTCCCTCGTTTCCAGAAGCCATTCCCCGACACGGCCGAGCCGATCGGTGCGCACGCCCTGATGTCGCTTATTTGGCTCTAGGGGAGAGAGCCAGCGCATAATCTGTTTATCCTCGTTGGACAAATTGAAGGTATTGTTGAAACTATTGGTTATGTTGCCGGAGTCGGCGCTGCCGTCGCCGATGCTGATCGATAGCATATGTGAAGTTGGAGCCATGATATTTTGTCAAAAATGTTGCTTGAACGTAGAAATAGTGTAGTGATTTGTAGGGGTATTAGAGGAACTTAGAAAAATTCTCTGACTTGAGCTGAAAAATGCGGGGTGATGTGGCTTGTTGTGGCGCAATTATTGTCATACCTAATCATTTCCTTTTGGTGAGCGTGCATGATTAATAGGAGATATATCCCACGAAGACTTCAGCCGAGTGAATAGTTCGACTACCGGCGCTTAATAAAGCTCACTCACCTCTAGTAGCTGTTCCGAATGACATGTCCACACACAAGCTAGTATCTCCCAAATATATGCTATCACCCGGTGGAGGTTAAGCTGTCAGTCAGGTAAACCCTCGACCGATAGCACCAAGTAACAAACAGCAGTCAGGCTCATCGAGTTATCCAGCTGCCTCTCCACGTTCAGGTATTGTAGTCTCAGATCCGATTAGACCTATACAAATTTGATGCAGAGCTAGCTTTCAATACATCAACTGGGAAGCGACTATGGGCAAGTCTTCGCTACTAAAGTGAATCAGCGAGTTTCACATATTTGGCAAAGCACTGAGGGGAAAATTCTCACCTAAGAATGCTTTCTAGAAGTGATCGTATTCACCAAGAGAGAGGACCAAGGCTCTTTAATTGGTAGATAGGCTGTCTTCTGAAGGCAGTTTAGCAGCTTCTAGAAATCTATTGACGAAATATCTGAGCTGGATTGAATGCCTTCGAAGGGATAAAATAAAATAGAGTTCGGGCAGGTACACCGTGAATATGCCTCAGTGGTTGGTGCGGTGGACTTCGCAAACTTGCCCTATTTTATTACAATCCCCTTATACCCTCTAAACCTTCAATGAAGGAATCCACCAGGGTCCGGAGGAGAAAGTCACGATGCTAGGGCATTTCTCCAATTCTCCCACATAGAAATTTGGCCGACGGACACGGGTATAAAGTCCCACCTCCCCCCCCCCTCTCCGTTCCTTCCTTTCTTTCCTCCTCACCCACATCTCTTCACTCCACTTCGATACAAATTCTTCCGACGATCCCAAGCAACTTGACCAATACACTTCAAAGCTTTCCTTTTAAAGTTATCTTCTTTTTCAACCTAACTTCAAAATGTTCCGCCTCCAGAATATTGTCCTCCTCTTCTGCGCTTTCCTCACCACCGTTTTTGCCTCTGCCATCGTTACTCGCGATGTCACTACCGTCGTCAACTCTCTCAACACAGAAGGAAGCGCTATGGCAACCTTGACAACCCAAACTAAAGCTTTCACCAGTGCAGACTGTTCCGTTCTTAGTGGGCTTCTCACCCAAACCCTTTTGGTTGAGAACAAGATCCAGCAGGCCGGCACCGATATCGCGGCCAATTCAGGATCTTTTACTGCCACGGAATGTGATCAAATTAAGACCGCGATCTCGAACTTACTCCCTGCTCACTCTCTTGGGCTTTATCTAACTTCTGCCAAGGTTTATATCCTCCCCCCTTCAACCACTTTGCAATTCTGGAACACAGATTAATTAATTGCAGAAACCCGATTTCATTGCGTGCGGCTTACCTACTGCCGGTATCAAAGGCCAAATGGTCAATATGAGAGCGGAGACCGCCACTATATTCACCAACCTTAGCCCCAAGGTTTCGGGTAGTTGCGCCCTTGATATTACGGCTTCTCAGAATACCCTTCTTGGCTACTGGGATTCGGCCATTGCGGGTTACTAGTGGTAAATTTCCCTTGACAGATACGATTCAAGATAGCCAAACTAATTGTACCAGACGAACTAGAAAGAAACAGCACTCGGGGTGGCTTTTAGGTGATTGTTTCTTGAGATGGATAAGGTATTGTTTGCAATAGATATTGTGTAACATGTTTTCCTACTTTTTCACTTGTATTTTTTTTATCTTCTTTTTAGTGGATCAAGTTCCTTGCGTTCACCTGAGATAGGGTGGGATCAATATAAATACCCTTTTACTAAAAATCTGTAATGTGCCCCCCCGTTAATGTGACACAAAAGTCCCCCCCGTAACGTGAAATCCTATTGTTTCCAGACATTTGTACAACCTTACCGTGGATCTCGTGGAAATGCAGAATAAGGTAATGCCCATTCTACGGGCTACAACGCCTTGATACATGTCACTTCGCTACGAGATGATGACAAGATGTTAGTAACAGTAGTCGCCGGGTTAGTTTATGCTATTGACATGTATTTTTCCCGTGCAGGTGATCATTGCGAAATATTTAGGGGAAGGCACTTGAAAAGTGGGATGGGGAATCTGCGAGTGAACCCGGAAAGAAAAATCCTGATACTGTAGATCTACCCCAAATCACAATCCACGGTAAAACCCAGAAGCACCCTTTTATTATAGATCTTAGCCGTGATCGTGAAAACAAAAGTATATCGTATAAGCCGTATTCCACAGCATATCCGCTCTGAAGAGATCACTCAAACTCAATATTTCCTCATGCTACGCTTGTTTAAATTATGCTTAAATGGAATTACGGAGGTACTGCTGATTGCCGCTTTGTTCCGTAGCACTACAAATATTATAATATTATACGCCAATGCACGGTAATATTTTCTTCATTCTAAATTCTAAAAACTACAGCACTACTCGTGATCAAGCTTGAAATAGTCCTAGCTCTTTGATTCTCTCCTATTGGTTGAAGCTCCCAGCTTCGATGCGAGTGCTGTAGCGAGCTCTGATGGATAGTCGACACTTGTCCCCGTGTAATTTTTTCGCCGCTAAAGTTATAGAATGCAATTGTCCGGATATAAGCGTTTTTCATTTCTGTTAATTGAAAGGCTTGATTTTCATGCAAGGGTTATCACATTGCATGACACCCGCACTCCTGCCTTACTCGTTAAAATTCTAACATTTTGGGGTCCTACAAAGTAATAAATTATTAGGCACAAAAGGGATTGAAAAACCTCCCCCTCGAACTTCTTTCTTCTGGAGACCTTCAAGTCAACCCACACAAACACAACCCAACCCCGCTCCTGGAAATTCACCACCGCTGCAATGGCTTCCTCCTCCTTTCGCATGGCTACGCTGTTCTTTATCATCCTCTCCTTCACCAGCCTGGCCTTCACCTACCTACTCAGCTCCACCAATACCGAGGCCATCACCGCCAACCTCACCCCACGCAACGAGTCCAGCAAACTTTCAGAGTTCATCCCGGCCCCCGAGTTCCGCTACCTAGACCTAGATTCTCTCAGCCTCGCCACGGGGACAAACTGGACACTAATCCCCGCCCTTCCACCCCCCAAAACACCGCAAGAACTCGCCTCTAGTCGCTCCCTAATCGCCGCAGCCATTGAAAAAGCAGTCATCCTCCCCAACCGCCCAAAATCCCAAACAGGTCCCAAATCGCAAGCTCGGATCATCTGCGAAGCGGACTTCCCCTCCCTCGGCGACGAGAACGACGTCACAGCACTGACCCGCTTGTTCCTAGATAAACCTGATTACTACTGGGAGCAGAAGAAGAATTATCAGGAGTTTGCGTCCTGGGGAACGGCTGCGTTTAGCATTTATAGCGTGCCGGAGAAGTATACTTACAGCTTTCGGACGATTGGCATGATGGGCGCGCATGTGTGCTATAACTGTTGGGTTCCGGGGAATAGGATTGGCGGAGCGTTCATTTTTAGGGATAATTATGCGGAGATGAGGATTTTTAGGAAGCGGGGGATGTAAACTGAAGTCTCTTATGGTTTGTTGGGTTTGGATTTGGAGATAGTCCTAGCGATGGGTTTCCGGAAAGTTTTACGGTTGCGATCCGTTTGTTTTGTTTTGTTTTTTTCTTTTTTTTGCGGCTGACTTCATGTTGTGTTGCCGGTCAATGTGTGGTTGGGCAGTTCAGGCAGCAGGGCTCTTCCTCCTCTTGCACTTGTGGAAATGTGAGATGTGAGTTAGCCGAGGAGAGAACTTGCCGATTCATTCCTTCGGTACCGGTAGAATTGCCTAAACTTTAAACCAACATCTCAAAAGACACCAGAAAGGAAACTCCTTACCGGTACTCCTCTGACTCCCGACCGCCATGTCGCCATGTTCACCTCCGTCCCTCCCCACCCACACTAAACTCTATTGTAACCTCCTGGGTGAAACTAACCAGCTATTAATAACTTAGCTTAGTGCGGTACCATTGGAAATGCAATCGTCTTCGTAGCCGTTGAGATGCCACTGTAGACTACTTTGCAGACAACCCTGAGAAAAATGTTACGAATCCTTAGGATTTAGCGGGGCACAGTACGGGGATGGGAGATCTTCCTTTCTTGGTTGACAGAGCGGGAAGAAAGAGGAAGGGAGCGCGATGGAGAAAAATGCAAGCGAGGCACGGAGACAGAGAAAAAGACAAGGAAAACAAGATGAGAATAGCCAATAGTTGGTCACAGACAGCAAATTACTAGAGCCAGTAAACTATTGCGAACCGGTGATCGGCAGCGGTCTCACCAGGACGCAAGCGAGAGAGGCGACAAAGGCGACCATAGCACTAAACAAACTCGGGCTAACACCCTCTAGCATGAGAAATCATTTTCCCTACGCGAGCTAGAAAATAAATTTCACTATCATACAACGGCTCGAATATCCACAGCGGAATAGAACTGTGCATCGACTCTGTTCCTACCGTAAAAGCTCCAAAAACTTCGCGGTGTTGTGCTCTTTTAGGATCACCTAAGCTAGCAATGTTCATCACTTCCCCTCCCACGGATTCCAGTGCGCCCATCTCTTTTTTTTGCTTTCAGCCGCATGGCGGATTCGGAGAACTCGTGTAACGCAGGGTCAAACAAACGCGAACAACCTTTCGTCGCAACCAACTGCCCCCGCTAAAAACCCGTGAAAGTACAGTACTTCCTCCGATTGCTGCACATCCCGACCAAACCAAAGCGATACGGCGTCTCTCCCCTTCACTAGCCCCCTTTCGCTCTAGGAGCAAGGCTATCGGTATTTATTTAACTTCTGTGATGCTGGAGCGCTAATAAGTTAAATAGGCAAAGAGACTAGTGCCTCTAAAGTTACCGCGTCGCTTCTCAAGAGAATATATCCCGATTTACGCTACTCAGAATACCAAGGTTGGGCGATGAGGAAAGAAATCCAAGATACTATCGAGCCCTTCTAGGAGTTACTAGGTTCAGAGTATTTTGACAATCTGGCAAGGAGTATTCCCGAGAGGATGAAGGCTGCCATTGATGCTGAAGAATGGATTGCAGGATTTTAAGTGTATTGTATTCCCCGCTTGTGTTGTTGAGGTTGCCCGAATTATTATTACAGACATTGAGCTAGAGTACAGTACTTGGGTACGACGCAAGATCTTCACGTTTATTTGATACTCCACAGTATAGGGCACTTTTCTCGGTCGGTTTTGTTTCTGCTCTTCGAGTATTAGGGGGGGAGGGGGGGATGGCTCACCCGGCATCAAGATAAGGGCACAAGAGAGAGTCTGGGCTGCGAGAGCGAGTGAGATAGTGTGAAATAGGGCTTCCTTCTTCACGAAGCTTGAGGCCCAATTTCTACTCAAGCTCCTAACACGACAGGCAGAAACAACTAAAAATTCTCCTCCACCGAAGATCCCCCAAAAGCAGATTTTTCACCGTTTTCCCAATATTCCTTATCTACAGTCATGCCGTCCCCACTCTTTCTCATTTACCTCCTCTTGACTTTTCTCACCGGCTTTAGCGATACACTACCGACTACCTCTCCCACAGCCCCCTTCTCCCTCCAGCCATCCACCAATGAAACCTGGCCCACCCTCCCTCCTCTCCCCCCGCCAACCACGCTCTCAGAATTAATTACCAGCCGCTCTATCCTCCGCTCTCTCCTACCCGCAAGCCTCCACCAACTGCACCCGCGCAGCCTACAGAACTCGACCTCCGCTTCCACCCCCAACCACATATTCTGTGACTCGTCCCCAACCTCCGCAGACATAATCGACGTCCTGGCCGGAGCGAACTGGTTCCTACACCAAGCCGACGGCCAATTCCTGCAGACTGAAGAGTACCAAGAGGTTTTGCAGTGGGGCACTGCTGGTTTCAGCGTTTACTCAACACCGCTGACATATGCTTACCCCTATCACGCATTGGGGCTTATGGCTGGGGCGATTGCTCAGGAGTGTAAGGGGGATTCAAGTGCTCTTGTTGGAGGAGGTAAGACTAAAGGAGGGGAAGGGGGAGTAAAGGTTAGCGGAAGGATGGTGTATCAGGAGGAGTATGCGGATTTGAGGGTTTTTAGAAAGGGGTTTTATAGGGAGGATTTGGTGTGATTGTTTAGCCTACGAATGTGAGGTGGTAGCTTTAGAGGCGATTGTTTCAAGTACTGTCTTGACTACTATTTCTCTTCTACCAAATGTTTTGTCAAGGCACGGGGAATTGGAAAAGTGTAAGGCTCCGGACGAGAAAACTTCTGTTTCCCAAGACTTGTCAAGAAGCCAAGAAGCCTATCAGCGAAATCCATGAAGTTCAGTATTTCCGCAGCGTCCAGAGAGCGTCAAGAGAAATTCTCAACAGAAAAAGTGAAGTCAAAGAAAATCGGTTGACAAACATTTGGAAGCCCCCACTAAAGTAAGCACCGCAACTATAAAGCGGTTATCCCCGTTCCAGTCTTGCAGTAGAGATACCAACCGGGATCAAGCCTACTTTCTCTAATTGCAATCTCATACTTCGTTCATATCCCCCATCACGTATAACCGGTGGTACTTGGAGACTATACAACTTTCCTAAGTATCGCATGGGGCATGCTCTCGAAGGCTTTTGGAGCTAAGCGATGTGCTTCCTCTCTCTGTAAATCTTCGGCGGACCTCCACCACCTGATCTATGTAATTGAGATAAAGGAAAATTCTGCACCGAACGGCAAAAGAGGGGGAGGAGAGCGAGCGAACAACTTACTGTTAGTCAGTTCTTCTTGCTTGCTTGCTAAACTAACGGTAAAGACATGAATATATATGAAAAACATAATGCTATCCTCATCCTTCCAACAAATCACTACTCATGTCTTCCCATCACGTTGTCTATCCTACATAGTAGAAACAAAGGGGAAAAAAAACATTCCGTATGTCCTTAAACTAGAGGAATGCATCACAGAGACTTCCTATTTCTTCTGGCCTTTTTTAGTTTTGACGTCTGACTCTTTTTCTGCCTTCATTTCCGTAGCCTTTACTATTTCTTTTGATTATCCATACTCATATTCCTCTATCAATCAAATATCACTCTGAACCTCCCACCCTCATGAAACAAATGAAACACTCGCATGCGGAGCAGTATTTCCAAAACTATGACTTCTATCAGCACAGCCACGTTTCTACAAGCACGTCAAGGGTAATACCTGATTCCGGAAGTGACGGGAGTATTACAATTCATTTGACAGTGCAACCAACCATTCTAGTATGTCAGCAGGAGAAGGATATCAACTGTGCGAAATTGCATTGTTAGAGATATGGGACTTATGTTGTAAAGAAGTTTTGTTTTCAAATTATATTGGTTGAAGATAGAGTCGCAAGAGGTTTATTATTAGCGGAGAAGTTACTAATAGGTGGTACTTGTGCTAGGACAGGGCATAATATCTAGATTGCTGGAAAGACTCTAGCGGATTTTGAAATATTTTCCACGAGCAGGAAAGGCGCAGATTTCGTGAAGGGAAAATGCCTGTTCCTGTTGTAAAATGGAGGGGGTGGGAGGGGGTGTGGACAAATTTTGTCCCCAAGAGCGTACTTTTCCATAATTCCTATATCACCAGATCCCCGTACAACAAAGTGGTTGTTGTCAGGCTAGCTGTCAGCGCTTATTAGGAGCACTAGACCATGTATTTCATTTTTTCGGGAATCTCACACTGAACATTTTTCTTTCCGGGGTGCAAGTCCAGAGCACCATTGGCCGCTCTGCTGGAGGACTGCTGCGCTCTAAGGTCGGAGGTGCCTCGCCGATCTATTTATTATAAAACACAAGTTGAAGATTCTTGTTTACTTTTACCATTGTCAGGGTTGCTATTGTATTTTTTATCAATATGGCTCTTTTGGTAGGACTCGCCAGTATGGGTGGTGGAATTTATGTTCGAGTGATATTCGATGATCGTTCTCCGACTCCGGAACTAGTATATTGCTCATTTCGGTAAAGGGAAGAAAAAGACAACTTTTGAGTGTGTACTATAGGCGAGAGACTAGTAGAGTCTCAGATATGCAGTAGGCACCAGTTTTACTGTATTTAAAATTGGGTTGCAAGTATCACTGATAATCTTGGGACTTTGTCTAATGATATTAGTACCCTCCCCGGCCACCAGTACCATAAGCACTTGAGTAGCTGAGCATTGCCCTAAAGCGTCCGAAAGTTCTCCCCTTAGATGGGGGACAAAATAACTCTCAAAACTGACCACCTCAGCTCTAGCTTAGGACGAAAGAATGGAAGAAGAAAAAGAGTGCCGGCCCTCCCGGACAGAGGCAACTCCAATGTCCTAGGGTGAGGTTCAATTATGTAAGCCCTTATAGTGCAGAAAATAAGGCTATTGTTAAACATCCACCTTATCATATAAGACACCAAAAGACAATTCAAACCGGCCAAATGAAATAAAAAACATCACTATGCACCCTTTTTTCAACCCCCACTCCCACCCCACTCTCATCTTGAAACCCCTTCAAAGATAAACTCCCCTCCCTTTACTATAATACCTCAAGAGTGAACCCACAACACCAAAATCCGCAACAAGACCACACAAATCTCCATCCGTCCAAACACACAAAGCAAAATGCCCCTCGAAGCATCCACAGGAGCCATCCAATTCTTCCAGCACGTCTTTAGGGAATACCCAGAGGGTCTCCGCGAACTACTAGAGCTGTGGACGATTGTCCTGGAAGATCCGCAGACTCCAGTGGCCGAGCGCCAGAGGATTAATTCCCTGGTTGCGACTATTGCGCTGGCGTTGACGGAGGTGCTCGAGAATGTCCGGGCGAGGATGAGAGTTTTGGAGGAGGAGGGGTATGGGAGGGGGGGCCCGGCGCGGGCACGGGGTGCTAGGGAGGGGTAGCGGAGAGGAGTAATTGGGTTTTAGCTTTTGGTGGATTGGGGGCTTTTTTCGTTTATTTTTTATGTAGTTGAGGGAAGGTAGTGTTATTGACGGGTTAGTTAGTCTCGAGCTAAGAATGGAAGGGATTATTATGGGTATTGGCTAGGTGTGATAGCGCGCTAGGCACATCCGGGCATTTGGGGCGTGTTTGGCATACCATGATTTGAGCTGTTCCTTCTCAAGTTATGATGCGAGATGTTCGTAGTGTTTGGCTTGGTACTTGTGCTAAGGTTGTGGCTGCCGCAACTGCTGAATGCCCGCAAGCCAAACTCTACAGTGCTCGATCGCTTGGAGTAACTTTGTGGCTTACTAAAGTAATTTTTGTGGCTCGGCACCACTTGTGGCTCACCATAACTTTGGTGCTTACATAATTTCAAGGCTCAATCTGAGCTTGATCATTTATGCGTGCCAATGGTGAAAGGGGGTTAGACTAAGATGATGAGGTGGAAAAGGCAGAGAAATAGCTGTGGTAGGCTCAAAATGCGAGAAAAAGAGTAAAGTGAGCAGAGCGCAGCCTTTACTCGATAACGGCGATAAGATAAAGGCCAAGCAAGCCCATAAAAAGAAAATATTCGAGTGCGGATATTAAGCGACAAGAAAGATTCCGGAAACAGATGTCTTAACTTAAAGCTAAGTTGAGCCACAAAGTGATGGTGAGCCACAGGGGTACCAGGATAAGCCACAAATTTATTTTGAGCCGCCAAGTTGTCTTTAGAGTGCCGTCTAGCTACACTTTGGCAAGGTAGTCTCTCCAAATTATGAATGGGAAATTTTCAGAGCGCGAACTGAAGACCTAGGGCTACGATTTTTTTCTCACGACTCGAAAATTTAAAAATTACACGCACGTTTGGCAGAATGGTGTGCAATTCGGAAATCATGATCCACGATCATAGCTACCTACCGTATCTCGAATCATGGCGAGCCAAAGATGCCTAATTAGTTCCAAATCACCTGCCGCAGCATGTGCCTACCACACTCATGGGAATGGCCTATGACATCGTGGGGAAAAATAAATGCTAACTGTAAAGCTGTGGCGAAAAGTAGAACCGGGTGATTTCTCTCATTTGAAATGACCTTTGTATACGGTAGAAAATACCACAGGGGGCAGCAAAAACCACCGGCTGTCTGTTAGTATAATATGATGCGAGTTTCTCCGAGCTCTTTACAAATAACTGAGCTTTTCTGGGCACCTCGGTTGACGTGACACCGGGCGAATAGCAATTAAAGAATAGCATAAACATGAAAAAGAACAATATTCGCTGTGACGTAGGAGGTAAACTGCGGTACATTGGAGGCGGTAACCGATCACCTATTTGAGCCCTACGGGCTGGGTTGTCGCCAAGCTCGCAAAACCCCAGCTTTAAGAATCGAGTTCCTGTCCAGTTTTTATAGTTGGGCGGGGAGACTTGGGAGATTAGTTAGCGTGATCTAACTAAATCTTATTTAGACATGTTATTTAGAAACGCCACCGCAAACAAATGAGCCCTGTCGTGTTTGGTAGCCTAAATATCTAATAGCCATTCTGCAGATGTCTTTGTGTGGCATATTTCCTATTAGCCATTCACCTTCGCCAAAGGGTGATGGTAGGGTACGGTAGTTGAGCCACAACAAGCCACATCACCCCGCTTCCTCCAGCGCCGATCACAGAATTTTTCTGCAGTCAACTCTCCTGATAGCCCCACAAGCTGCGACGCCATTTTCTGAATTCAACGAATACTTTGGATAGAATATCATGGCCCAAACTTCACAAATGTACTCTGTCAGCATTGGTGACGGCAATGCCCACTGCGGCAACATTATCGGCAGTTTCAACAACAGCACCTTTTACAAGTCCGAGGAGGATGCGCAGATTATGCGCTGGCTCTCCCCATTAGAGCCAAATAGCAGACATCAAGGCGTGCGAACCGACCGATTTGGTGGTGTCGGAGACTGGCTTCTTGAAATGAGGGAGTTGCAGGAGTGGAGAGGTAGTGAGGGTGGAGCGGATAAGGCCGTCTTGTTTTGCCCCGGGAACCCGGGAGTTGGCAAGACATACCTGAGGTATGTGGCAGGATTCTTTGGAAGAAGCGAATACAGCTGACGGTCGGAAACACTAGTTCCCTCGTGATCGACAGCCTGTGCGATCGGGCAGCAGAGGACTCTATCGCGGTTGCGGGCTTGTACTGCGACTACCTTTCCCAACAAGAACAGACAACCACCAACATCATGGGAGCGATTCTGAAGCAGCTTGTAGGTAGAGGGGGGACCCCAAATTATGTACGGGATGCGTTTCAAAAATCGAAAGCGGAGTTTGGCGGTAGAGGGCCGTTACTTGCGGATATAATGGGGATGTTGAGGGCTGCTATTGCTTCGCTGCCGCGAGTCTTCATCTGTCTTGACGCCTTAGACGAATGTTTGCCGAAGTACTTGCCGGAGCTTCTCTCGTCTCTGAGAGGTATCGTTCGGGAGTCCTCTAGGACGAGATTATTCCTTACCGGGAGACCCCATGTGAGGGAAGATGTTCTAAGATATTTCTCCAGGGCAATTATGATACCCATCAGCCCTAATACAGATGATATTTGGAATTATGTGGAAATGAGGCTAGACAGGGATGCCGAGCCAGAGGCGATGGATGCTGACCTACGGGCGGATATTGTGAGAACTATTCTGAAGAACGTATCCGATATGTAAGTAGGAGCGTCCGACACCCCCACCCCATCAATAATGTATACTTACCCATGATTGTGTTTAGATTCCTCTTGGTTTCACTCAACATCGATGCTATTCTGGGAGAGGTCACAATTCGTCAGAGAAGAAAGAAACTTGAAGCGATGACACGAGGCACTGAACTAGGTGAGGCCTATACGGTAACTCTGTCGCGACTCCAAGCACAAAAGGGATATAAATCAGTACTTGGATTGAAGGTCCTGATGTGGGTGTTGTATTCGGAACGGCCGTTACGAGCCTATGAACTCTGTTATGCCTTGGGAGTGGAAGTAGGATCTGTGGATCTGGATCCGGAAAACGTTCCCGCATTACGAACACTCTTAGTCTCCTGTTTGGGTCTTGTCACGGTCGAGGCGTTTTCGTCCACTGTCCGGCTGGTGCACTTTACTCTGCAGGAGCATCTCTTGCGTGATACGACGCTATTCCACAGTCCTCACTCAGAAATTGCGGAGGTTTGCTTGACATACCTCAGTTTTGAATGTATCAGGGGCCTCTCGCCAGATTTTCGCTTTGCCTCCTCGACAACGCCCCTTCTAGAATATGCTTCTATTTATTGGGGGAGGCATGCCAGGAGGGGGATGACGAAGAATATCGAAATGCTGTCACTGAGGCTTCTCGATAGATTTGATGTGCATATATCTGCTCGGCTGCTGTTGTACCAAGGTCTGAATGCAAGCAGAGGCCCGTGGTTTAGTGCGGCAGGAGGATACAGGGAATTTACAGGGCTCCACGGAGTAGCGTTCCTGGGGATCGTTGAGATAGCTGCAGCGGTATTGGATATGAAGGAATGGGACGTTAATTCAGTTGATTGCACGGGGAGTACGGCTCTCATATGGGCAGCTGTAAAAGGGCATGACGGAGTTGCAAAGATGCTTTTGGAACGAAGGAGCATCAATCCAAACCAAGCAGACACTGGTTTCGGCCGGGCCCCGCTTTCGTGGGCGGCTGAGTATGGGTGCGAGGGGGCGGTAAAGATGCTCTTGGAACGAGAGGACGTCAATCCCAACCAGGTAGACACAGAATTTGGCCGGGCACCGCTCTCGTGGGCGGCTGAGAACGGGTGTGAGGGTGTCGTAAAGCTACTTTTGGAACGAGCAGACGTCGATCCCGACCAGGCAAACGCTGAATTTGGTCGGACGCCACTCTCGTGGGCAGCTGAGAAGGGGCATGAGGGGATTGTAAAGATGCTTTTGGAACGAGAGGACGTCAATCCCGACCGGGCAGACGCCGAATTTGACCGGAGGCCACTCTCGTGGGCGGCTGAGAACGGGCATGAGGAGATCATAAAGATTCTTTTGGAACGAGAGGACGTCAATCCGAACCAGGCAGACACCCTCTATCACCGGACGCCACTCTCGTGGGCGGCTGGAAGGGGGGATGAAGGAATTGTAAAGATGCTTCTGCAACACGAGGACATTGATCCCAACCAGGCAGACAGCAGATCTTTCTCGGTGCCACTCTTGCTGGCGGTGAAGAGGGGACATGAAGGGGTAGTGAAGCTCCTTTTAGAGCGAGAGGACGTCAATCCTAACCCGACATTCACCGATTCTGGCCATACACCACTCTCGTGGGCGGCTGCGCATGGGAATGAGAAGCTAGTAAAACTGCTTTTGGAACGTGGGGATGTCAATCCCGACCGATCAGGCACCCAAGATGGCCGGACGCCGCTCTCATGGGCGGCTCGGCACGAGCATGAGGGGGTAGTGGAGATCCTTTTGGAACGAGAGGACGTCAATCCCAACCAGACATTCAGCGATTCTGGCAAGACACCACTCTCGTGGGCGGCTAGGTATGGAAATGAGAGGCTAGTAAAACTGCTTTTGGAACGGGGGGACGTCAATCCCGACCAGCCAGACACTGAATGTGGCCGGACACCGCTCTCATGGGCGGCTTGGTTCAGGCATGCGGGGGTGCTGGAGATCCTTTTGGAACGAAAAGACGTCAATCCCAACCAGACACTCATCGATTTTGGCCTGACACCACTCTCGTGGGCGGCTGCGTATGGGAACGAGAGGCTAGTAAAACTGCTTTTGGAACGGGGGGACGTCAGTCCCGACCAGGCGGACGTCAACCTTGGCGGAACGCCACTCTCATGGGCCGCTCGGAGTGGGCACGAAGGGGTACTAAAAATGCTTTTGGAACGAAAAGATGTCAATCCCGACCAAGCTGACGCTAGATATGGTAGGACGCCGCTCTTGTGGGCGGCGAAGAGCGGGCATGAAAGGGTGGTAAAGGTGCTTTTGGAACGAGAGGACGTTAATCCCAATAGAGGAGACACTAGTGATGGCTGGACGCCGCTCCTGTGGGCGGCGGAGTACGGACATGAGAGGGTAGTAAAGATGCTTCTGGAACGAGAGGACGTCAATCCTAACCTGGCAGACACCGACTTTGGTCGGACGCCGCTCTCGCGGGCGTCGGAGAACGGAAGTGAGGGGATAGTAAAGATGCTTTTGGAACGAGAGGATATCGATCCCAACCAAGCAGACACTAAATATGGCCGGACACCGCTCATGTGGGCGGCCGAGAACGGGCATGAAAGGGTAGTAAAGATACTTCGGGAACGAAAGGACGTCAATCTCGACCAGCTTGACGACAAATATGGCCAGGCATCCTTTCCGCGGTCCGCTGAAAATAAAGACAAGCATATGGTCAAAATGCAATTTAGGGGTAATAATTCTACCACTGATGCTGGGCGGCAAGTGGTATCTGACCCCAAGGGTCCTGTTTCCATGCCCGCTGATAGCGGCCCCTCAACTAAACCATCCATACGGTCTCAACTCCCTTCCGTTGGTCCCCTAAAGTCGTGGTTCCCTCTGAAGACAATAAGCGCCCACCCTAACATCGCCCAATCAATCATCGCATTTACTGTCGACCGGCGTTTCATTATTTCATCTATTATTTGTCTTTTCGCCTTTCTCCTTTACATCCTTCCTTGGTCACTAAATCTATTCTGGCTCCGCAAATACCTGTCGAATGAGGGATTGATGTAGATTGATACCGGTAACTTTAGATGTAAATCGACTTTCATAACAGCGTTTTTCTAGCTCCTGCTTGCTATTGGCTATTTATCAATTTTTGTTTTTTTTTCCACTTCATTATCTATTCCCTCCATTGGTGTTCTGGCTAGATTGGTCTTCTGGCGCTGTTTTTCTTCTTCCAGATATTCGTTAGATTAGTATTGGTCTTGTGCTTTGTGTTTTGTGGACAGGCTGTGTAATAATGTACAGTACAGTACGCCCGTGACGAGTAATTGGTAGGAATAGATGGTAAACTTGAATAAGATCGCTCTAGGTTCGTTAGTAGCTGATTCATCTCTTTCTCATGACTCACTGCTGTCAAGTGAGCCAACTGGTTCCACACACAGACCATTTCACTCTAATACTAGTGCTTCAATACTCCCCGGGGGGTCCTAAATCGGTAAACTTCAACCCTAACCCTACCTTACCGGATATCCTTTTAATACCGGGGAATGGTCTAGTCGTATCAACAAGGCAGCGAATTGCGGCTCTGCTGTAGTGCGGGGTATCATTTATAGTTAATCTGAATTCTGTAAGTGTCCGAGGTTGTAGGCTGGGTTACGAGAATTTCTTCAACATCGGGAACTTTTTAAAAGTTTTAACTCAAACCGTATCAGAGACCTCAATTACATAAGCTATACCGAAGAGCACTTTTATTACTGTTAGCCAATTTTAGCCTTCAACTAGCTGCCATGTGCCTTGTAGCCTTATCGGTGGCACAGTAAGTCAAAGTGGTGCTTTTCTCTCCATCACCTATTACTGATGTAGCACCGGAAGTCTATCTCAAGAGAATTATTGGCCTCGGGAAGGTTTTATCTTGCTTGGGGGGTGGGCGTGTGTCCTGTCGTACGTTTTGGAGTGTTTCATGTAGACTCGCTTAACCTGGCATCTGCCCAGGGGAAGAGTACCCAGACACATGGGGGGATAAACACCACCTCGAGGAAAGGCAAAATATTTGTGAAAGATTCCTAAAATATCACTGATTTCCCCTCTAAATGCCCAGGCAATTCTTTTCTAGCACGAGTACCATGCTCATCCAATTTCTCATCTACCTTTGGCTAGGTGGAGCACAGCGAGACCAATGTTTCATACTACTAGTTAGGCCGTCTAATGAGTGTGATCTCTCTTGAACTCTAAGGAGCTTTCGCGATCCAATAGTAGAAATTCTCGTAATCTTCAGGAACGCGGTTTTTAAAATGGTAGTTGTGCAGGTTTGCGGTTGACCTAGGGTAGCTGGTGGGGCTGATAATCGAGTGCGTGGCTATCACTTCCGATGTACTAGTGCATCTCTTATGCCACAATAAATATACTTCTTCCTTTCCATATTACTCCAAGTACTATTCTTTGATTACTGTTTGATTGGTGTTTCGTGAACTAAGGCGTCTGAGAAAGCTAGATATTAGGAGGGCTAGGTGAAAGTCACCCCTTTGTTCAATGATAGTAGGTTGTTCTTGCTTCCCCTTCTAATATTTCTTACCCAAAACATTGTCAACTTAGAAGTAGGGATAATCACTAAGTTTTACTTTCCACTACCATTTTAAGGTGAATGTTCATCCGGACTTATCGGAGGTTTCCCGCAAGTGATTCAGTGCTATGCTGCTATAAGTGGTTTCAAATAGATCAGAGCCTGTTTTTCTCAACATTATCAGAGGTGACCATGGTTTAGAATCATTATTTCAGAATTGAAATTCGAAAAATCTTCAACTCATGACTCTGCAAAGGCCCCTTCACCAAATCTGACTTCAATTTTCAATTTTTTAAACTACTATTGTGGCTAAGGACAGGAGTATATATAAAGACAATGAAGCCTTCCTCCCACGCTTCTATTGATCGCGACACAGGTTCACTATCTTCTACGTGTGCCCCCTTCCCCTTCCGCAGATTCTTGTGCTAACAAAAGAGAGACGAACATCACAAAGATCTTCCGCGCTCCAGTGCCTCCACGCATCTAACGATTTCCCGCATCCGACTCTTTCAGAGTTGACTTCTTTCCAGCGCTGCATCGATCCTAAATGCATATCCGAAGGCTGTCAGAAGGACACAGGAATAGGCTGCATGTAGGCTGAGCATCCTGAGCAGCATCCAAGACTCCCGATAGAAATATCCCTGCTCTCCCTCTAAAATTCCCGCTAATCGCCTAGACGAGTGCTATACTTATATAAGTTCTCTTTCACTTTCTGGCAGATTTGAACAAAGGTAAACTCATGCTTCATATGGTTAGATCAGGCTAACTAATTAGTGTTGTCTCTCTTGAACTCTCTCACAACCCAAGAGTGAAAACTGTATAATAATGTTCAGGAACCCGGTTCTCAAAGAGGTAGTTTTACGAGCTTTATAGCAACCTATACTAGCCCGTAGAGTTCATGACGGGGGCAGTTATTGCCCTTCACGTACTGCGGTTTCCCTTGTGCGCCACAATAAATATACTTCCTCTTTTCCATGTTACCGCTTTTGATTGCTATTTAGTTGGTGTTTCATCAACCAAGTAATCCGGAAAAGCTAGATTACTACTGGAGGGTCCGGAGAAGCTCACCCCTATGCTCCTAGATAGCGGGCGGTTTTCCCTTCCACTTCTGCTCTTTCCTACCCGAAACATTGTTAGAAGTAGAGATACTCGCCGAGTTCCACTCCCCACTGCAGTTTTACCTTTAACGTTACTATTGGTCTGGGCTGCCAGAGGTTTTTCCTACGAGTGATACGCTATGATGTTGCGATAAGTAGTTAGAAATATTCGCGTCGAGAACAGGTTCTGAGACAACGAGCGCAACAGCAATTCCCCCCAATACTCAGCTCTCAGAATAGCATACTTACTTAAGTTGATGCTAAAGCCAAAATGAGAAGTCCAATTACTAAATTCCGGGTTCCTAGAGAGAGGGAGAGACTCTAATAACGGGACCTTAGTATCAATAGATATTACCGTTGTGGTTGCGATTACAAAAGCTATTATGCCTATTGTGATGGGTGAATTTTGCGGGGGATTGTGGTTGTGTCCGTTGTCTCAGGACTTATTCTCGGCGTGAGTAATCGCAGGCTATCTTTGTTCTGAGTTGTCTAGGGTTTCTTAATTCGGTGGGCTCCCCATATGATTTCCTCCGTTTCTTGCTGCTCTCTGTATATCCCTCGACTTGGCTCTACCTAGAATAGAACCCCTAGGTCAGTTTGTGATGGGAAAGTAGTTTGATAAGGAAGGCTTGGTTTGAGTGGGAAATTGCCACCGAGTCAAGTTCGTTCAAGTCCTGCCCTTCCCGATGATAGATATGCACCCCTCCGTTAGAAACAACGCTGTTCAAAGTTTCTCCATTAGTATTCCTACCTCATTATACCGGATGGTTGAATGCAACGAGGGATAACTAGTTGATCTTTACTCCCAGTTTTACCTCCCCCCCATCCCCTAAGCATAATAGAATACCGGTTCGCAGAAACAAATACAGGTGAAAGAGCAAGAAATATTGGCATATCGAATCAATTCAAAATTTCAAATTACAAACAAAATTCATGAAAGCAAGATGTGCGCGTAATTTTAGCCTCATTCCACACCGAATCCATCAACACACGAAAACTGCCTCAGAAATCATTTCACAAGGTACGAGTCTGAACCGAATGCTATCCGACCACTCTACAGATCAGCTATCCAATCTGTGTGCGATGCACCAGCTGGCGATACCCCGTGCTTGTTCTTCATATGAGCAACTAGGTTATCATATCTCTTGATCCCTTTTTCGCAAACATTCTCGCATCCGGGAACTGGACAGTCAAACCGGTTGCCAAGGTGTATCACCTCATAGTGTCGGTTAAGTGCCTGTTTCGTTTTGAACGGGGCTAACCGGGGGCAATCAGGTGCGTTACATGTGTAGGAGCGACGGGAACAAGTGTGTAGACCCCTTCTCCAGGTTAGTTGATGTGAAGGATAAACGTGAAATGGAAGGATGTGAACCTGTTTCCAGAACATTTGAAAGATTCACAAAAGACTTTTCCTCTAGATGGCGTTAGGGTGGCTGGGATATGAGTGGGTTTGTAAGCGAGGGTATTATCGGTAGATCCGTTGGCTTTATCCTCATGCGTGGAGTGGCCGAGAGATGGGCCAAGAACGGAGTAGTACCCATCATAATGTGGATAAAGTAGAAGTGGGCCGAGCTCTGCAGGCAGCGGCAGCGCAATCCCGGCAGGATTAGTCGAAACCAGCTGAAGTGTAAAGGGGGATCGAAAGACGTTAAAGCTGCAGGAGTTAGCTTCAAAAAGAAAAGGACTCACGTGGGGTCCATCCTTAAAATATAAAGATAAGTAATTTGCTTAGCAATTAGCAAAATTTTGGAAGAGGGGGACAGGGGAGCTCCCCAATATTTGAAGTTTCTCACTGCGGAAAATTGAACTTTCCCAAAATAACGTGATTTATGGGGATGCAGCTCACGACAGGGATGTGGCTCACCCATGGCAACCACTGGATAACCAAAAGTATACTTAATTATCTACATTAATAGTTGGAATACAATATTGAAGATTTGTTAGATAGTACTTTTAAATATGGAGAATGAGAATAGGTGGTTTTAATTTTGTAACAAGAAATACATTTCTTGCTATAGTGGTTTTAAGAATTATTATTCAAAATAAGACTACTCTATTTACAGGCTGTATAAAAATTCAAATATGTATAAGAAGACTTTGATAACCTGATAGAGTAATTTATTGGGTCTTATATGTCAAGTTAAATATGTTTTAACAATAATTTATGCGAATTTTGTCACACTATAGAACATAATATAGTTGTGAAAAACTAGATACAAAATGTATCATTAAGAGTATGTGATATTGTTACGATCCTCTGCTCGTCGGGTTATACTTGCAGCAGGTAACCGCTAGTTCGCTAGCGATCACTCCTTCTTGCCCTTTTCCTGAAGTGCAATAGCTAAGTTCTTTGACTCCTATCGAGTAGTGTCGATCGCTAGGCTCGTGCAAGAGAGTCATGTCTGGATTCCCGAATATGTTATGAATAAAGACATTGTATTATGAACGTATTGCGTAAGACAGAACTTAGATGGTTGCGTGAAGAACCCAAATGCCAAGCTTTTTCTTTTTTTTCTTTTTTTATCTTTCTTTTTTTATCAATGATATTTGTTTAAGGTACAAAACATGTGTGGAGCGCTGGCTATGGCAATAAAAAACCTATAAATCAAGGCCAAAAACCTCCCGGCGCCAGGGGAAAAGCCATCAACCCATGTCCCTCTGGTACAGGACCAATTGCACACCAGCCACATCAAATAAGAAATCAAAGCCTAACTAGTCAACACGGGCAAGAAAGGAAATCAAATAGATACATGGGGAGGAATCAAAGGAAAACACTTGCCGAAGACACCAACATATGAAATGATAGTCATAACCACTAATGAAACCCAAAGTACCATTAATGAAGGAAGAACAATGGGGACGTGGGGGCCAGAAAAACAAGGCGACCAGGTAAGAATTATTCAAGAACCAGAGGGCGTTGACATCTGCCACCGAGACAGTGCAATACGACGACTGAGCATAACCGAGGGCTGTGACTGTGGAGAAGCGGCAGGGAAGGCGAGATAGCAGTAAGGTGCCAGCCAAGTGAGTGGATGGTAGCTGTAACTGAGCAACAGGGAGAGACCGGAGGGGGAGGAAGAGGGGGAGACCCAATAACTGTAGAAACTGTCGGTAACCCTGTGCAAGTCAGACTAGGCAGCCTCTAAAAGTAGTGAAGAGAATGGAGAAATCGACCGTGGCCTGTTGAAAGGTTTTCGCCTACTGCGAACTGTAGTCCTAGCTGTCTGTAGCATGGGCAAGAGGGTGCTGTAGAGGGTGGAAGCGCTAAGCTAGGTAGCGAAAACATGAGCGAAAAGAGGGGGAGAGAGATCCAAACGACCCCTAAAAACCAGGATGCCAAAGCCCAGGGACATGATGAGGGAAGTAAGGTGGGAGGGGGGGGGTGTTGCTCACGGAGAGTGCGGGTGCAGCCCATTAGGAGTATGGTGGTGGTGGATGTTGACGAGGAATTCTCATGGTGTTGAGATTTCAATCGCCGGAGATGTAGTGGAGGTGGTTTGTTACCTAAATCCCAAGCCTTTTTTTTCTTTTTTTTCGTTCCCTTTTTTTTTTATCATAGGTTCATTGTTTTTAGGTACAAGAAGATTTGTGCAGCGCTAGCTATGGAAAGAACAAAACCCATAAATCAGAGCAAAGCAACAAAAGAAACCTAATACCTGATCCTCCAGGGTGACTGAAAGTTCTTTGCGGACAAAGCTACTCAATGACTATTTCCAAAAGAAATTTAAATAAAGGAAAAATAACACGAAACCTAATCTTGGCCGTTATTGCAAGAAAAACCTTTCAAGCCGATGTACAAAACAAGCAAATGAAACTATAAAGAAGATTAATCCTCCACTGGGGGCAAAGCTGGTTCTGAGTCGGAGGTGTAAGGGGAGAGGGAGGGGAGGTGTTCGGGGATCATGTCCAGTGGGAAGCTGGTCTTAGTGTCTGAGATGTACTGGTCTAGGGCTCGTATAAGTTGGGGTTCGGTCCACAAAAGGGCATCGGGTCCAAGGGAGGAGACCACTTTCAGTAGGAGGTCTCAGACACTTCAGCGGGCAGGACAGCTGAGAATGGCGTGTTCGAATAACTCTGGTTTGTTGCCGCAGCAGGGGCAGGATGGGTCAGGGTTTTTGTCGAAACAGGAGTGGTGGGAGGCTAGCTATCCTTTTGCCTCTCGCCTTTGGTGCATTCTCCCAGCCACAAAATTGCCCAAGCCCATAAAGTGATGTGGGGAGAGGGAGTGGGGGTGATCGTAGTATCGAGGGGTGGGGGCATCAGCGGCCTAGTCCTGAAGGAGCATGTTTCTGGCGCGAATTCAAAGAGCTTGGTAGATCTTCCTCATGAGGTCAAG
>Ga0307507_10002931_pt1 | contig 34295 bp, 35 predicted proteins | sample 7_EM_MG_FD_207223 | JGI IMG/M metagenome (GOLD analysis project Ga0307507, IMG submission 207223) | Populus trichocarpa ectomycorrhiza microbial communities from riparian zone in the Pacific Northwest, United States - 7_EM | ecosystem: Host-associated > Plants > Roots > Unclassified | place...
CCAATCCAAACAAATGTACAATTCTACCACCTATAGGTGTATACACCCCAACCTAAACACCCGCCGCTACTGCCGGAATACCCCCACCTCTAGCGGCCTCCTCCCGCTCGCGAGCCCTCCTCCGTTTCTCTAGCAAGCTCTTACGCGTCCGCGCCAGAAACTCCGTCTGCCGCTTATCAACCTGAATCAGCCAGTATCCGAACGATCCACCGACCGCAGCGAAGACCGGGTATCCCCATGCCGTATCGCGGGCAAGAAAGGGGCGCGTTTCGATGCCGAGCTGCCACCAGCGGACTGCGGCGCCTGTTTTTATTTTATTTTATTATTTGGTTGGTTGTTAAATGGGATGAATGGATGGATGGAGAGGGTTGAAGGCGGGGGTGTATGTGTGTTGGGGGGGGGAAGGTTACCGAAGAGGGCCCAGGTTAGGATTTGAGGCATTGTTGTTGTGGTGGGTGGATTTGGGTATTGGAGGTATTTTTGGGTTTGGTTTTGGTTTTGGGTTGGATTGGTTTGGATTGGTTTGGATTGGTTTGTTGGGTGGTAGTTGAAGTGGTGAGGATGGTTGTGGTTGTTACAGTGGTTGGGATTGAAGTTGTCTTGGCGGGGTGGGGTGGGTTAGGGGTTTTTGGTGGGCATGGGGGTGGGTGGGTGGGTGTGTGTAGGTCACGGTAATCTTAAAATTGGGCTGGAGGATTGTGGAATTGAGTGATTTTTAATAAACTTTATGTGGTTTGGGTGATGCGTTCTGCTTTTGTTGTGGTTTGACAGCGTTTGCAGTAGGTGTTGCTCCTGATTCTGGATTTGGGAGTGTTGATGGCTGGGAGCTTTGGTCTATAATAGTGCAGAGGTGCTATAGTAGGAGTGATCCGCAATGTATTAATTTCTGCCGGTATTACGTCTAGCTACTTAAAGGGCTGGTATCATAGCTTCTCGATTAATTTAAACCAAAATCCAAATCTCCACTTTTTATCTTTGGCTGCGAAACAATTCCTCTCCATCAAGCCTACAGAAGAACATATTTTCAAGTGATCTGGTATAGTCCGGACTCTGACGTTGATCTGAATGTGTGGTGCGATTGGTAGAGTACGGTTATTTAACTTGTGGTAAAGTTTGATTCGCTATTACTTTTTTTTTTGGGTGTTGTAGTTGAATGTTCGCACATACTCTGTAATTTCTGGTCCGTCATGCTGGATTCTGCTCGAGACTAGATTTTTGGGTCATGGTAAAGGGCCTAGCGCTATTATGCTCGGTAGCCTGCTTGTTAGTGCATTGAACGGGCAGGTTGATAATGGCTTGGAGGATAGTGGTGCGATAGCTGTTATCCCATATTCGGAGTGTAGACCTTTGCCTATAAATACTGGTACCTATCCTCTTGCTTATTCTTGGGTTCTTCACACACACCTTTAGGATCTTTTGCTATGGCAAAGGGGGCGAAGACACCACAAGCAGAAGTAGTATGTCTGTATATAATAAAGTTCAAGTTTCCTACCCTGAAAGTGTGATTATGGGGTAAGCTGTTTATCATATATTACAGGGAATTTGACATATAATATCACTCTCGATCGGGGCTCTGGAGGTGTGTGTAAACAGCTTCCTGGGCGTGGAGGAAATGCAACTGATTTAATTTCCTTCCCCTTCTAACTTACATGCTAGGATCGGTGTGCGAGGTAATGTATGATACTACTCGCCTCTCGCTCTTTACCAAATTTGGGGAAAGAAAAAATCTTCCGGAAAGCTTGAGCTTAGCTCGGGTTAGGCTCGTGCCAAAGTTTGCGGGGGCTGGCACCTTCTCAGCTCTGAGGATAGGTCGGCTCATAGGACTCGAGCTAAGAGCTATGGGGGAATACGACGTCATAGCTTGTCACTCGCATGATTTGTTGGATATTTGTCTCAGCTCGGTGTAGACTGGTTTCTTTGCGGAATGATCCCTTTAACCTTATCTCTCTTCTTGACTGCTCCTCTTGTCATTAGGCTACTCTCCACTTTTTCTCATCTCTTCTCCGCTCTTCTCTCAGCTTTATGATTATGCTTATTTCAACTATGGACCTATGGTATGTCAGCTTTCTCATAATTTACTAGCTCTTGTTCACCTTTTATTTTCTATCCCTGCTCTTTCTATATATCACCGATTTTGGTTTTCCTTTTTGGTTTTTGTTTTATCCTGTTTTTCTCCCTTTTCTACTCGCAGATCGAGGGTATAAAAAACCTACTCTTATCCTGCATGGTAGATGACCAAGCTTCCCTTTCTCTTTTCAGCTATACAAATCTACAGCATGTTAGAGCTCCAACGGCATGTAATAACGTATGATGTCTGCACGATACAATTTGATGCAGTACGGGAAGTTGACGTAAGATTAGTAGAGGCTACTAACCGGGCTAGTATAACAAAGACACCTTAGATCTCAATAGGGATGTGAGAGGAGGAGAGGGTTTACACATGGAGTACAGATGACGAAAAGGAGTCCCAATATAAGTTTTTGAATACACACTCAACCCCGGGTATTGTAGGTGAGAATATTATGGATCTTCCTGAGTAGCACCCTCTTGCATACAATCCTCCTCATATGCTACTAAAGCCTCATCTTGAAGTCTTTTGTCCAACCATCTCCCGATATCAGCAGGCTGGCTATGCAAAATCCACTTGTTATAAGGGCACTTACTATAATGCTTTCTGCGACATTGGCTCCTATGGCAAAAGGCACCGCAGATTTTATAGTCCCACATACGGTTTACCGGTGTTGTACCTCGCAGCTGTAATTTACTGTACAGTTTCAGTAGTATACAATACGGTATTGTACTGGGTTATTCGAACGCTACTGGCAGTTAGGGTTTGGGCAGTAGAATTGCATCGAGCAATTAATGGCACCGTAACATGCTATCGGTATATCCACCTTCAGTTCCAAGGCCTAGATGATGCCCTCGTGCACACTGCTCTACCTGTGCCACCGGTATCGTGGGGTGGTCCCGTACTAGGCCATCTTTTAAAGCGGGTTCTCAATATAGTCTTCCACTATTAGGACGCCCCTTCTCTTGAGTTTTCAATAGGTAAAGAAAAGCTCTTGTAGTGCCTTCTGAGTAGCGGAGACCTACAAAACTCGCGAGGGAAAGGGTTTAGATGTGAGGGTACTAGGTGTTAATGGTGACGATTAAAGGATAGCGGGAGCAAGGAGCTACGATATCCTTGGGATCAGTAAGGAGAAAATTCTATCATACATTACGGATAATCGGTGAGTGCGAAGGGTAGGTGGCGGGAGGGAAAAGAGAGAGTGTGAGGGAAAGAGAAATGGACCAAACTTTGTAAATAACTCACCATCAACCCTCCTTAGCTGATTCCTACGGTGCGCCCCCTCTTATGTGTATAGTGCGTATGCCTATATCCGATTTATGCCTATATATGTGACGCTTCCATTCACCCTCTTGCGGTATAACACAATTTCTAAGTTATGTGATAACGCAAGCAAGTATAAAGCCAAGTATTCATGACATGGAATAACTTAACCCCACGGGCGTGAGAAGCAAGATTCAGATCAAAAGGGTGTATATATACAGAGAAGGGAGTACATGTATAGAAAGCATTGTTGGACCACGGATGCATGCAAAATTGGTTAAACCCAAACAATACAACAAGAAATGCCGAGGGGGTACGGTGATCTCGGGAGCCAATGAGACAACGAAACATTCCAAGGGAATGACCCAAAGGCTTGACACCTGGGCTAACTTGCCAACCCGCAAAAAGAACACTCTGTAACGGGCCTGAGATTTCGTTTCCTCAAGTCTGTTCCCCTGCCGGGGGGGGAAGGTCTAGTAGGTGGAGGGGGAAGTATGGAGTTTCGTCCTTGGATATTATAACTTGTGGGTGTTTTGGGGAGGTCTCATATAGCTCAGATGGTCAGGGGACGGGGCTCTGTTTATACGGGTTGTCTTATAGCACCTGTGGACTGGTATCGATTGAGCTGCGTGGTCTCATATCCTACTGTATGGCAGTAATGAGTGCACAAAGCACCACTTCTATTTAAAATTAAAGAGAATCTCTCACTAAAGACATCCGGGGGATAGAAATGACTTCCATTAAAGTCTACCAACAACTTAGGAAGAGATATACCACCTTTCGTATCGAGATCCTGAAATGTAGTTTTCAGTGGGATAAGTATTAGTTCCCAAGTTGACATTTCATGAAATACCTAGCTGGCGCAGTGGTTAATATGCTTTAAAGCAATTAACCTATGTCGCAATTAGCAGGAGCCCAGGAGTTCAATTCACGCTGATAATCAGTTATTATTGAACAATCCGTCATGTAGGGCAGGATGATTTGAAAATCCCTGCCCTATGGGGACTGGGAGATTGAAGAACCTAGCCTTCATCCATAGGGCTGTGGGATTTGTCAATCCTGCTACTGAGGTGGGAGAATCCGACTCTAGACCTAAAAGGTTGGCGATCGGCGGGGTAGCAGATGTGAAGTAAAAAATTTCTTTTTATTTCCTTTGTTTTGGAAAGGCAGCTGTGGGTCTTGAAAGCTATACAAATTTTAGTTAGTTTCAGTAGCAAGCTACGCTCTCCCTATTTGTTTTGCCTTGCAAACCTATTTTTTCTCTAGCGAGGTGAGGTATTGATGGTGCCTAGTGAAAGACATAAGATTGGCAGATGCTGTATAGGTACAGTCAGGATAAATTCCGTTCTAATCCCTAATGGCTTTGACTCTCTGCCCCCCTCCTCTGACCCTGTGTCCCTTGACAAAATGCATCGTTCGATTCACTATATCAACAGACATGCCATGTCGAATGAAAATGCAATATCAGTGACTCAAATTTTATATTCCGTGCTTCCATTAAAGAGCTAAAGCTGTAGGAAATGTCCTTCGGTGTGTATAGGCAAATAGTCTAATCCCGCCTAGCTAAGAAATACACTACTCGCCCAAATCGAAATGTTACATATGGGAGGGAAATCAATTATTGGAGTATAGCCGTATTTTAAGGCTTTTGTAGTGCCGGGTCTAGAGCTTTATAGGGCTGCATGGACTTATCATACAAATTTGTGCTTGTGCTACCATACACTCGAATATAAATGTCCAGATTAATGGGTGGATGGCTACTGTAGATTAAGCACCGCCATAGATTAGTGGATATTTTCCGACGAGACCTAATGTCCTAGAGATGCCCCGAAGCACAAATGTCAAGGTTTTTCTGCTCCCAGCTGACATGACGCCTGATGAGCATCACAGCCCATCACTCGCTCTGATTGGATTTCAACTGTAAGTTCGCATAGCGCACGATACGATACAATACGGTCCGATAACTTAGACAGAATCAGTAGTAGCCATCAGGAATGTGAGAAGAAAAATTTATAGGGAGATGAAGCTAAGGATCGAGAGGAGGTAAGGGGATAGAGGGACTAGGGGAGAGGAGGTTCGGAGAAGTGTCCAGTTTAACGGCCCATCTACTGTACAGATCGCCGGAGAGCCCTACTAAATCCAGCCTTGCTCGGCGTTCGCTCTTACTAACATCCCTAGAGATTTTATCCTTAGCAACCGGTGGCCAATGTCTAATTTATCTTCTCTGTCCATTACCTCCTCTTCCTCCTCCACCTCCACCAGCCGGTGCCAAGATGATAGCTTGTCCGAAATGGCTTTACTTTAACTTATTTGCCCCCTGCCAGACAATGCTCCTAAGCCATGAATTCCCATCGTCCCTACGGTACGCCACTCCGTTCTGTTCATTTTCTGCCACTTCCTCCAACCTCAGGAACATAATCACAAAAACAAAGTAACTCATAGGGTTGGGGGGATGGTTTAACGGTATCACGTCATGTTCTTGGCAAACTCGGTTCTCCCAGGTTCCCAAGATGGACTTTCTCTGCGGACAATGGTTAATTCCTCTAGAGAGAGTTAAAAAATTACATGCAATCAGAAGGAGTGGGGGTGGAGGGGTGAGAGAGGAGGAACCAGGACCTGGTACGTACTATGATATGATACAAAAGCTTCGTAATATAGGTGGAATATAGCCTAATTGCCAACCTCTCACCCCCCACTCTTAAAACCCATAATATTATAAAAGTGAACCTGAGAAAAAAAGAAAGAAAAAGTAATTCCATCTTTGCGCAGGCCAAATTACTTAAATGGTCAACCAACTACGGTACGCTAACAACTCTGCTAATATTAGCACTATAGCTCCTAAACATCCTAAGTAGCCATTATGAACAAAGCATAACTAAGTCTTGAAAAAAGAAAGGCCCCTTTTCTTTCTTTCTTTCTTTCTTTCTTTCTTCCTTTACTGTCAGAAGCCCAATCCCATAATAGAAATTCCAATTTATGCATATATACAAGTTTACCCCTCCAGCTTTTGGTCCTTTCTTCTTCTCCCTCTTGCACTACCTTCCGCTTCTTCCCCACCACTCTTAAGGCGGTAGGGTGCCTGCACTCACACACTTTGGGAGGTGTATTAGTGGAATGTAGCAGCCTCGGTTGAGTCTCTGCTTGAGAAAGGGTTAATTGCACAGGGGAAATAGGGCCTCCCGAGCTATGACTGTTCCACGTGATTTTCCCACGATAAGCATTAAGATTATGAGCTTGAAAAGTAGCCAAGAGTCTGGCATGTATAATAGGCTTTTCTCTCCAATTTTCGCATCGGATAGACGACCTGGTCGGCATTCAGTGTCACCAGGATCTGTCACATTGCGTACATCTATTCCCACATACAAAAACTCCTGTCTTGGAAGGTTTGATACTATATAGTACCCTTAAGTGAGTAGAATGATCCGGAAAAAAGCATCACCTTGGTGATCTTGAGACAATGGACTTTTTCATTTTACCTCTATAATATTATCATCCTTAAATTCCGCTTGCCAGAAAACCCTAATCTTCGTTGTGATCCTACTTCCCTCCTATAGCCCAACCGGGGGACTGGCATGTGTGCCGCGAGTGATCACAGGTGATTGGCCCATGCGTTTGAGTTTAACACAAGAGCAGTTTGGAAGGAGGGACGTCCTGGCTCACGGGCATGACTACCCCCGTAAAGGTAAGGGGAAGGGGGAGGCAATTACTTCTTTTTCGTTTTCTTCTTCCTTCATTCGGTGGTTTTATGAAGAGGTATAATTGCGTGACAGTACATTCGGTATGATAGTGGGAGGGCGGTATGGATATATGAGGGAGGTTAAAAGAGAGTTCGTGGTGGGGCAGGGTATAATATTGCAGGACGATTGGAAGAGAGATAAAGCATTGGTGCTAACTTGAATATATGCAGAAAGGAAATGACAGGAAGGCTATTGCTCGTTCGGTAGACATGGTATCTGGGTTTGTTTGTTTTTTGTTTTTTCCCCCCGTATATTCTAAGTAGAGTGGATGAATATGTCGTGGGTATACTTGTAATATGAAAGAGGGGGATGGCATAGGGTGAGTTACAGATATCAAAAAACGAAGGTGGGTAGATGGGAAAATTAATGCCACAACTTATAACCGAAAAAAGGAAATATAAAAAGAAAAATTACCTGTCTAAGTGGAAGACTTTCAAGTCCAAGGGCAGAAGGCCACGCTTTAATCTCCACGTATTCGTAGAGTGAATGATGTCGGCGCAGCCCTCAAACATCCAGGCCCAGCCGTAGGCTAAATTCTCGGTGACCTCCCAACTGGACGGGTCCCAGGGCTCGCCCCAGACGAGAACCCCGTTGTCTCCTAGACCTTCTCCGAATCCCTCTCCGAATCCCATAATGGACAAGCAGAGTTGGTCCGGGTCATAGGAGCGGCCTGCGCGCAGGAGATTCTCTCTCAATCTTGGAGACGGAAAAACGTCGATCCAAGGGTGGTGGACGACCGAGACCTGTAGGAGAGTTGGGCGGAGGGTGGGTGGAAGATGCATTGTTTGGGAGGTTTGGAGGGGGGCCGCTTCCACGCTCCCAAGGCTCTCCAGGACACTATCTTCCAGGGTGATGCTATTGAAGCGGGAGATCATGTCGTGTTGGGCTATCTCTTGGATCGTAAGGCCGAGGGTCTTGATGTTGGACTCGAAGGCGCGGTAGATGTTGTAGTAGATGAGATCGATGAGGTAGTGGTCTGCTGAGAGTCTGTGATCTGGTGCTATAGTTGGCTCTTTGATGACGGGAACCATACGGGCGGTGGCCTCCTCCATGCGCCAATCTATGAAGCCGGTGTTCGCACAAAGTATGTAGAAGTTGGGGACTGCGAATCCTGGGGTGCTCGCAGCTGGTTGTACAAGTCTTTCTGTGGCTTTACCCTTATCTTTCCTTAGCCTTGAGGCTTCTCCGGCAGGTTCAGGATCCCTTGGTGGTGGTGGATTTCCGACAATCAAACTAGTTCCTGTACTCCAAAAACTCCAGTTAGCCAAAACCACCAGCCGGGAGAGTCTAAGATCGACTTTCCGAAGAGAAAGGGGTTCTCCTCATGCAGGAAGTGGCCAAGATTTAGCCGAATTCTTCCTAGAGTACCCCCAGACCCGGATATGTACGTCTATGATGGGTGAATGGATTGATGGATGGATGGATGGATGGATAAACGGATGGATGAGAGTTTTCAGTTTGTATCTTACCAGAAGCATCACCAATCTCAGCTGGGTGACTGCGAAAGGCGCCCCCCGAAGCTGAACCTTTACTCACTGGGCCTTTTTTGGCCGGGTGAAAGAATTTGATTTTCAGGTTATGTTCACGGGCTCTTCGCTGTCCTGTGTGATTTCCGTTCGATTGTGGTTAACACAAAGGGGAGCCCTTCTTTTTTTCCTTCTTACGAAGAAACTGCCTGTTCCGGACTTACTGTATGCTCGCTGTGCCAGGCGATTCTGAATCCTCCTTCGCTCCTGTGGGTCACTGACGTTTGTCCAATCATCCACCAACGCTGTCGGCTCCCTAGGATTGATGAGGTCCACACCTTCGTTTCCTTTTTCTGGCATGACTTTTTAAAGGAGTTAGGTATACCGTATGTGTGTATGTTTGGCGTGATTGCTGTAGTCTTGAAGAGGGGATTTGGGGGTGAGAACCTGTAAAACCAAGAAGGTGCCGCTAGGAAGTAGGGTATTTGGGCGGGACCTAGAAGGGGGTTCCCCTCCCCTCTCCCTTCTTCTCCATCCTTTTTTCTCTCTTTTTTATTTTTTTCACCCCTTGTCTCACAGACAGACAATCTGATAATGACAGCTGAGCCTTAACACCAGATTAGTATTATTCTTTTCGTTATTTCCACTATCTGGCAGAAAATCCAGAACCAATATCCCATTTCAGGTTTCTGGGTCATTGGTATATATATGTAGGTATGGGAGGCGCGAAGGCTCCCATTTGAAGTGCATCTTGTCCCAGAGAAGATTGGCGAAAATAGATGGCAGATCCCAAACTTCCCCAGCCATTTTTTGTTTCCCCAGACCTGGAGAAAAGGGCTGCAAGAGGGAAATATCTGACAGACAGGGCTCGCTCCTTGTGATATAACTGCAGCATGTCTTTCAGGTGATTCCGCCGAAAATCCCCATAGCGAGAACACGACACATTGCTTAGCCCTGTCCAGTCCAAATGCAGTTTACCACTACAATAGGGTACGATAGCAAGTTTCTTGTGAATTTCCCATAACCGGAATCATATAATGATCTCGCAGGGCGGTATTCCACAGACCTAGGCAGGCCCCAAGGTCTAGCACTTCACATGCGAGATCTGTGCAATACTAGAGGGAAGTTCCCAAGTGAATCATTGGTTGGGATGCCTCTGTTTGATCGGTTCCCACCGCAGAAGCCATGCTTGGGCTCGAACCTTCTGCTGGGGACTGACTATATCACTGACAAAGAAAGACCCAAGTCAGCCTAAGCCCTTTCTATAATTGTGATATCCTTGTTTGTCAACTTATGCACAGTTTTATCGTTTCACCTTCAGTCTTTTTTTCTATCCTGGCGGAAGCTAGTTACCGGTAGCTGGTACGGGTAGACTAGTTGGCTGAGGCTATTGCCTCCCTTCCCGTTGCCCGCTAAGACTACCCGATTTTAGGTCGGCCATAGAAATTAACGCATGTCGTTTCTCGGAGCAATCGTTACCGCTATTGCGATGGCCGGATCGGTCAGGTGATATTCTGTCTGCTTATGCCCTTCCCTCCAAATTCCGTGCTATCATATGGTTAATGTCCAAAGCCCATTACCCACTCAGAAATCCAAGTCTAAGGACAAACCTCCCTAAATAGGAAACCAACAAGCAGCACAAATACCGTACCACCAATTGCGAATCTCCGACACGTGTGCAAGACACCGCACAATTGTAAATAGCTGCGTGTCAGTAGCTGTCGGGCAGAGAGAGGAGGGGTTTGGGGCTCTCATGTGAATATAAGAGTGTGTCTGGCTGCTGTCAGTTTTCGAAGATGCTGAAATCTCAAAACATGAGCTGTATCCTGCAGCGGTAGTTATTCCAAGCTACGGTAGCATAATCTGTGCGAATGAGAGTCACAATGGCACATTCGGTTGGCACACAAATAAAGCCAAGAAACCTACGATCGTACTTTGTCTGTGACCATGTCAAATGTCAGGAAAGCCAAATATTAGCACCTGGGCTTGGATATCTATTTTCCTTATGCCCTTGGCACTAATTGCTGAAAGTGGTAGTGGCGTTGTTGTAATGTCTCTACAACTGTTTAGAAGGGTTTTCATTATGCAGTTCTGTAAAAAAATAGATTCTCCCTACTTCCTGGGTACAGTGTAGCACCTCCATCCTGGACCCATTATGGCGAAGTGATTTCTGCCATCTTTTATTTGCCAAACACAACACTTTAAACCGAAAATAAAGTTTCCACTCACAACTCTATCATCGGGACATTGAGGATTCGCACTAAAGCAAAATGCCCCCTAAAGCCATTCCACCCGGCCGCCAAAGATCAATATAGAAATCTCAAGACCAAGAATTTGATAGCTGAAAACTAGCTCGCTAAAAGCACTCCCGATCCTCAGAGATATCACTCGAAACTCTATTTATTACCGGTATCAATAGTCAAAATGGTCTTCGAACCTAGCCAATTGGGTGCTCTTTCGGGGAGAGTGTACTCGAGCACAAATACCCGAGGGGGCGGTTTCGCACCCCACAAGACAGGGATTATTTTGAGGGTTAACCTAAAATAAAAGTTCACCAACCTTCCTATGGGTATGATGGTTTTGCTGGCACTGCACCTGGTAACTAGTGGTAACGCAGGAACCTTCGCACCCGTGTTTTTGCCCCAGCTCAGCATGTGGGGCCGAATATCACGAGTGGACACCAAAGCTTTAATACAACAGTGGGAAAGAAACAGTCAGACATTCGGCAGCGCATAATGCAAAGGTGTATCTTGCAGCAGGGCTGAGCGAAAACTTTTTGAAGCCATCGAAGAGGTCCTCCCCGAAGCACCATATGCAAATATTAGCCCTATGAAACATGATATGACGAGCTTGGCTGGTGCTGCTGCTGCAAGCGAGATCCTCACGGATGTCCAAGTCCCTAAATAGTAGATCTTTCGACTGACGAAGCTCTAACGACCAGCAAAGAACCCACCTCCACGGCCTAATCGACAAGGCCGGAACCGTGGCCACTCCATACACCGAATCAGTAGACAGTTAGGGATCGCAACCCTAGGCATTACACCACCCTTCTCTCCCCCCTTCGACAGCAGAAACAAACCACATGCCAACTCTTCCATTGCCCCTTAGAAGAACCGCCTAGGCCACTGGCTCCTGATCCATCGCTTCATCTCGGCCTCCAATCCGCAGCCGGAACTTCAACTCGGGAGGCGTAAGAATCATGAGCGTAGTCTCGGCAGGCACAATCCCTCCCTCCCGAAGAGTGGAATAGACTTCAGCGATAAGTTGAATAGACACTTCGGACCTGCCGTGAGGCGATTAGAAGGAATATTTGGCCTGCTAGTGCCCGCTCTAAGTTTGTTGATACACGAGTATCCCCCCTCTAACAATTGATAGGCCCTTTTTGCTGATTGGGGGCACGCTTTTAGAAAGCTCAACCCACAAGCAGCGCCGGAAATAAAGCCTTTTAAAGTCAATTTTCAACAAGTGCCGAAACGTTTGGGGGCTTAATCTTCGCCAGCCAAAGGTGCTTACACAAGTCTATCTACGGTTGCCAGTAAAAAGATTAAGAATAGTGAGCCGGAGAGCACCCTGCTCCCGTAACTAAGGAGAAGCCGAGTAAGAACACTCTAGATACAAATCTAGTGAGGAAGTTGTAGGCATGGGCAGAATAAAAGGCTCATTTGGGGCATTCCTGTGAGCTTCCCTTTAGATCTCCCCCCCATTTACCCCTCTCGCTTTCCCGCTTCATGTTCTTTTTTCCCAGAGTCACCCTTCTATCACAACATCGTTGTAGCAATATCGGGAGACGAGCTTTCGGGCTTAGCTCTGCTGTCATCGGGTTAGTTTAATTCCCTCCTCCGGTCTCTTATTACCCTCACGGAATATCACTCTTGCCTCCCACTGCGACAACGTCGAAATAAACTTCCCCGTTATTGCACCAATTTAAGTTATTTCCCCATCGAGACCCTGGGTAACGGTGTGCTTTCATCCCCCGCCCGGTTATTGCATCGGTGAATATTAATTGTCAAACTAATTACCACGCCAAGGCCTCATGGTTAAGCCCCTCCCTCTTTGCCAAGAAAAGGTTAGACTACCCTATTCCAACATTCAACATCTCGCTTTTTGCTCTCAGTCACATGTTCGCCTCAACCACAACCCCCCATCCTTCCAGTGCTGTGGTCCCAAGTGCTACAAAAATTTATCTCCTGGACTGCCGAGACATTAGAGAGTTTGCGCAAGGAGGCCTAGGTGGTAGAAAAACAGGTTATTTTCGGTTAACCTAAAAGTCTTGGACACCTAGGTGGATGGCAAGACCTGGAAGAAGTGTAAAATTGGGCTTTTCAGACCTGAAGAAATTTGATTGCCGCCAAACAATAAACCACCAACAATACTGTGCACTTTCCACTTAGATATTTTCCAATTCTGTAATAGGTCCTAGAGAGATATTTCCTTCACCTATGGTTATTACTGTCATGCCATCCTCAAATATTTTGCTTCCCCAGACTGGAATTCTCGGTTATGGAGGCCAGGCACTGCCGCACCAGCGCTGGAAAACACTTGGTGCTCCATTGTGTCTTCCCCCTTGCACACTCACTTCTCTCTTTATAATCTATTCAAGGATTTTAGTGGTCATAATACTAGGTATGATATTCAGTTGCAGATTATCATCTGCTCTATGCCAGCCAGTATGGTTAATTCCCAACTAACAATAACTCAAAATCTGAATTTGAGGATGAATGGATATTAGGCTTGTTCAACTGTCACCTGGCTGCCAAGCTACCTGCACCTGTTGCGCAAACTCATTCTTGCACCTAGGTCTATTTTCTGTTAACCGCCACCTAGGTCCTCATGCGCAAACTCTCTATTGCAAAAATTTATGCCGCTGCCCCTGTGTCTAAGACAGAGATGCTAAAGTGCCGCCTGGGTATTCTTCAGCGATGATGTGCGTAGGTACAAGTGCGATCACATAACCAATATTAACCACGGCTAAAGTTTTCACGCCTGCGAATTTGTAGCAACTAACAAAAAGTTGTTTATTAACCTGTGTCTCAGGCACTGGCAGGGGCGGCGCAGAATTTTGCTATGCCTCAGCAGTCCAGGAGATAGGATAGGTATCGAAGTGATTGACCAGATTTGTTTACTAGAATGTAAGCCATACATTCTGGTGTTTGCATTCCGACAGGCACAACTAGTGTCTCCAATCAATCACTTCAGTATCTACCCAACATTAGCAATTTCATTGAACGCCTTAGACTAAAAAGATCTTCCTCCAGCTCACCAGACGAGCACCCACGACGGGTCGACCCCCAACCCGCTGCCTTCGCTAGGTAGATGGCTGACGTAATCAGCCAAACTGATCGCTCAGCTAGCGATACAAGTACCACCTGTCAGGGCTCACCCGGCGACTCTTCCGTCTGACAAAATTTCCCGCCAGTAATAGAAATACCGGTAGGGTACGTTACTTTATGGTTCCCATCGGTACTGCCTCACCACCACCGAACAGAGATAATTCCTTACGGCTCCGTAATCTGTGTGGGGTCCGAAGGTCTTGTCAAACTAGACCTGGTGCAGTCGCAAAAAAAAAAGTGAATGAGGCTCGGAAGGCCACCATTTGTCCTCCGCTGCCGTTGCTCTTCATCACCATCATCATCTTCTTCTTCTAATCCCTTCCGGAAAGTTTCGACTATGGCTGCCGCAGCCAAGTCCGGAATTGTGTTTGACTTACAAACTGTTAGGTCGGGAGATGCTGCCAGCGGTGGTAATATTGGCGGTGCACGGATTGGACGGTTCGCCGCCGCCGGCAGTGGGGTTAGCTTTAATACTCCGAATTTCGTCGCACAGACTTCTAGAGGTGCTGTTCCGCACCTCTCGGGGGATAACTTGAGAGATCACACAGACACTAGGGTTGTTTACGTCGCTTTAGAGGATTGTGAGCTTTTTTTTTTTGCTTCTTCCACTCCTTTAGATTTAGTGAGTTAATGGATCAATGCCGTAGTCATCGAAAAGTCCCATCCTAATGTACCGGCGTATAATCACCCCTCGACCCTAAGAGATTTCATCTCACACCCTTCAAATTCGCTTTTGATGCTTGCGCCTCGAAGGTCACCACCCGTTACCACTGCCACCCCAAATACGGATGCATCCATCGCGATTCTCACATCTGTGGGCTTTCGTGCGTTGGAGGTGGATGATTACTTCAATGCTGTATTGAGCCTACGACCAGATATCGCCATTTCCCCCCCAGACCTGCCGCATCAAACACCGGGAAAGAATCGCGGACCAAAGATGGTTTTTCGGACAGAGTTATGGCTAGGAGAGCTTATCAACCGAAATGCTTCCAATACACCTATATTCGCACCGATATTGCCGCTAGATATCGAGCAGCAGAGCTACTACTTGGAATATCTAAAAGAGCATATTTCCTCACTATCGGGGCTCGCGCTGTATGATGCCCGTTTGGCGGTAAATTTGCCTGACGATTTGAAGGGATTACCAAGACTAAGTCTTGACGAGGCATTAACCCCGCATAAAGTTCTACAGCGGGTTAGTTTGGGGGTTGATATGTTCGACCTGGTGTTCCTGACACAAATGACGGACGCTGGCATTTCAATGAAGTTTCAATTCCCTGGGGAAACTGCTGGGAAAAAGGAAGCTCTGGGCGTTGACCTCTGGAACAAGGAATACGCAACAAGTCTAGATCCCCTAGCAGTGGGGTGCAAGTGCTACGCGTGTAGGAAACACCACAGGGCTTATGTGCAGCATTTACTCACGGCAAAGGAAATGACGGCTTGGGTACTATTGCAAATGTCTGTTCAGGCACCCCCTCTCTAAACCTGGGCGATTAATTCCGACTAACAGGACCTCAGCCACAACGTTAAGATCGTAAGTAACTTCTTCGCCGCCATACGCGAGAGCATCACCCGGGGCACTTTCGAAGAAGATTGCAAGACTTTCGCACAAACCTACGAAGAGGAGTTCCCGGAACAGACTGGACACGGGCCAAGGTATCATTTCCCTTCCCCGAGTCCACGAAACGCTTTGCTGATACAGAAAAGATTACGCGGCTACCAATTCAAGTCCGAAGGCGGAGCGAGAAAGAAGAATCCAAAGGCTTTCAATAAACTCGGGGGCGACAAGCAGGAGGCATTGGAGGAGTCCGAAACTCCGCCAGATATCGACGCTGAGAGGTTAGAGCAAGTAGGTTTGCGGAGATATTAAGAGAATAGAGGGTTCTTTTTAGAAGTAGAGAATTGGTAAGTATGATACTTCGTGGGTAATTATTTGAAATCTATAATACAGCTGGTATCAATGGAGATGTTCAAACGCCCAAAAGTTACACTTAGCCGCTTCCATCATACAGTAGCCCCTAGACACATCTCACAGAACCCAACCAATGCTTACCTTCCGTCTACCCATACACACCACTCCCTCTGTTGAAATCCGAGGAGAGATATCGACAAGCAAGAGAAGAATATATTTCTTCTTAGTTTGGAGAGAGGGAAAACGGGCAAACTATATACACATCTGTTGTGGCCACCTATACTGCACAACACACTAACACCGGATATGACAGTCACCTGCGAGACATGATGTCACCCACAACCATTCTCTCTGCTATACCGTAAACCCATGATGGGATTACTCCATCATAATGTAGCTGTCCGTATCGAGAGTCCCACAGACCTCTCAACACTGGGTCACTAGTGCGCCTGCCAAGCATCATGAACTCCACGATACTAGCATTAATACAGTATAATATCCGCATATTCCAACACCCTCCCATAAAATTCCCGAGTGATAGCCAATGACTGCCGCCCCGGGGAAAACACCGAGACTCTGCTTCCCCCCCAGTGCCCCCACAAACCGACCCGCAAACCCGTGCCTCCCTCACCCGCCCAGCACCCCACCATCCCGACCCGGACCACGCCACACCGATATCACCCAAGCCCCGTCATCCTCTATGTGTTCGACTACCGGTGTGGAGCTGTGAGCTAGGGCGCTCGTCATAGGGTAGTTTTAGCAGTCAAGAGACTAAACACCCCATCTTGTATATAGCTTGGCATGCAGAATTTTCTGCATGTAGACAACCACGCTCTTCCCTAAATTAGAGATCAACCAACCAACACCCAGGCAATCAAAAAATAGAGATCGTTCCATCTATTTCAATTGCGTCCATTTCTTTCTCTGTCATTTTACCCTTGTTCAGTCAATTAAGCAATACGGCATCAGAGCATTTCACCATCGATATATTATCCGGCAGAGGAGGAGGTCACGGTCATACACACGCGAGGTGGATCCGGCACGCGCGACACACCATCCAACTCAAGGCAGTAGTCAGGGAGCCCGTCACCGGTACCTTTCTCCCGACCATCGAATCCGGCAGAAACTCCACTGATTCCAGTCGTCCCGTCCGTCCAAGACGGGGTGAGGGCGACAAAGGACGAGACTGTCTCGTCCTTGGACAGGGTAGACGGCCGTCGACTACAGACACGCAAAATAGGTCAATGAGACAAATACTGTACTTAAATAAGTTAAGACCAAAAACGGAAATGAAAATGAAAATGAAAATGAAAAAGTGAAAAAAAAAGTGGTGCTTGAGCGGCCTACCAGGGGTGGTTGTCAGACTGCCGCCGACGGCCGTCCGACTGGACGACTGGGTGCACTGATCTGAAACCCGCTAGACCCCAAGACAAAACACACGCGCACCCCCGCTGACCAGTGCGGATATGTTCGGCCAGTTGCCAGGCCACTTGGGACATGAGGAACTAGGAAATGACTGGGGTCATATTGATGTACCGGTATATTCATACTACTCGAGTATAGATTGCTATAAGTACTGTACGGTGGTCTCAGGCACGCCTATAGGCGAAAAAGCAAGACAGCAACTCTCTTTCTTTCATTGATCAGTCCCATTACCTTACGCTTCGATACCGGCCTCTTCTGTGTAACCTCCGACATCCAGCCCGCTCAAGATGTGAGTGACAGGATATGAGTGGAAACCACGAGGGTCGTCGAACGGATCCCATGGGAGTGGTCGGTTATGTTACATCATGGCATGGGTAAGTGACAGTAAACACGATATGAATAACGGCGGGGATAGAGTATGCAGTTGCCCCTGGCTATAATGAACAGCAGGGGCGGGGGGATCCGGATCCCACCAGATTCTGTTTGCTGTGGTGAAAAAAAGCCCTACAGTGCAGTGAACGGGAGATAGGCAATGAGCAGGGATAGTAAAAATGAAGTTACATACGAATGATTTTGGATATAAGGAACAAGAAGGAAGAAATTTTTCTATCTATCTAACCCTCGCCGGAATTTTGAGTTTTTGAGGATGGAGTTTCCAAGGCCTAAGAGGGTTAACTGAGAGGTGAGTTTGCTACTTCATACCATAATAATTGTGAATCATTATTCTGTACTCCTCTGAATCGTGTACTTATTTGGTTGATTCGGCTAAGTTACAGTACTTTGAAGTACAGACATCGAAGCACTGGGCATGAAAGTGCTGGGCTTGCCGCTGGTTGAATTCTACTGTTTCTATTATTCCGAAGCTGATGCAGTGGGTGCAATGGCTACTTTGTTCTCTTATCATTTTGTTGATACATACCGGTATTGTACCCCTGACTGCCGATACTGCCTTAGTCATCTTTACTATAGTGGAGCCGGAACCAGAACCCGATAAAGCCCAAACCTCAGCGACAAGCTCCGTACCGTACTTGCCAAAAAAAAAAGTCTATGAACGGACTGGTAGGTGGGCTAGGGTTGGTGACTTGAGGTACAACACAGACTTTTTTTTTTGGCTAGTACAGTATCGGTACCCTGAACATCACTTGCAGACAAACCAAGGAAGGAACAAAATGGCATTCCACCAGTCCGGCGACTTCTTCCGCTTCACCGGGCCCCAAGAAGCCCCAGGCGCCCGCCAGCCCGACTTCTTCAGCTTCACCCGGGCACAGGACCCCTCGAGCGCCCCCCAGCCCGCCTTCAGCTTCACCAAGCCCAAGGACCACTCACAAGCCCCCTTCAGCCCAGTCTTCGACTTCCTCGAGACCACGCACGAATACATTCTAGAAGGCGAGTTCCCGGGCCTGCACGATAAGAAGCAGACGGTGATCGAGTTCACGGATGCGCGGACGATATCGATTCGCGGCAAGATCGAGCGTGGAAAGGAGAGCGAGAGGATTGTTGGGGGCAAGGGGGAGTGGGGTGATAAGGCTTGGGTGGCGGAGAGAAAGGTCGGGGTGTTTCGGAGGGAGTTTACTTTTCCTGGGAGTATCGATGTAGAGGCGGTTAGAGCCACACTTGAATATGGGGTATTGAGGATTGCTGTGCCGAAAATTGTGCCGCCGGGGCCTCGGAGGGTTCAGATTCAGTGAGGGTGGGAGAGACCCCAAATAGGTGGTAGAGGATTTTTATGAGAGTCTTGTTTTTTTCATTTTCCTTTTTCCTTTTTCTTTTTATTACGATGTTGTTTGTTGGTATGAGTATACGGCAATTGTGGATCGGATTCGGGGCTGATTGGACTATTTGTGCCTCTACCTGACCTTTTTCTCGCTCGAGGGAAGGTGATTTTTAAAATTATGGGGAATCATTGCGGATTATGGGTGGGCCTATCTGAAGCCAAGTCAAGGATGATTCCATTAACTTTTTATATAGGACCAACGTCTACTTACGTACTATGACGAATTACACCTGAGCTCCATACGGCACTCGAGTGATATGTAACCTACACGAATGAAAGTGATTAAAGTTAATCCCCAAATACCAGAACTGTTGGATATCATGGGTTGTTCGCCGAAGCTTAGTCATGAGGTTGACTTAGCTGTCGTTGGTTACCGTCTTCTTTGCGCTCCGTTTTGTTTCGCTTCTGTTCCCTTCACCCTTCTTGATAAGTTGTTTCCATACTGTGAACAAAAAGCCAATGAAACCGTTCTTAACACAACTCTCATTTGACCTTCAATTCCTCTCTTGTTCTCACGTTCACTAAAGTTCTCCTCGCAGCATCGGTACCCGTCAACCGGCTTGCAAACACTTCATTCTGCCCACCGCTTAAAGTGCTCGGCCGGCCACGGATCATTTCTAAGAACCTGTATCCCAAGTCTATGATATATATCTGAACACCACAACCAACAACTCACTTATTCCCCATAGCAAACCCAAAATACTCAAACATGTCCCCCCTCCTCCTGTATACTCTCAACCTCGAAATCCGTCCACCCATCCATGCCATTCCCTCTCACAAAAAATAAATTCCTGAGTGATAGCTGATGGCTACCGCCCCGGGCCCGACACCGGGACTCTGCTTCCCCCCACAAACCGGCCCGCAAACCCGCGCTTCCCTCACCCATCCAACACCCCACCATCTCGAACCACACCCTGCCGATATCACCCAAGCGTCACCATTCTCTACGTGTTCGAATACCGGTACTGTACCTTTCTCCCGACCATCGAACCCGGCAGAGACTTGCCAGACGTCAAGACAAAGACACACACATCCCCGCTGACTTGTACAGTACGAGTACGATAGGCGATAAGGCTCGCCAAGAAACGAACATCACGTTATTCTGGAGGTTTCTAGCCTGTTCAAGATGTGAGTGACAGGACATGAGTAGAAACCACCAGAGTCGTCTAACTGATCTCATGGAGAAAGTGGTGCAATAGGTTATGTTACATTATGGGTAAGCGACAGTAAACGCGATATGAACGACGGCGGGGATAGAGTATAGTCTATTACAACCTTGGGCACCCTACCTCCTAACGAAAATGTTGAATAAGGCGTGCGCCTTATTTCAGGAATTCCATGGTATAAAAGATGTGCGAATCCAAGAGCATGGTGCTCTAAGCTGGGCATTCCATTTCAGGAAGCAGAACCAGAGACCAGAACCAACTCGATAAAGTCCAAACCTCAACGACAAGTTCAGTACCATAGTACAGTACCCCGAACATCACTCGCAAATAAACCAAAAAAGAAGCAAAAGTGGCTTCCATGAACCCCAGCTTCCTATCCTTGGACCGCTCCATGGCCGAGCTCCTGAACCCCCAAAACACACTCCGCTACTTACAAGCCGCCTCCACCAACCCGCCATCCCATCGCGGCCGGCTCCAGATCCAAAGTACCCCCTTCACCCCAGCCTTCGACTTCCATGAGACTCCGCTCGAATACATTCTAGAAGGCGAGCTCCCGGGCCTGCACGATAAGAAGCAGACGGTGATCGAGTTCACGGATGCGCAGACGGTATTGATTCACGGCAAGATCGAGCGTGGGGAGGAGGGCAAGAGGATTGTTGGAGGTGAGGAGGGGGATAAGGTTTGGGCGGCGGAGAGAAAGGTCGGGGTTTTTCGGAGGAAGTTTGCTTTTCCCGGGAGTATTGATGTAGAGGCGGTCAGGGCTACACTTGAATATGGGGTACTGAGGATTGTTGTGCCGAAGATTGTGTCGCTGGGGCCTCGGAGGGTTCAGATTCAGTGAGGGTGGAGGAAGACCCCAAATAGGTGGCAGAGGAATTTTTATGAGAGTCTTGTTTTCTTTTTTTCCTTTTTCTTTTTGCTACGACATTGTTGGTATAATTGTGGATCGGATTCGGAGTTGATTGGACTATTTGTGTCCCTGCTTGACTTTTTTTTCTTGCTCGAGGGAAGGGGACTTTTTTTAATTATGGGGAATCATTGCGGATTATGGGTGGGCCTATCTGAAGCCAAGTCAAGGATGATTCAATTAACTTTTTATATAGGACCAACGTCTGCTTACTTTACGTACTATGACGAATTACACCTGAGCTCTATATGGCGCTCAAGTAATATAGTAGCCCATACGAATAAAAGAGATTAATCCCCAAACACCAGAACCTGTATCCCAAGTCTATGATATATATCTAAACACCACAACCAACAGCTCACTTCTTCCTCATAACAAACCCAAAATACTCAAACATGCCCCCCTCCTCCTGTATACTCTCAATCTCGAAATTCGGCCACACATCCTCCCGTGTAATAATGGGCTTGACAAAGTGTGGTTGTCGATAGGTAATATATAGAAACAACCCTCCGCTCTTCAACACCCTAGCAACCTACTCCAGCTCCAATTAGCCCGCTACACCCCTAGACACATAAGGGAACCAACCTCGTCAATATAAGCCTTAGTATTCCTCCTAACCTCCTCCGGAGGATCCCATAAGGATCCTGAAAGCATCGCGTCGAGCGTGCCCTACCTCCTCTTGCCCTCATTAACCATCATCCCCCCTCCCCCCTTAGGGCAATGAGTAAACGGACAAAAACAAACCTTATCGATCGCAACCCCAAACTCCCCATCCCCCACCCCGCGCATCTCCCTAACATCCATGACTTCCCACCGTAACCCCTCGAAACCCTCGTACTTAGCCTTCATATCTTGGATCACAACCTCTGAAAAGTCAACGTTGGTCTGGTCCTTGTAATTGCGCTTATGCAAATCCTCTGGCAGCAGTGAGTTACCGCAGCCGAGGTGCAGGATCGATGGGTTGGAGGTTGGGGGCGGGAGGTGCTTTGTTAGGAAGGGGTGGATGGATGTGGGGTTTCTGAACCAGTCGAAGGGAGTGGGGTCAGTTGTGTAGCGGGTGTCCCAGTATTCTGGGGTGGCGAGGGCTTCTGGGGGTGGGGAGGTTCGGCGGGGCATTTTTGGTTGGCTGGTAGTTGGGAGAGTTGCGATAGGGGGAGAATGAATGAAGGGTGGAAGTACTGTGGAAGTAAAAGCGTGTTTGGTGGGGTGGTGGGGCTCGGTGAGGCTCTGTAACCACGGATGGAACACCTAACCCTACCCCACATTGATAACAGGTACAATATATGACCCAAGGGGAAATTTGATATTAGCGTTCGCTGCTGCTACCGTACGGCAGAGCAAACGCCCCCAATTTAACAGCAAGAATGTCAATCATCCGCACTTCCCTAGGGCAATTCATGTCCACGACAAGGGCCTCCCTCATACAATCGCTAAAAGCTCCAAAACCCCTACACATAGTCATCGGCAATGAATCCGTCGGTTCAACCCCCCCTCTTCCTCTCCTTCCCCAATTCATTCATACTAACACCTCCCAGACATCGACTCCTTCGCCTCCTCCATCCTCTACGCCTACTATACCCCAACCCCAACAGCGCCCTTTCTCTCGATGCCCCGGGCGGACCTAGCCCTCAGACCAGAGCTTCGTCACCTCCTAACCCTTTTGCAAATCTCCCCGGACGATCTCCTCTTCACAAACGATCCGCCCCTCTCCGCTCTACCCAAAAGCACCCGTATAGCCCTAGTAGACCACAACAAACTCGAACCAGCGCTTCGCGCATTCTTCCAAGATGCTAACGTCCGCGGAATAATCGATCACCACGAGGACGAGGGCGGCAGCCCCAACGCGAAGCCCAGGATTATAGAAACGAGCGGAAGCTGTGCCTCGCTGGTCACGAATTATTTCAAAGAGGTCTTCCCCACGACTGGGGTTGTGAGGGGGGAACTGGCAAGGTTGGGATTAGCAGCTGCGTTGATCGACACCACGAACTTAACGAACAAGGTCACTGAGCACGACCTCTCCGCCGTGGAGTTTCTGGAAAGCGTGATAAATGGCATGCCCGTCGAGCCCGGTGGCGAGAAGTGGGACCGACAGAAATTCTTCAACGGCATCTGGGATTCCAAGAATGATATCGACTACATGCCCTTACGAGATCTCCTGAGGAAGGATTGGAAAGAGTGGACCGAAGGCAATGGAAAAAAAATTGGCATCGCAGCTATAATTAGAGACCTGAGCTGGCTACAAAACCGTCAAGGCCAGGACTCCTTCCTCCAGGGCGTCAAATCCTGGGCGCAAGAGCGAGAGTTGGACCTTGTTTCCGTCATGACAACGATTGGTCAGGGGGACGAGTTCAAGAGGGAACTTATGGTTTGGGCTCTTAATGACTCTGTTAAGGAAACCATCGCCGCATTCGAGGAGAAGGCTCAAAGGGCAGACTTGAAGTTGCAGGTTTGGAGGGATGGAGGGCTGGATTCGAAAGATGGGGAAAGGAAAGCGTGGAGGCAGTTTAACCTTGTAGCGAGTAGGAAGCAGGTTTCACCGCTTCTGAGGGAGAGTTTAAGGGAAGTGTTGGAGGTGAAAGGGGGAAGGGAGTCGAAGGTTTAGACTATTAGATAGTTGGGGTGTTATCTCGTTTGATTAGACACCAAACCGGTTAGTTGGGCTTTTGTGGTTGGGGATATTTCTCCTACAGGATCCTTTGCTTTTGCATGACCAAGGAGTGCTTTCCGAAACTACCGTTCGTTAAACTCTATAGGAAATATATCTCAAGCGATTGGATCTCATCACAGAAGGTCACTCGCATATCATCGTGCAGAAGTTCAAAGCAATCGTTTATTATCCCGGCGTTGGAAGTAATTTTCACTCACCTCATGAACCCCTTTGAGCACGTAAGGCCACACTCAGAGAAAAAGCAAGCATATTCATGACCAATCTATTACCCCATATCATACAAACCGTCCGCTCTAACCTTTCTTAACCACAAACTATACACACCGAAATTAAAAACCATTCCATCATTACCCCCCCTCCACAAAATCAAGCAAACAAGTACCAAACCAAGAAAACGAAAAATTGAGATGAGAACACCACCAGTTCCACCCTCCTCCTCCCCGTCCCCAACAACAACGACGATCGTCTAATCCATATGCCTCAAATAATAGTCAATAGCAGCACTAAACGCCGCAAAGCCCGCACACCCAACAGCCGCCGCCTGGGGCCCTGCCTTCGCCGCCAGAACCCCCCCCGTAACACACCCGGCGGAAATCCCATTATACATATCATTCTTGGCCCGAAAGCCCTCGATGCAGCACTCGGTGCCGGCGAAGATGCTGCCGACGAGTGCAAAGTTCTTTCCAGTGGAGTAGGAGCGTTGGCCCATGTCCTTGAAGCCGCGTTTTAGCTGTTCTTTTAGTGGGAGGTTTTGCAGGGCGGGGGCGCCGGGGAGGCCGGTCATAGGGGTGTCGTAGGACATCTGTGGTTTCATATGTGTTAGATGGCAGGTGGTGCGTGTAGTGGGGAAGGGTGGGGGAGGGGGAGAGAGTTACGCTGGCCATGAAGAGGCCGAATACGGCGCCTAGGCCGAATCCCATCCCTCCTGAGATCACAGTTTTGACGGGGCAGGATTCCATGCCGGCTTGAATCTGTTTGCCGTTGGGGTCAGTGGTGGGGCTATTAGATAGGTTGGAACGAGGATACTGACGGTTTTGACCATTTGCATTTGCTGCTGCTCTGGTGTGAGGGATTCATTGCTGCTGCTGCTGGTGCCCCCGAGGCCTTTGCCACCGAGTGGAAATCCTCCGAAACTCATGGGGAGAATTGTGGATGTATGTGTTGTGGAGACCCAGAAGATAGAGGGAGCCCCAAGTTTTTTTACCCGAAAAATATTTGCCAAGCCTTTGTTATCTCACCACGTGATCCGCCGATAATCAAGTCGTAATTTGTAGCGAAAACGCGAAAAAATTATTATTGGCCTGACACACACTACACTACACACTGCATATACTGGTACGGTAGGTTCTTTAGTAGAAATGCTCCGCTTTTATTTTTTATTTCAGGGGCTTCGATCTCCTACTTCTCCATCTAGAATGCCCAATATCATAAACACTTGAAGAAGCAAAAACTATCTAGAGCCAGGATCTAAACATCTGACCAATGACGGGAGACGATCTCTATTTCTCGTAGATCCAAGAGTGATGAGACTGCTTGTAGGTGACAAGGTCTTCCTTGGAGAACCACAAGTCGATCTCCTTCTGGGCATTCTCAACAGAGTCAGATCCGTGGCAGACGTTACGTCCGACATCCTGCATAAAGACACTTAGCACCTAGCTCGATGAAAGGAGACAACTGTGAGGGCTTCTTACAATAGCATAGTCACCACGGATGGTGCCGGGGGCAGATGCCAAGGGATTGGTGGCGCCAAGGAGAACTAAGAGAAAGTACTAATTAGACAGTTTCTCTATTAAAGTACCATACGTGCGTTACCTACCACGTCCAGTCTTAACAGCGTCTCTTCCTTCCCAAACCATGGCGCAGATGGGCCCAGAGAGCATGTCTATAACATTCAATGTTAAACCAAAATTTAAGACTGTTTCACAATACGGATAAACGTACAGGTGATCAAACTAAGGACAGTTAGTATGTTTCAATTAAGGTTTGTTTGCTCTTTTTTATTTGGACAGCTCACCCAGGAAAGAAAGGCTTGTCAGAAAGATCGGCGTCTGGGTAGATGTCAGTCTGAGTTTATCACAACCCGTTAAAAGTAAACGCACAATGCTTTTCGAGGTGCTCCCGGCCGGGGGTGACGAGCTTGATGGCGGCGAGCTTGTATCCCCTCTGCTCAAAACGAGAGATGATGGGACCAACAAGCCCACGCTGGACGCCTATGAAGGGAGATTGTTGGTCAACGGGTTCAGATACATCAAATGGATGAAAACATACCGTCAGGCTTGATGCTTTAGTCAGATAAAAAAGTCAGTAAAAATCCCCCCCCCCCCCCAACACCATAACCCGATGAACTCACGCGATGAAACTGGACCCGGGACAAGAAGGTTAGCTAGGGATGCTCAGGAAGAGACGGGATTTTGGATTGAAAGACTCACGTTTGCTCAGAAGTCATTGTTATGAATTAACGGTAAAAAAAATTGAGTTTGTGAAAATGTGAGGATGAGGTTCGCAAAGGGTGAAAGAGGGGAATGGAAATTAATCAACGGTCTAAATAGTGGTCCTTAGAACCCGTGGCGGGCCCTGCGTGTCAACCCCTCTTTCCCCTTTTAGCAAATTTAGTGCATTTCACCTCCAAGCTAATTTCCCTAGAATGCCAAGCATCCAGATTGTAAAAAAACCGTCATGGATGTTTTCTTGATTCGTCCCGGGTAAGTAAGGTACGAAAACAAGCTTATTGCAGCTGATCGTACTATTTTTCTTCGGTTTCATGGCGACGGCCAATACGGTAGGTAGCTGAAGCTGTGAGCGCGCCAAGAACTCCCACGGCACCGCAGAAACATCTACAGTTGATGAGATTTCGGCCACTAGGGGCCGTTTACCGAGAATCCACCCGAGAAAAGTTTAAAAACTATTGGAATAGAGTAACCATACCAGCGCGGGCAAATTCCAGTAATAATGTTATTATGACAAAAGCGGTGCTGGTTTTTGAAGGTTTAGTCAAAATTTGGACTTACATAGCATGGACATCATAAAGTAATCCCCTGCCCAGCCAATGCTCAAGAAAGGTAAACTCACAAACGGTCACTCGATCTTTATAGACTATGAGAACGCCTCTCTTATGGTTCTACAATTAACCTATACCTAATCGGGCGCCGTACCGTGCAAAAAAATGATAATTAATCGCGAAGGATCTCCACAGCTGTAAAACAAGAGAAGAGGGATAGATCACCACAACTTAGGCACTCCCATATAAACAGTGCGGAGGTACAGGGCATAAGTTTTGTAGGTTCCACAAGCGAGGTTTGCCACCCTCACCCCCTGTGTAACCTACAAAGCTTATGCCCTGTACCTCCGTAATCGAGCTACACTATCAGTATTGTAAGGAGTTATTCAAACACCTTGTATGGACCCGGCCCCTTTAAGCTCTCTGTGATCTAAAAATATTCTAACGGGAAACTATAAGAATACCTTCTCCGATAGCGACAAGGGTATAACTGGCCCCCCACAACTAGAGTGCTATCCCCGGAGCGTTTATATGGGCACTTTACCGCAGCTATAGCAAGCATCCCATCACTTAGGTTACTCTACCGGTACTTTGTTGATTCAATTTTAAGAGATGAGGTAGCCTCTGGAGAGCTGACGACACGACTCACCAACACCTCGTTGTCTACCCCAAAAACGCAACCAAGAGCTACATGATCACACCTTGCTGGAGGGAATTATACCTGACTTTCTTTCCCAATACTGTGCGAACCCTAGTTGCTTAGGGGCCTTTGGCTTGCGTTTTCTAACTGCCATGAGAATTTCCCCATGCCGTGCTTGAAAAGACTATAGTTAATATCCTCAAGGCCTACCCGTATGAGAACTCTTAGGCACAGTAGCCTTGGGGGCTATTTGAGGCACAAAAAAGTCGATCCAGTGACCTTTATCATTGAGAGAAAACACAACCTTTCTAGTTTCCAGAGTGCATTGCAGCGGCGCGGAGCACACTAGATCCTTGCCTTTATCAGAGGGGGCATTTTGAGAGTTTCCCCTTTATTCTTATCACTACCGGTATTCCTCACGCTCTTCCCACCGTGGTTTTTAATTATCATGTGATGTATCCCCCAAGTAACTGCCCATCGTTATCCCTAGGATGTTGGAGCGGCTCCTCCTGGTAAGGTCTATTGTGCCGTATTCTCCTTTCCACGGTGCCCGTCCCAAATTGAGGGCGAAAGAGGACCTTCTCACGGGGCTTTCCCCTCATAACCCAAAGGGGGAAATTCCGGACGTCTTAGAATCATTCCACCTAAGTTATTCCAGATTTTACGATATCTCTAAAACCCTCACCCTCTCCGTACCAATTCTTATTACCTAACCCTAGTAACAAAGGACAATGCAGGTACCAGTCCTGTCATATCATACGGTGCAGCGCTCCTGGATTCCGGTGGAAAGACAACCGATGCCCCGCACCACAGGGTGCCTCAGTTTTGCATATCGGCAGTTAATAATTGAGCCACCGCCATAATTCCAGCCCATATATAAGCTGGGGCTCTGCCAGGGGGCCCACTAATAGAACCTCAGAAGAAGCTCTCAATAAATAAGGCCTACCTCCCTCAGGAGTCCCAGTCTATAGGAACCGCTTCCAAAGCAGGTCGGCTGGGAATCCGCAAGAATTCGTCATGCAGGTACTTGTACCTGAATACCGGTAGTACTTGTATAAGTCACCCCTTGTGGATCAAAGAGCCCTCAATCCCCTGAGGGTTGCCTCCGCCCAATTTCTTCTCATTTACGATATATTTCCTCTGCCCTTGCTTCAATAGACTAATATCGAGGTTAAGCACCGCCGTGCGTTCTTTTTTTTTTTTGCTTTTTTTAAGTTACGCAAGCATTGCCAGGAATATGAGGTTAAGCACTAGTGTGCGTTCTTGCTCGTCCCGGGCGAGAAGTGCCCGGACACAAGGGAGCTTGAGGTTGAAAAAGTAATAGCATTAGTATGTGTCGGGTTGAGGTTGTGTTCTTCCCCGTCCGTAATACAACTTCCAACCAATTATACGCTTTGTTTATGTCTTGGCTGTGCTGCCAGCTGCTTGTGTCCTCAAAAGCAAGTGTGGTTCCTTTAGAGATTTAAGAACGCACCCTGTGCCTAACCTCGATAACGCTGCTGGTCGCAAGGGACGCGCATTTCTAATCAAGCGATTTGCCTGGCTACAATGCCCATTTATGATTTCTGATTCCGGGAAGCCATGGTTCCGTCAGGTATAGTATTCATGTGGGAAGCGCCTATCCGGAGATCAGAATGTAGTATTATGCACTAAACACTAGCACAGAGAGTAGGCTCGTACAAAAACTCTCGGGGTTTTCGGGGAAGTTCGTGTTGGGAAATTACTCTGCGGTGGTTGTAGGGACATCCATGCACACTTCCAACCTTTATTCGTATAAAATTGAGGCAATTGCTGGTACGGTACTCAACCCACCACAGCCTGTGATTAGGACGGGTAGATTGCCGGACTCAAGCAACGCTTCACAACAGTAAGCTGCTTGGCAGGCATCGGTCGGTCAATAGTTACACACAGTCGACTACTTCTATACCCTGTAGTAAAAAAGAAATCGGAAAACATAACGAAGGATTCTAGAATTTCTAATTGGGGCGTTTGGTGGCTCGAGCCAATCGGTTTCCGTGCTTCTAACACCTGTTTTCCACCCTTTTTTCCCCACTTGCATCGTAGGCTAATAAAGTTGGGTGGTAAGCAGAACATTGTAGAACACTACTCAGTTCAGGAAGTCCAAACACATTGCCTACGGCCCGATTCTCCGCAAGCGAGGCCCCGGGGAATCGTCATGGAAGCGGTTCATTTTCTCTGCTTGCTAGGATTTCACCCACAGAATTCCACGAGGGGCATGTAGTACAAGTACAACAGCTGTCTTGAATGGGCACTATCACCAGGCCTCCCATACTAGTACGGTACTCGAGTACATAGCATAAACTAGGTTTTCTCTTCTGGCATATGAACCGGGGTTGGGGGCGGTCGGATGGATTTACCTCGGAAAACAATCGACCCTGTGTGTTTGCGCTTCACTCGCCGTGGGGAGCTGTCAAAACAGGGTTCAGGCTCTTGCATGGAGCAAGAACGTGACTTACCGCGCTACCCAAGAAACATACGCAGGGTAAGTATATGCACACTTCAAATAGTCTAGTAGCTTATACAGCAAGCTTATAACTGTTTTAGCCAGGATGAAAGCACCGCGCGGATTAAGCCTTCGTGTGGGCTACAGAGGCAGGAGGGGGTGTGGCAATCGGGAGGTTGGTTCAAACTTATATAAAGGTTGGGGACACGGCCAGCATTTTAAAAGGCTACTGGGAATTGTCCGAACATCCAGATCTACGGTCTTTCATCTGAGCTCTTCTTTCCATCAACACCTTAATTGAGTGTTTGCTACATCGAGGATGGTGCAATACGCAGCGTTGGTGCTCCAATTGGCATTTGCCATGGGAGCCAAAGCTGGAAGCAACACAGTGAGATACCTACCTCCAAGTAGCTGATTTCAACTGACTTTACAATATAGGACCCAACTCCAACGATGTCGTTTAATGCTTCTGCTGGAACAACCGAGCTCCCCAATACGGATTATTCCAATGAGAGACTCGGATTCCTCTGGAATCAGGTCGGGCCTGTCGCAACCCACTCCAAGGTTACTGCAACTGTCGAACCTACGCCGGAAGCAACTCTACTAGGCCCTGGGGAGCTCCATCCCCTTGTGGCAAGCACCTTCTCCTCCGAGCTAACTGGGGCAAAGCTCCCACCAAACTTTGCCTGGGGTCTCAGTGCTTCCGCGTATCAGCTTGAGGGAGCTGTAAAGGACGAAGGACGCGGACCCTCAATTTGGGATCTCCTGTCGCATCGTGTGCCAAACCAGGTCGCAGACAATTCCACAGGAGACGTCCTTGGTATGCACTATTACCTGTATAAGCAAGATTTTGCTAGACTGAAGACCATGGGTACCCCTTATTACTCCCCTAGTATCTCGTGGCCGAGAATCTTCCCCTTTGGGCACGGCCCGGTAAACCAAGCCGGCGTAAAGCACTACGATGATGTCATTGCCGAGATGGTGAAGAATGGCATCAAGCCTGCTATCAGCTTATTCCATTGGGATACCCCATTAGCATTGTTCAACGAGTACGGTGTAAGCACCCTAAGGGCTAAAATTACCGAGTGACCAGGCGCGATATTAATTCTTGGCTCTCGCAGGGATGGACAAACCGCAAGATCGTGGACGATTATGTCAACTATGCCAAGTTCGTCATTTCAAGATATGACAAATACGTTCCAATTTGGTTCACCATCAGTATGTTTACTATCAAATTCTCCAGAAAAAAGCATCACTAATAACGATTTTATATAGACGAGCCACAATATGTTAGCTTCTGAGTTCCACCAAGACTCTAAGAGTGGCTTCGCTAATATGGCTCTCTAGTGCAACTGGCAATATTCCTCCTACCCTGCCGGCAGCTATTACCCATCTTATGGTGTCGGGCCAGGGTTGAAGGCTCGTTTCTTGTGTGGCCATTACACTTTGTGGGTACCCCAATCATACATATCCTATTAAGCGATAGTTAACAGTTTGTAGGCTTGCACACGCAAAGGTCGCCAAGTGGTATCACGAGGAATTCAAAGGAAAGGGAAGAATTACCTTCAAGAACAGCGGGAATTACTTTCAAGCCAACAGCTCCAGCGAAGCCGACAAGGCAGCAGTCCAGAGATCGTGAGTACTTGAGAACAAGCTCCAGTTGCTCTCCAATCCCCAACTAAAGACCAAGTCTAGATATGACTTCGTTCTCGGATGGTTCGGTGGCCCATGGACCAACGGCGACTATCCTCAGTCACTCAAGGACACCTTAAGAGATTTACTCCCTGAATTCACTCAGGAAGAGAAAAATATTATCAAGGGCTCTTGTGATTTCTTCGCCATCGACGGCTATACTGCGTTCTATGCCGGCGCGCTTCAAGGGAAATCTTTCGAGGACTGCACAAGCAACTCTTCTTACCCTGGATATCCTGAATGCGCTGCAACATCTTCCAATGACCCTAACGGATTTGGGATAGGGCCGGGTGCCGATCCGGGCGCAGGTTGGTTGAAGAGCACGCCTGGCGGAATCAGGAAGTTCTTGAAGGCTATCACTCAAGACCTCTTCCCAAACGTTAAGGATATCATGGTTAGCGAATTCGGTTTCTCGGAGCCTTTCGAAAGCTCCTACACCACTCTTCAGGATGCCCTATGGGATCTAAGGAGAGCAGATTACTTGCAGGGATTCCTAGACAACATCCTGATGGCCATCCACCATGACAATATTAACGTCACTGGAGCATTTATCTGGTCTATCTGTAGGTTCTGCATCGTATGTAAACTTTCACCAGGCGTTAGCTAACCATTATCAGACGACAACTTTGAATGGGGATCTGGCACAAGAACCAGATTCGGTGTCCAATACCTTGACTACACCTCTCTTGAGCGCATTCCAAAAGCCAGTGCCTTCCAGATGCTCAACTGGTTCAAGTAAGGCTCCCCATCCCCCTCAAAGTAAACAAAACTCATGCTAACGCGGTTCCCACTGCAGATCTCATGGCGGAGAATTCATTGGCAGCGGAGCTGGAAACAGCACCACACACAGATAGCAAAACACATTCGCAATCAATTAAGGAGCATAAAGGGGGGGAACGTAATTTGTTGAGAAATAGAATCGCATTTACTATAGTAATTTTTATTCGTGTATATTAGTATCTCCTATGGTACAGATCCTCAAGGTACTCTCAATAGTATTCTAATTGTACGATAGAAGAGTTTTGTTGAGCCCAAGTGATTGCTTGGGGAGACATTTCCCCAAGCACAATAATATTATGTACAATGCCAGAGCGTCGGACCCACAGTACTCGAGTACTAGCGAAAGTCCGTAATAGCATCACGACCTCGTACCTGAGATGGCCTACTGGAGGTACCCGAGTACTCGGGGGTGGAAGTTAGCGATAGATGGAGGGTTTGAGGTCCCCGTGCTCATGACCGTCAGAGGGAAAAATGATTTCATTTGGCAGGTACAATGCTGAGAAGGGTAGAAAAGTTTAGACACTGCAAACCCCTGTCCATCCCATCACTAACCTTCATACCCGAGTACAGCGCCATAACATCAGTCCCCTCCGTCGTCGCCATAATTAAGCAAGGCAGTATTTTAGCGCAGCGAACCAAACCGAAATACAAGTACTAGCAGTGCACGGGGGCGGGGCGGGCTCCTCGGCCTAAATGGCCTCGGCAAAAGCTAGTCGGTACTATACTGGATATGATACGATAGGCCCCGGGGCCGTTACCCCGGCGACAAACACTGATAAATTCACACAGCAAAGCATAAAAATAGTAAAATTTAATGAAAAAAAACGAATTAAAGGAGCATGATGGTGTGTTTCACGTGAGCTTCCTTGCTGCTATTGACGTACTGGTACTCGTACAATAGTGCGAGAACGGATGAGTGTCAACCTCATTTAGGGGGTTTTAAAAGGAACATAACCTATCCAATACTGGTCCAAATCATATGAAAAAACTGTAGAAAGATAGGTAAAGTGAATTAGAATAAAAGTACAGTTTTTTTTAATTTGTGAGAGCAAGGGGGGGAAACAGCATCCTTATTTAAAATCTCAAGATTTTTGGTGTAGTTTTGAGGTCTTGGCATAGAAATGCAACATCAAAAGGCTGACTAATCATACAATCTTCAGGCTACTCCAATTACAAACAGCAAAGTAAAGATCAGAGTGAGAGGCATGATGCTACAAACACTAACAAGGTACAACAGACTTCAAAGAAAAGGTTCAAAGGACACATAGGAGCTATTGCAGAGTGTCAAACTCACAAACTTCTTAAATTAACATACAATCTTACATCTTACATATTTATACTGCTTTATAACATCAGCAAAAAAGTATGTTGCGCCAGATGCACAGCTGTTGCGTTAGGATACCAGGCATGGAATATTAGCACCCATGATGCCAGTAGCGTTCTATGGCTGGTTGCCACACTTGCTTGCACCAGGTGTGTCAGGAGAGCGTGTTACCATATACAGTTACCTCTGGACGCTACTAGCGACAACACCTTCCCCTTGGTGTCTCCAGACACAGTTAACAACACTATTGCATCTCCTGATTCACTACTTATTCACTCCCCATCCAGACTTCTCCATAGCTTTACCGACCTCTCTCACACTTTGAAAGGGGGTACCCTTGGCACAAATGATTGGGTAGTGAGAAAGCCACCTGGCCGTACTCTTAATCTTAATATTGCGCTAATGACACCAGCCTGCCAGTGAGCGACACAGAGTTCTATTTTCAGAACTTGATCTTTCAGAGAGTGAAAATGCCAGCTCACACCAGTCTGAAAGCGAGTAATAGCTATGACAGTCTCTAGCACACTGCATTGTTGTTGTAACCGCCTCCTGGGTGGTTGTCACAAACGGTGACTAAGCAAGGCAGACTCTCACATGACTAATAGTTATTAGTCATCGGTTTGTTATCTTTCACACTATGAGATCAGTTGACTCATAGGTTTTCACATGACGACGCAATAG
>Ga0307507_10002932_pt1 | contig 34291 bp, 40 predicted proteins | sample 7_EM_MG_FD_207223 | JGI IMG/M metagenome (GOLD analysis project Ga0307507, IMG submission 207223) | Populus trichocarpa ectomycorrhiza microbial communities from riparian zone in the Pacific Northwest, United States - 7_EM | ecosystem: Host-associated > Plants > Roots > Unclassified | place...
AGGGTTAGGGTTGAGGGAAGAACCCCTATATAAGGGCACCCTCGGGGCAGGAGATTTGGGTTCTTCACGCAACCATCTAAGTTCTTTCATGCTATTTACTTTCAATACAAAGATCTTTATCTATCACACTTTCGGGAATCAAGACACGACTGTCTTATAGGAGCCTAGCGATCGACGTTGCTAGATAGGAGTCAACGGACTTAGCTATCGCAACAGACATTGGGCACAGAGGAGTGATCGTTAGAAGAATATCGGTTACCTGCTGCAAGTATCACCCGAAGAGGAGAGCATTGTAACAATACCCCAAGTTATGTGTAGCTTAGAGGGTACTTGTACCGCAATGTTAAGTCTAGAGCCCAACCCATGGGGTTTCGCATCCGGGGTGAAGGAGCTCAGACACTCTGAAGAGCAACTAGTTGTCCATCGGGTTTAGCGCAGACCTCACATGGTGTTAGCTATAGTTTCATTCGAGACCAGAGCCGTTCTGGAACAAATGCGGGTTTCATCCGTCATTCAACTGGAATCGGATAATGACAGAGTCCTGACTTTGAGCATCTGTTTTCACCAATTGTTAGCCACTCTTGAAGATACATGGTGCTTGTTACGAACTCTTTAGAACATCTGAGAGTTGTATATATTAAGTGGATAAAGCGCCATAGAAGGGCCTTTAGACCGAAAACCATCGGACATTCAGAACGTCCACAACGGCCAGTAGATTCAGCTTAGTCGTTCCAATACGCTCATCTAGATACTGCAAGAATCAACCAATATGTCCCAAAATATCATCCAGGGACGATACGGCTACATGCATAATCCAGGAGTACAGCCGGCTCCGGCAGTGTAGACATACCAACTGCGGCCTAATTCTCTCCCAAGTGTGGTCAGCACAACACGCCCTAATCCTGGGGGTCACTCAATTACTCATTATAAGGGAGCCATGGGGGTCCTAGCATATAAGCCAAGGGCCGTGGTGTATAAAGAAAGGCGGCGACTTGTGAAAGATCAGCGGGTAGCAACGAACTTTAAGCCAGTCGCTAATTTTACTCTCTGAGAATTCAAGCAAGTCGTTGGAGGACTGAGGAGATTACGCCCTGCGGGCGATCAGCCTGCCACAGAATCAGCTGTCAAGAACGTGGCTTGTATCCGGGAGGCAAATGAGGCAATCGTTCATCTTGTTAAGGGTGGTATCAGTGAGTTGATAACCACCATGAACAAGCAGCTTCAATTTGTGGCTCAGGGCCAGCCTGCATCTGCACTGGGCCCGCCAGGACTCCCCACTGTACAGGTGATTGTTCTCCTGCTACTACTACCTTTAGGTAGCCCAATTCAATGGCGTCCAGGTACAGCTGATCCGAACCCAGCTCCGGTTCTCCTAAACACTCACACGGCGATTGACCAACTCTGAGGGCAAGGCCAAGTCATTGCAGCTGCCCGGCCAGTGCAAGCACAAGTCATTGCTTATGTTGTTTTGGGTCAACCTAAACCACAAGGGCACGGACAAGTCGTTCCTATCGTTGCAGGGCCAGGAAAAGTAGCTCAAGGTGGCATTCCGGGTTAACCTCAGCCGCAAGCGCCCAGACAAGTCCCTCTGGCTGTCGATCCGGGTCAACCCCAACCGCAAGAGTAAGAACAAGTCCTTCCTGGCATTGCGGGGCAAGCACAAGTAGGTCCAGGTGTCGTTCTGAGTCAACCTCAACCGCACGCTCAAGGACAAGTTGCTCCAGGTGTTGCGGCGGGTCAAGTACCACCACTGATTAACCCATCGCAAGCGCAAAGACAAGTCACTCAAACCACTCACCGGATGCAAGAACAAGCTATACCAACTCCACAAAACACTCCCCCAGTGGCTGGGTCACTGGAGGCACCAATCCTACTCTATACCGCACTCAGCAGTGCAGGCAGCAGCTCTGGCAGCCGCTAAGCAAACAGTGCGGGAAACCGTTCTGCAAACAGTCCAGCAAACAACACAGCAAACCGCCCTGCAAATAGCCCAGCACACAGCCCACCAGACAACCCACCTGACAGCCCAGCCCTGGCACCAATCGTACCTTATCGCCCCGGAATCGCCGGGCCCCAACCGGGGACTCCTTTTCACAATATTTCGTATGTTTGGATTTTTCACTAACTGCCTAAGGCGTTGTATATTGGAGCAGTCTACTTGGAAGTCCACGCGCGGTGTGTATTAGGTGGATCTGCCACGCAGCTGAGAGCCCAACAGACTCCACTAATTATCGGTGGCTCAATTGCCTTCCTGTCAAAAGGGGATGATTTGCTGAGTTGGATTCCTATAATATCCGTGGACTATCGGCGATAATTACCAGATCTAAACGACCTAAGACAATTCGGTAATTACTTGGTGCTAGAGGCGAACAATGCCGATTCCTAGGAGACTCTCCTCACAGGGCGCAATTGTCGATCCAGTATGTCATCATCCATGACGATGAAGTGGTAAGGGCCTGGCACCTGTCAAATCCAGTTCTTGAGGACCAGCTTGATCTGGTAATGTATTGTTAACGTCCGAATAAGGTCAGGATGGAGCCCATCCCCGTGTTTAGGGGGCACCACTATCTTGTACCAGGCGGTGTGAAGCTGTGGGATAAGCAAGCAATAGTACGAGGGGAATTGCCGGGAGGTTCATTTGATCCGTAGGCCAAAAGACCGGAGCCCACAGCTAATACCTGGCCGGCTAATCATGCAAGTGAACCGCAAGAGGGAGATGATCCTCATCTTGAAATTGTAGCATTATCCAGCCCGTTATTAGATATCTCCAGCACCATGATGGCCATCATGGCAGGATTGCGATGTATTTAACCGGCAGTGGAGGAAGAAGGAATCCCCCGTGAAACATATACCACTCCCCCTTAAATCTGGAGCCGGTTGAATATACAACACGCGGCCAAACTAGGACGGCATCCTGCTCAAGGCGAAATCACCTGGAGGTCCAGAAGTCTGTTCGCCGAGGAAATTGGTCATGAGCGTAAGTCCAAGAGATTTCGTTTGGCTTCCATGGGTAGGCAGTGTTTGGAAAGCGAGGAGGTACGGAAGCCCAGTGCTTTCTTCGATGACGAGTATTGCCATGAGGGTAAGCCCAAGAGATAGCGTTCGAGACTCTGAGAGTTTGATTTCACGCCGGATCTCTCATTCGCTGAGTCTACCTAGACATATAGTCTATTAGTAATATAGTTTGGCATTGGAGGTCTTAGAGGTTTCAAATATATTTCTTATAGCCTACCTGCCTGCCTGCCTGGCGGCCTGACAATGTCTATCTCATCAGTTCACGTTTGTCCGGCTTCGCTCATGTGTGGCCGTGCACTTGATGAATCAAATATTCAAGTGATATCGATGGTGCCTCGGCATCTGTATCCTTGTGTGGCTTAAAAACTTAGTTCATCACCGGCGGTGGGAATCTGGGGGACTCAGAAGTGTTCACGATCATTGATATGTTTATGTTCGATATTTGCATGCATCACAATTCGTGGATCGGCTATGAAACAGGTTGATCTGGCCCACCAAACCGGTCTTCACTTCGGTGTGCGACAGGGTCATACTAGCACACCCTATCTCGCGTTCTTTATTTCTATGGTACACCCCCCCAGGGCTAACCATCAGGAAAGGTACATCCTCCATTGACAAGATATATATAAGTACCCCTCCTACCCCTCCTTCCACTTTGGCGTTCCCACTGTCCATATTTTCCTCTCTGCTCCTCACCCAATTTCTGGCGCCAAATTCCGACCTACCCAGATGAACCTCCCTCTAGGCTAGTTCCCTCTTGGTTGACGTATCAATAATTTTCCTCCTCTTTTTCATTGAGTTCTATTCAATATAGACAGTGGACACGTCCCCATGGCAGCTTCGAGCTCGATGAATCAGCAGGTAGAGAAGGCAAAGTAAGTAAACCACGTCAATATATTTGTGACCATTTTTACTGTTTCCATTCCCCTTAGTCACCCCACTGCGCAGCTCCAGAGGATTGACGCTGAGAGCGGCAAACGAAGAAAGAGTCCCCCCCGTATAGTCGCCGGTAACCGAGCTGATGAGATAGTTTAAGTCATCATAGAAAGCGCGAGATTCGCATGGCAGCCTAGAGCGGTCACAAGCAACTTTCTTGTAAACAGAAACCTGGCGGAGCGAGCGCACTCCGAGCTAGCCGTCGAAGACTCGGGCACTGAGTAGGTCAAAGAAACCCACCACCCAGGTATCAGAATCTCTCACGCTAACAAAGGAGCACAAATTAGTAAGGCGTATGCCGACGTTGCGTAAGTTAATTTGTAGTGCAGGGTGTTTGATCCCGGTCTCACATCTGGTGCCCACTTCGCTTGGCGTGAGCAGCTCAAGGCCTCTATGACAGTCCGCAACCTTGACCCCGGCCACTTGACAGAACGCCCAAGTGGAAGTAAGCACTGTCCTCACACATCCCCTTCCGCCCGTGAAAGCTCAGATCATTCAAATTCAAACAGACCACTACCCCGATGACCTCGTGGAAATGCGCCGTCGCCTGAGGATCCCAGTTAAAGATTCGGCGAGGAAGCTCCAGACCTCTAACCTGGGTTGAATCGCGGAGCCCGCCGGTGGCGGAGAAGTCATGGAATTTCCAAGTGATTATTCTTATTTGTGTCCCACCAGCCTCGCAGTTAGATATTTTAACAGAGTCTCCAACGTCAAGCTATTGCCCACGGGGAGTAAGAAGCCAAATTGTTCGCAGTAATGGTGCCCCAGAACCAGCACATCTGTTGGTGGAGCATCCCTGGTTTGCTCGCGACTCGGACCGGGGAATTATATAGGGTGGGTGGCCCATACCGAGCTTGAAAAATGTTGTCCGGGTGGTTAGCGGGTTGTGTGTTGAGAAACCAACCGGATACTCAGAATATCGGATTCTCCTGACTGGTGATGGTGTCGTCAGGCTAGGTCGAGAGCCCGAAAGACCTGTCACCCTGCGACACCTTATATTTCTCCATAGCAATAATCACATTCTACCATGGCTCCTTGCAAACCATGGCCAAGATCCCTTGAGTCGCTTAGTGGTTGAGTCATGTCGCAACAATGGAGGGGATAGAGCCCAGAGGCCCGAGCTGACCAAAGGAAGATATCAGGTTCCCAATCGCAACCTTTGGCAAGATACCGTGGGCTCCTGCAAGAGGAATTGGATCCGGATGAGGATCAGGATGAGGATGAGGATGCGAATAACTAAGAGTATGAGGATGCGGAGGACGAGGAGGAGGAGGAGGAGGAGGACTGACTAGAGGCTGAGAGCGAGGTGGAACCGCAGGCGCCGCCTGATGGGGAGGCCTTCTTTTAGACGAGGTAGGTATCGACAGGTAACCTTAACATGAAGATCAAAACACAATAGCTAATTGAAGACATAGGACGACGAATTCCAAGCCCTGGGCCACTCGACCAGACAGAAGGCTGTCCCACGAGAAATACAGGGCTGCAGAGCTATAATCTGTTCGCTCCGCTCTCGCCGGAGTCAGCCTCGCAGCTTTCGGCGCCATGTACGCAAACGAAACTCCAAGATGTCTGTAAGGTTCTATGGGAGATGCTCTGGATGGCAGACTATCTGGGAGATACCGGGCTGGCAGCTGTCCTCCGTTAAGGACCCCATAGTGCCCAGGACACCCCTCCTTCAAGCCTACCAGAATTGAGGGACAAACATCCAGTCTCCCCGCCATTGCTCCAATTGATGGGCAGGTTCAAACAACTCCTGTGCGACCGACCGAACAAGCCGCACGCAAAATTCATCTGGCAGCCGCGCTGCGTACAGTACATGATGGGCCCTAGGACAGCCCTCCTAACAGCTTGCCTGTAATCCGCTAAGAGTGTCCCCACTCCCCCGCCGTTGCTTCTATTGATGCACATGTTGACCCAACCGCAGTAAGAGCGACAGAACAAGCTGCTCGCAAAGGTCAACAGCGGCCAACCACCCTCCGAGCCCCGACAGAGCCAGGATCCCCGGTGACACCCCTGGCACCCAGGCCTTCTTGAACGTCCAGTTTGAGTAGGGTTCTCAACAATAGCAAATCGCCATGGCTCCCACAGTGGCGTTCAACAAGCCACTAGGCTTGACGCAAATAATTTTGGATATCCTAGTTTCTCCCGTATTTGTTTTTCTTTTGGTTCTTTCCGTATATCTTATTTCACTTTGGTCAGAATTCTCAGTTTGTGGTTCGTTAGCTGGGATGTGATATTAAACATATCACTGGGTGCCCTTCCCTCACCTTGTTGTATCCTGTATTGCTAGTCCTTAGGTCTTCTTGTGTTAAGATACGAATGTTGTTTTCCTAGATCAAGTATGCCGTGCATTCTGTCCTTAGCTGGGTTGGCATTGGCGGACCAAACCAGTCCAGCACTTGGGCTGCTTGCATGAATAGAGAATTCTAGAGGTTTAGTGGTGTTGATTCTACATTAGGAGATCAGGTTCGATAATCCTAATCAGCTTTAGGCGTGGCGAGTCTTTTACTAGAATTAGTATTGCTGACCGAGACTCCATGTGGCTAGATTTTGCTTAACCTCCTACATTGGCCACACTAGTTTCCTCGAACCTTTTTAATCGCAGTCTGGATGAGCATGATCCCTGAGGACGTCTAGATCCTGGCGTGAATACAGAATTCAAGACTTTCAGTGGTGTCGATTCGACCTAAGTAGATCTGCTTCGATGATCGTAATCTGGTTTAGGCCTGGTGAGTCCCGTGCTAGAATTCATGGCACTAAAACCAATACTCATTGTTGGTAAATTTTGCCTGGCCTCATACATTGGCGACGACAATCTTACTGACACTTTTCAACTAGAGTTGGGACGACCATGACACCTGAGGACATCGAGTTCAGGATCATAATGTTCAACAAGTAGAAATCCTCGTTGTTCAGGTCAATATTTTCTTTCAATACGGAGTGATAGTGTCTGATCCTAACCATAGATTCCTTATCTTCGTGAGATGAAAGATATAGTCCCTTGTTCTACGTTCCAATTACTATTTTACCAATGGGTGGATCAACCGTTCAGCATTCCACCATGTTTAAAAAACGGCAAGCCAATCAACCCAGCCAGCCAACTTCCCGATTGGGAAATCTGGACGAACGTAGACCCCCAGTCGTACCCGATGGCATACGATCAGCGAGATAGGGGTCGGGAACGCAACACAACCAATGCGCAGCTCACCAAGCGCCCTGGTGAACGAGCAGCCATTGCATGTGCGCCCTACATCACGAAAGGCAACCAGGGCACCTGAAAGATAACCAAAGAGCTCCGGGAGAACGAGCCTACAGAGTACGATTTATACCAATAGTGAGACAGAATATGACGCACAAGTACCAACAGGAAGACTTCGTCGCAGCGATAATAGCACTAATTATTGTCGAAGACTCTCACAGATCAGATTACACACAATTTGACACTGAGCCAGACACGGAACACGACGATATTTCGGATGCTACTGGAGCAGGGCTGCGGCACCGGTTACGAACTGGAGACGAAGAAACAAGGAATCAGGTATCGCCTGGGAGAGTTTCGATGCCCTCCGGATCACATGCGGCATCTTTGTTGAGCCAGACGCCAGCACGCCGTGGACATATGACGCCCCGTGGAGCGTCTACCTTGCCAGTACTCCCGGCATCCAGTGTAGCCTGATACTCATCAACACTGGCAACTCACACTGCCACTACGTCTGGGGTTAGAAGTTCGAGTCCAGCCGGCGAATCAAGTACGCCACACTCGGAGGACATCTGGGCGGGTACCCAGTCATGGCGAAATACAGCGAAAGGAGTTGAGGAGGCTGTAGTAACACGGGCCCACGCTCTCATTCACTGGTCCACCCTGTTTGTTGACCCACTCCCAGGCGCAATTACTATGACGGCTTATGTACACAGTGCTTGGCTTAAGGTGCTCTATTATATAGCTGATGCAGGAAATATGCAAGTGTCAGATGAAAACATAAAGATAGTAAGTGGAGCAAGATAGACAGGGATCACGCCCCCGTCAAGGGGGCTATAGTACTAATTCTGAAGGATAGACAATCGACACTCTGGGGTCGGATCCAGTTTTTTTTCCCACTTTACAGATCACATCAGAAAATTATACGATATCCCAGAAGATCCAAAAGGTGATTCTGCACAGGGTGGATCAGGTGCGGGAAAAGGATAGATTTAGGTGCTCCATAAACGGATATGAGGTTGGTGCCCCATAGTCGGACAAGTTCCTTCAAATAGCTAACAGGTATTGCACTGCACCCAGGAAATGATATTGCGATTTGGGAGGCCCCAGATTCCCCAGGACATATGCAGTATGTACTTCAGAAGCAGGAAAATGCCCGGGATTGTGGAACCCGATTCCCTTGGGGGTCTCAACGCCACAATGATTGGCTTAACATTTGCAATCCTCTGCCATACCCAACGAGTATGGCAAACAGGAGTATATAAGGAATCAGGCAAGTTCAAGCCTGACGAGGTATGGGGTCAGCCAGAACCCAAACCCACCTGGTATTCTCCGGGACGCCAACATCATCTGAAGAGGTAAAGACCTTTTTGCCTGGCAAACTCAGATGTGGGCCGATTGCCCTTAGTGGGTACAGGCGATAAGTCCAGACTAGATTTGCGGGACCATCCGGGCAAATATGGAGCAGAAGCAAGTCATACAACAAGACCGGCGTGATAAATATACCGACCGTTGGGCATCGGTAGCGGCTCTGCTGCAGAGTCAGTCATCGAGCCAGAATACGTGATAGCCAGGCCACCAAGCCACACTCCGGGGGATCGGGTTGTGGTAGCAGCCGAGACGCAGTGTCAACCATCCAGCCAGACTACACAACGGCCAGCCCACCGAATTCAACCTCCCAGCACCCAGCCCATTAGAACCCCAGTGGGGAAGCTGGATAGTCAAAACGCTTCGCAGGACACAGATTTGTGTTTTAATTTCCTCCAGACGTCAGCTGCCCGGGTTCTCGGACTCCTTGATTCTTCTCTGCTGAGCACAGATGGTTCATCGGAGGTGACCAGGGAACTATGATTGGACAGGAGTCTGAGTCCTACTCCATCGCGACGCCGCTCGCTAAACCTTGACAGAATAGAGCCAGCACAACAGGAGACAAGTGATAGTGAGCAGGGGATGTAGACCAGGAGCGCAATAGGAGCATTGGTAAGGGTAATTGAGAAATGAGGTGTCGAATATATCCCGTATGTGTCCAGTAGCTTAATTAATTAATACTATTTGTCTAACGGCGATGTCTTGATCTAAGAACATAAAGGAAAATCGGGATCTCCTGAGTACTAGTAGTAGTATCAATGAAAGGGACACGCCATGAGGGTTTATGGGCGAGCTTATATTAAACGTCACGGCGTGACATCGGAAAGAAGAGGATAGACCCTGCGCAGCATGAGGATTGTGTCAGGCACAGTTGAGATAGTTCCCCACCGGTCCGGGGGCAGCTCGATATTATGTAGGAGCGTACAGATAGAATAGATCAGATCAAGCTAGAATCAGGACACAGACTACGTAAAGAGGGTGATATCAGGATAAGAGTGGGCCGGCCGGGAGTGTCTGTAGGTAGAAGGCCAAGGAAGGCCATACCAGCACTAGAGAGCTTACGATCTGGGATTCTGATATGGGGCGTCAGAATGAGCGAAGCCCAAGGGCGGAAGATAAAGAGCGGACCTCATGACAGAAGACCCCCGGATAAGTGGTGATTAAAATAAAGGGGCGGATTATCAGCCGTTGCCCTGGTGCACCAACTGTGAATGAAAGGTGTTTAGTTCGGAAGAGCAGAGGACTAGGGCCAGTCATGGCGCAGAAAGCATAGTTTCCGTGTCAGGATAGCGTGAGTATGTGGCACGACAGGTGAAGTAAAATCAGGATGCAATTTCAGAACACCCTTGCGTCCTGATTCGCGATTGATGTTATCTGCGCTAGGTGGGCCAGAGGCCTGGGGAGCCCCTGGTGCTGAGTATTATTTTCGCTGATGAACTTGTAAAACCTATCAGGCACCTCAAAATGGGTTATCCGCACGAACCTCATGACTCATAATGATGTGTCATATGCGAAATACATAAATCACCTGACTGTAGACATGAGTCATGTCACCTGACAACCAATAACACTAAAACAATGATGAGCTATTGCATCTTCATGTGAAAACCCATGAGTCAACTGATCTCATAGCGTGAAAGAGAACGGATCTATGATTAATAATTATTGATCTTGAGAAAATTTCCCTTTCTTAGTCACTGTTTGTGACATGAGCTCCCTTCTCCCTCTTGCATTACTTCCATGATGCTTGACTACTGTCGTCTAAAAGATCGATTCTATTTGCTGCATTCTCTGTTTGACTCCAATATTGGCTCGTTGTTGTTTTTCCTTTTCTTTGTTGAGTCTTGCCAGATCATTTTCATTTGCCACAATGATTTGGCGGGTGCCATCGACTTCCCTTCGAAGTTCCAGGATATTTTTCTTCAGAGTTTCCATGTCCGGATTGGCTTGTTTGCTCCCTCCCATTGCAGGCAATATTCTCCCTGCCTTGCGCGTCTTGTGTTCCCTCCAGTCACTCTTTGATACTGACCCTATTTCACTCCCTTATTGGGGGTACTAATAGGCCTCCACATCCTATAATCGATAGTCCTTCCACATGTCGTTATAATTATAGTCCCACCTTCCGACCTCCGTACTGGCCCGGTTGGCCCCTCCCTGTTGCGGTTATTGGCTGCCACAGTGCTCTCCTGGGTTTTCCTCAAGTTGTTGGCTCGATTGTCTATCCTGATCCAGGGGCATCAGCTCTTGTATTAATCACTCAGTGAGTTGTGGGTACCTGCCTGTCCCCCAGTTTCTGGCTCAGATGGATCCCGCATCTTGCATCGTGAGAGCCCGACCCATTCAGTGATTCATCTGGTATCCCAGGTCTTGGTATCCCAGACTCGACTGGGTTAGTGGGAGTGGCATTGGGAGCAATCGGTTCGACGTTCTCTCCTACTTGATAGTTGAGAGTGCTCGTGGATAGTTCTTATTTGATGTCAATGGAAAGAAGAGAGGGTGATCTGTTCCTGGTGACGTGCATCTATTATTCACTTTTCCTGGTATTGTTAGTGGAATCACTTAACTAAGTATTGTGCATGATTGAAGTATTCAGCGAGGTACCAGACATTGTTGTGTTCTAGAGGGTATCCTTTGCACTACACTCAATACTGGCAGTTGTTGTAGTCAAATTGACAGTCAATGATTTCATTGAGTTCGTATTGGTCTACTCTTGCTATCTGACAAGGAGGAGGTATTTTTTGGAGGTGCGAGGGAAATCGCTCCTCTTGGTATGGTTCAAGGATGGAGATGCGGAATGTGATGTGTATTGCCATAGAGGGTGGTAAGGACAGCCTCTATGTGCTTGTTCCAATGGTTGCCAAGATTTTGAAAGGTCCAATTTTTTGGTAGTCCAATTTCTTTAATGGTCTAGTTGTCCTAATGTTCGGTGGCAAAAACAATACCAGACCTCCTAATTGTAGCTTCAGAGTGTGTTTTCGGTGTTGATAGTAGTATCAGTTTTCATCATATTTCCCCAGCCCCCACCTTGCTCCTTAATGACTGATCTAACTGTGTCATTTCTTCTGGTTTCTGTTGCTTTTCTTGAAAGAGGTCCCTCGTGATCTCATATTCAAGGTTCATGCCGCATTGTGGAAAGAATTGTGTACTTTTAATTGGCTCCTCATTTCCATTGTTGTATGCGAATTCTGCAAGCAGTAGGTAACCATACCAGTCATTCATGTTGATGGTTGATGTACGCCCCGAGCTATTCTCCCAAAATCGTATTTGTCCCTTCCATTTGTCTGTATGTTTTTGGGTGAAAGGCCGTCCTGAGTCTTGATTCCACTCCTAGTTTCTTCCGGTTTTCTTTCAATTGATCCCATGTAACAGTCTTCCTCATTCGGTTATAATATCACATGGTAATCCACGTCGTTTGACTATTTCCCTCATGAATAGGTTTGGGAATTGCCATCTGGTTACAACATTTGAGAATGAAATGAAATGACTGATTTTGGTCAGTGGATGAATGACCAGCAGTATGTTGTGATGCCTGCCTGATCTTAGCACGTTGGTGAGGCAATCCAGCGCAATCAATTTGGAAAGGTTGGTCTGGTTCATCGTTCGATTGTAGTAGTCCATAGGGTCGCTGTCAGACCATCTACCTCCTTTGGTATCGGTCACAGTTCCTGATCAATTCTTTGATGTCGTCGCTTATCTTTGGCCAATAATATCGTCGGCTAATAACCCTCGTGGTTTTTGGCCTTTCCAGGTTGCTATTTGTGCCTGGTCGTGGTGCTTGGCAATACTCATTCTCCGTATTCCTTCCTTGTTTGGTATCCAGATCCTTTCTTGGTCCCTTAAGAGGTCCACCCTCCCTAGACATTACACTAGCTCTTCCTTTCATTTCCTTTTCTCCTTTGTCCAATTTTTCCTTAATGCCTTGCATTTCTTCGTCGATCTTACTTGCTTTCTGTATCTCTCTCATGTGTTGATCTTGAAACTCTAGTTTTTTACATAAGTCAAGTTGGATTTGTTGTGTATCTGCGATGTCCCAGTATCCTTATTTGGAGAGTAAGAGCTGGACATGTCTGGTGAGTCTCTGGTTTCCGGCTAGGGGTATGTCCCCGGCTTTTCTGGTAATTGCCCCTGTTGTCCCTCTTTCTTCTCCTTCTGAGTATTGGATTTTCAAGTTGTATTTGCTAAGCGTTTCCATCCACATGTCTTGCCATTCGCTGAACTCTTTCGTTGGCATCCAGGTATGCCGAGCTTTATGAGCTGTGAGAACAGACACGGGCTTCTGGCCTTTTTTGGTTGATGCCTTCCATTCTTGGAATGGTTGAACTAGCGCTAGTGGTTGCTTGTAGTGGATGTAGTTGGTGCATTCAGGTAGTGATATCGTTTTAGACCAGTATGCCACTCCTCTACACATTATATCCTCGCATTGTTCTGATAGCATTCCTGTGTGAACCTATTTCGAGGTGTCTGTTTTGATCTTGGTAGGTGGTAATGGGTTGAAGATAACTAGTACTGGTGCCAATGTAAGTTTCCTTCCCAGTTTGTTGAATCCTTCGTGTTCTTGGTTCACCTATTCTGACTTGCAGATAAAGTCCTGTTTTGTTTTGACCTATAGGGGTCCTGCTGTTGGGATAAATACTTCTATGAAGGGTGGATAAAAGTTGCAGAATCCTGGGAAACATTGGATTTCCTTTGTCTCAGTAGGGGTTGTCCAGTCCCAGATAACTTGTATTTTGACTGGGTCTGTCCTGACTCCTTCCTGGCTAATGATGAATCACAGATCTTGCGGTTCACCTTTGTGGAACTAGCATTAAGGTGGCTTGACCTTGCTTTCTGATTTGGTTATCACTTTGAGAGTGTTGTTGACATCTTGTCAGTGTTCTCCCGGGGTCTAGGAGTATATAAGAATGTCATACAAGTAGACGATGCAACACATGTTGATATGCTCTATAAGAACCTCTTTGATCCATCATTGGAAGGCTGCTGGTGCGGTACATAGTCGGAATGGGATCACAGGGTACTTTTATGTCCCTAGTTGGAACGAAAATATTTTCTGCCATTCATCATCTTCGCTGGTCAAAACGTTCAATGTTGGGTTGGTACAACTCATCGCCAACTGGGCAAAGCGCGACAAACCCAACCCAGGTAGTATAGTGGTATACATGGGAGTCTGGTAGATTATGGTTTTTCCTGTTGGTGGGATATTTCGGAGTCATAGCTCTCCCACGCACCCCTCATCGACCCTTACTATACGAGTACTCCTTTCTGCTTCTCCGTACGACAACATCAAGAGTCTTCGCACAGCTCGCTTTCGGTCTTTCTCGCCTTTCTTATTGCCCTCAAACCACTATCTCTACTCCTTCAAAGCCATGCCTACACGGTTTTAGCCACTAGCCACCACCACCAATACACTATGGCCCCGAGAAAAGCTTTAACAGGTCGCGGTACCTCCACACGGGATATCAGGTGAAGGGCACCAGCAGGAGCAAGAAAGAAGACGCGTATCAGACAAGTCCCAAGCCGTTAGAGACAACTACAACATCAGGATCACAGTTCCCCCGGGACCTAACAAAAAAATACTCCATTTACCAATAGTGAGGAACCCGAGCTGAGCACCCCCCTGTAAAGCCAGTCCACCCCCAACAATTGACGGATCCATATCTCGCATTCCCTGCTATACAACACAATCTCATCAGAGCCTGCCACGCCAATATCACCACGCGAAGTAGATAGCCATACCTTATCTTGCTCCCCCTCAGTTATGCGAATCAATCTGGGTACGATGCGTGAACTCCGCCACTCACACGAATAGGATATCGTCGACCGAGTGGTCCTCCAACTCACCTCAAATAATCACTATCCCCAGAATCCCACCCCCCAGCATGTCCAGCAACTCTTTATACCAACCCAAGGCACCCAGCCCGACCAACCCAACACTACAAACAGTGGGATACCCGCACTAGAAAGCCAATTGGGCAAACTTAGCAAGAAAAGCGAGCCGGGCCTGGCAGATATGAGGGAACGGATTGCTCACAGTATGTATGCCCCATCCGAGAGGCTAATGCCACACGCTAGCCAGAGCGCATCCACTATCGCAGCATCACTGGAAGTACTATTCGCAGGAGGCGAACCCGGAACCTGGGTAGGGATTATCTAAACTAAGTTCGGGCCGACAAATATCTGGAGGCTTCGAGCTAGTGAAGAGGAGCGAGCCGAGACAGAACGCACGATTAGCATCGGAGGCAGTAAAACGGAACAAGGGGAAAGGGATAGCACAGGGAGCGAGTCTGATATTCCGCAGCCTCCTCAAAGCCTGGGAGGCCAACTCAGGAATCCTGGCAAAGCTAGCACAACACCTAGTGGAAGGGGACCACACCACATCACGGTATATATACATCATAAACCCGGACGAGTTACCAGATAAGCATGCATGGGAGGGAGTGAACGCCTACCCCTTCCAATTCCACCGGGTGCGGGTCGCTATTGGAAAAAAGCATTTATTATGCCAGGAAATGGCCACTCCTTCACAGTGAGCTTCTAGCTTCAAAATGCTGTCCGCACCAAACGCCACGAGGCCCGTGGCCACCACACAATAAGCCAGCCCCGAAATCATTCCGCTGGATACACGTGCTCCCTATAAGTGAGAATCTCCCAGGACAAGCATACCACCCAGTCGGCAGCAGCCTTATATCCACTTTCAGTGAACTCAACCAGGCGAGAGGAAACACAGGGTCCGTACCAGCTATACCACTACCATGCAGAAATTGGAAATAGCGCGAGTGCCGAATGACCACCTGCCGCTACCAGCACATCTGCATTTCCTCCGCTAGCAACCACCGTGCAGCGTAATCCCTGACAGGGAATGGATACTGAGAGTCCAATAGCGGTTAGCCATCCCCCCTACCCCCACCTTTCTCCTGCCATTTCCTAGCCACTTCCAATACTCTTAGACGGCCTATTTCCCGTGCCGAATACTTAGCTCACTGCTACCCAAGTAGCTCATATCCCAATCACTCATCTAGAGCAGACACTCAACAGGCCAAGCAATTGTTGCTTGCCCCCCAAACGGAGCATACCATCCGCACGCCCTAATACATCTCTGCATCGGCCACTATTTATCACCCACAGACTGCCAATGCCTACCGGGCAACTATGAGGCGAAGGATGGTGCAAGCTTAGACAATATAACCGAGACCCCAATGGGATCATAGCTGTCTTAGGCATATGCACGTTCGGTTCAGCAATAGGCTACAAAAGTTACCGCAATACTACCACATTTCACCCCAACCTAAAGACTGCGATAGCGGAGGCACAACCATATCAGCCGATATACTCTCGGAGCTGAATAAATCCGGCCTTGAAGGCTCCCCTGATTTTAATAGCTTACCTAGCCACTTCATAACATCTCGGCAAGGCCTACCGATAAGGTGGGCAGAAGCAAGAGGAGAATTCATCACCTCTCTTACCCACCAGGGGATAAGGGTGAGATTAATGCTGGAATCCCAGAGCATTATGGGGCTATATAATATAGGGGGATGGAAGACGCAATTCAGGCGGTTCAACAATTTGGAAGGAAGAGCATACTAAGAAGGCGCGACTGCGAGTCCGCTTTCCGCCCCAGACCGAGATCGGCAATAGACTCTCCACTCTTAGGGTTGCAATGGGACAACGCTTTTTATGTAAAACATTTCCTGCCAGTCGGACTGCGTATCGCTCCATATTTCTTTAACCTCTTTGCGCAGATTTTACACTGGATCCTTGAATAGCAACTCAAAATAGCGAAAATCAGTGCTACAATAATCCAGTACTTCGACGATGTTTTGTTAGTCTTAGACTCAGGAGCGATACCAAATCTCAAGAAATCTAGTGAAATCTTTTGTATACTTTGTAGGCAAGTGGGATAGAGTGTCAAAACATGAAAAAGGTTAAGAGGGGATGGCGGTGAGCTTCGCCGGGTTGGTACTCAATACAGGTAACATGGTAAATCGACTCTGCACTAAGAAGCTGCCAAAAGCAGGGAAAGTTATCAGCGAGGGATGCAACAGCCGATCCCTCTCACTGCTTGATATCCCGAGGCTTACCGGATATCTAAACTTCGTCTTCACTGTTCTTTGTCTAGCAACAACATATTTTGGCCGTCACTACAACATGGAGCTGCATTTCCCCCCTCAAGCAGTGAAGTACAATAAACGGCGGATATCCGGCGAGGCGCATAAAGATCCTGCCTGGTGGTCTGAGGCACTACGGCACCCACCGGAAAGATCAATCGCAACAAGAAGCCGTGAACTACTGATAACCTGGTCCAATGCTACTACTACTCCAGGACTAGGGGGATACTACCTTGGCAAGAGCCAGGTAGACGCGGAACCCTATTCTGCGTTCGCAATACCAATCCCACTCTCCCTATGCAGGGGAAAAGAGGACATCAACACGTAAGAAATGCCCCCGTAGAACAGGTTGTACTCCATCGTGCCTCCAACTATAAGGAGAAAGGACTTGTGATCCATGTCGACAACCGAGCAGTGGCCAATGGTATAGACAAGCGCACAATCCGAGAAGCCTCCATGCAAGTGTTAAGGAGATGCTTGTTGCTCGCCAGCCAATAAGGCTTGGGGGTAGATGAATTATGGGATGCAATGAAGGAGAATGCTCTAGCCGATGCGCTCTCACGATCGGAATATATGAGGATAGCTTATCTCGCACCACAGTTACTACACCCAAGATGCAGTTTCCAACAAGGTCTATTTCTAACATAGAGGAATCAGGATTGTCATGGGTAGCTGGCTACTCTGGGTGGCGCGGGCTCGCGTCTTCAAGAAGACAGAACTTCAACACTCTGACATCCCAGTTTTCCCTCTTCTGCAGACAGGCTGGGTACCAATACCTAAATGGAGGTTGCTTTCCCGCAAAGGCAACATGGTTTATAGCGTGGTTATGTTCCTTAGCTGCAACAGTGAAAGTGAAAAAAAAGTGAAACTAGAGCTAGCAGGTATTAAGTCATACCAACTTGACCTCGGAATCGAGTGTGTGGCATTTGCGGACCGCTATTTGAAACGAAGAATCTAGGAGATCAAGCATGATAACCTGGAACCAGAGCGCCGGATACGAACACCGGTGACGCAGCCCCACCCCTTAGTTATCCTCCGCCATCTCTCACACTCTAACTACAACGATGTAGCTACCCGCGCCGCTTTCACACTGGCCTTCGCCACCTTCCCCCGACTTGAGCAGTTTACTCACAAACAGCCAGACCTCAGGCTGGGGAACGCCTTCCCAATGTGGTTTCTCACTAAGAGTAGCGTCAGAGTACGAGGAAGAGGAGAATATATGGAACTCACGCTCCAATCATCGAAAACAGACCCCTTTCGGAAGGGAATGAAGGTGACTATCGCCGGCACAGTTGACAATGCCTGCCCTCTGCGTGCCATTGAACAGTACCTCACCCACGATACCGACCGGCCCTATCAAGCACCCCGGTTCCGTATCGGTAGTATTGAACAGGTAGCGTTCTCCCGAGAATCCCTTGTCCACAAAGTACAAGAACTCGCCTCGACAGGTGGATTGGACCAGCATATGTGCAATGGCCACAACCGTCGCGGTCGTGCCATGACAGCGACAGTGCAAGTGGCGCTGCCTGACAAGGGAATCCAACCACTGGGCCGCTGGAAGTCATATGCCTACAAGGCATACATCCAATACTCGGATACAGAACGAATTTTACTCACTAAGCCCTTTCAGACTAGCCAAGCTACTACTCTCCCACCTTAGAGTTCAGCCTGCCTGAACATGGCCCAGGGACGTTAGCAACCGCACAGCAGGCCAACTCAGGCCCTACCCACAATGCCGGCCTACAGCTAGGAAACATTGGTGCTAAGGATCCCCCATGGCAAGGGCAGCGGCTCCCCATGTACCGCCTTCAACACTGGAATCGGAGATGTGTTTGGCGCAGGGCACATCTAGATTCTCTTTGAGCCTTATTCTCCTTTCGGTTTTTCTTGGGTTTTCATTCTGTTACTTTTAGCTAGGTTCTCCTAATACATTTACTGGTCTTTAGAAAATTGAGAGAGGTATTATTAATATCCAGTTTGGTAAAGTGTTTGGCCCCTCCCAGTCTGCCAACTGTATTCACTTCAAGATTATATGGGTGAGGGTGAGTATCTCCTTCGTTATTGGTCACTGTTCAGACTGTTCGATAGGTGCTCCAGTGGTGATGCAAATCAAATATTGCATTGCACTTCCACCAAGAGCAGACTTGCAGCAGGTAAGCGGTAGTTCGCTAATTATCACTTTTCTCAATGTATTGCTTGAATGCGATAGCTCAGTCGTTTGACAACTATTGAGCATTGTCAATCGCTGGCCTTCCATAAGACGGTTGTACCCTGATTCGTGAAAGTAATTGGGATAGAGAGTTTCGATTAAACATATAGTATATGAAAGAACTAAGATGGTTTTGTCAAGGACATTTTAACCCAGCCCGGGATTTTCGTTTTGCTTTTTTTTTTCATGTGCTTGGTCAACTCCGTATAAAGACTACGTCCGGCGTTAGCTATTGTAAGGAAAAAGGTCTGTGACAAACCAAAGAGCGCCAGGGAAACAGCGATCCACTCAGCTCTGTCTGGTATAAGACCAAGCACACATGATCCATATAAAAGCAAGAAATTACTTCGGACTAAGCGGGCAGAGTAAGAAACAGCAAGCAAAACATTGGGAGGGGTGAACAAGAGAACCCTTGCTGTAGACACCAACAAAATGAATAATTCTTATAACCACTATGAATCCCAAAGTCACCGACAAGAACAGACGAACAATGGGGGTGCAGGGGCTACTATAAACCTGGATGGCTTTGCAAACATTACTTCTGAACCCAAGTGGGTGCCATCAGCCACCAAGATAGTATATATGACCACTGTAGATAACCAAAGAGTGTGACCTTGGAGAAATTGCGGGTAATCAGGCAAGCCGCACTAGGGTGCCTGCCCATTACGGGTAATCTAGGGGTACCCAGGCAACTGGCCGAAACTGGAGCAAGGAGTGCAGGAATAGACCCAATCATTGTGAACACCATTGGAAACCTTGTGCGTGTCGGACTAGGCAGCTTCAACCGGTACTGAAGCAAATAAAGTAAGCGACCGTCGCCTGTTGAAAGTTTTTGACTACTGAGAACAGTAGTCCCAGCCATCTGTAACAGGGGTGAGAGGGTGTTGCCGACACTAGGAACGTTCAGCGAGGCAAAAAAAGCACAAGTGAAAAGAGACAGCAGAGAGCCAAACAACCCTGAGGAACAATGACGCCAAAACCTAAAGATATTATGAGGGAAGTAAGGCGACACTGGTGGTTCAGCTCATTTCAAGTGGGATGGTGGTGGATATTGTCGATCAATACTCATAGTGTGTCACAAAAGGTGACTATGCAGGGCAGATTTCTCCTGAGTAATAGTTATTAGTCATCGAGGTGTTATGTTTCATGCTATGAGATCATTTGACTCAAGGGCTTTTACATGACGATGCAATAGCGTGTCCGTGGTTAATGGTATTGGTTGTTCAGTGACATGACTCATTTTTGTGGTCATGTGGTTTAGGTATTGTGCACAGAACTGATTGTTATGAGTCATGGGTTTGGCGCATGAGGCTCAGTTAGGGCCCATGACTTGGTTTACAAGTTTTGATTGGTTTAGGCATGTGGTGAGGTTGACTCGCCAGAGTCACCTGATGGATTTCCCACTAAGACTCATTGTGAGTGATGAGTCGCCTGACGCGGATTATGAGTCAAGCAAAGATAGAGTTGAGAGAAGAACCTCTATATAAGATCACTCTCAGGGCTTGGGGATTGGGTTCTTCATATAACCATCTAAGTTTTTTCTTATACTATAGTTTCAATATGAAACTCTTTTTCTATAATAGATCTGAGAATCAAGGCACAACTGTGTTACACGAGCCTGACAATTGGCACTGCTAGGTTCGAGTCAAGGAACTTAGCTATCACCGTTAAGAAGAATACATTGTGAGCCAACTATGGCGTAGCTCCTGCTACTATTTCCCGACGAGGAGAGGAATGTAACATGTTATTGTGATTTCAATAGCTGGAGGTGTAGGGTAGATGGTTCGTGACCCAGATCCCTGGCCCCCAGGGTGTACTTATATTGAGGTTGTTCTATCAATCCTGACCCTGCGGGACTCCCACTCCACGTCCCACGATACAGGACTCTTAATGCGTCATTGGTTGCCATGCATTAGTGGAGTTCTGAGAGTCTACTGCAGAACATGCCTAAAATGAATCAAAACTAATTAACCCAGTCATGCACCCCAATGGGATGATATGCAAGATACCCATAACTCATAAGTATCAGTCAACTGATCTCATACGTGGAGAGGAAACAAATAGATGATTAATAATTACAAATCCTAAGAAAGTCAGCCTTAGTTAGTCCCCGTTTGTGACAAAGTTGGGACAAGGCACAATTGGAATCAAATCTGGTGCAGTATATAATGAGAGTCAACTCTGACTAAAGTGACTTATCTGCGCGAACACATTCAGACTCATCCCAGATTGCTCTAATCATATTAGAGGTATTCAGTATCGTATTGGCTCCAGGTAGCCACCTTGTAAGACAATACCACCATGCATCTCTCTGGAGGAGCTCAGTAGTCAATCAACACTAGGAAATCACATAAGTAGAACCTGGCAGTATGAAACTTGGATGCCAGTCCACGATAATAATGCTGATGTGTAAGGCAGTCTTGTTGACCGGATGGCACCAAAGTTGTATGTGGTTTGCTATCTATATGAGAATGATAGACTGGGTGTTTCTCCTATGAGGTTGTAGTGGAGAACCATTGAAGAAACAATATCCAATTTTCAGACTTAACAATGTCTGAGCTATAGGACAACTCCAAATGTTCACAGGAACAGACAACTGAGTCAGGATCACCCTGGCCCAAGCAGGATGCTCACGTGTGGTCAGCCTAATGAGGAGTATTAAGCGCCTATCAACTATTTTACTAAAGGTACGACACGAACAAGACGCTAACCTGATGACCATTGATTCTTGAGATCTCAAATTGACTGTGGCTGTCATCCTTAATGCTATTAATTGTTACCATTTGATTTTCCTATTATACAGAGGTTTATATTTACTTGGTCTTGGAGTCTTCGGTGAGGTTGCAACCTTGGGATGCATCTGCCATGTTTTTTCTTTGTTCCTTTTCTTTTTTTTTTAATGATATTCTTTGTTTTATTATTTTCCTCGTCTACTAAGTATAAATACTACATGCAGTGCTATCTATCATAAAAGGACAAACCTCTGTGAGAAACCAACACGTATCAGGAAAAAAGTCAGCACTGCCAATCTCCCTGGTACGAGACAAACCTCACCCAAGCCACATGGAAGGAGGAAATCAAACTCTGACTAACCTGGCGGAGCAAAAAACATCTAGTAAAACATAGAGAGGAATCGAGAGGACAACTGTTGCCGTAGACACCAACAAAATAAATAATGGGGTAACCACAGATCAAATCTCAATCATAGACGATGAAACAAGAATAATAGGGATAGTGTGGGCCCCGATAAACTCACACAACAGTGCAAATGTTACTCATGAACGCAGGGCCTTGACATACCCTACCAAGATAGTGCAATTCTACAATTGAAAGTAATCAAGGGCCGTGACCCTGGAGAAAGTAAAAGATAACACAGAAAGAGGCTGTAGTATACCAGTTGACTGAGTGGATTGTAGCTGTGATCAATCAAGGGGATAAAACCGGAACGAGGAGTGCAGGGGTACACATAATAACTGGGGGAACTATCTGTACCTGTGTTCGTGTTTCACTAGGCAGCCTCCAAAGTGAGTGAACAGAATGGAGAAATCCACCGTAGCCTGTTGAAGCGATTTCTAATAGTGGGTAATGTAGTCTGAGCCATCGGGAACATGGGCAAGAGGGTGTTGTCAACCAGGGAGGCGCCAAGCATGGTAGCATAACGCAAGCGAAAAGATAGGGGAGAGAGTCACACCCCCCCTAGAAACCAGGAGGCCAAAGCCCAAGGACATGATAAGGGAAGTCAGGCAGGAGGGAGAGTTCATTTCACTTGGAGTGCAGATCTAGTAGATGTAGGTGATGAATTTTCCTGGTTTTCGGATTTCAATCATGGCAGAGGCAGCGGAGATGCCTCTTGGATGCATCTCGCCGTAGCCTGCCTTGGCTCTACTCGATTGTGCTCCACTCTTCTCACTCCAACCCCAGAGAACCTATCAACACCCAAGCTATGCAGCCGGTTGAACCTGTACTTTTATAAGCACCGGGAGAAGCCAAAGGCAAAACACTGTTAATCAATATTCACAATTCGGCACGAGTTCATTTCCTTATAAACCTAATGATTCAAGAGCACTCATCAGTATACTTAGGAGATTTGGGCTAGTAGGACCCAGAGATGAAATGGATCGAGAGCCACAAGGGAATTTAACTGGAGATAAGGCCTTAGCTGATTGGCCGTCCCGATTTCATCCAACGAATATAGCGGACCTTGCCTCATGGTTCCTACTCTCCCCTGGCTCCCTCTACTAAAGTGACGTCCTCATATATGCCAATCTGCACTATTACTAATCCCAGCATACCATATAGGGTGTGGGCTTGCTCCATTGACAAGGAGGAACTTTGACATAGCTGTGGCTGACCTTTGGACCATCTGTGCATGGTCCAACCACAGAGATCCTAAGGGGGGATGTTTCTTTGCCAAGACGACTTGGCTGATAGAATGGCTTTGCTCTGGAGTAGGAACAGTTAAGGGTAAGACTCTCCTGCTGTGCCTAGCTAGCAGCAGGTCATCTGAGCTAGATCTTAGTATTTAGGACAGCACTATGACCACCTTAAGCGTAGTGGCTCGAATCGATTGTGTACGGATACAAATTCTATATCTACGTGTTGTATATTCAAAAATCATGTCCCCGGGGCTGAGACGAGATTAAAGCATTTTTCAGAAGGTTCTTAGATCAAGGCAACGACCCAGTTGTTGCTAATAGATAAGTATGTTTGGTCTGAATGGATGCTCAAAGCGAATTGAAAATGTAACACTTCTACCAACTATATTTCAAACTCTATGTCAGAGTGAGCTTTGTCTAAGTCCGGAGAAAGAAAAAGGTCTTAAACACACTTCTTAGACTAACCGGAGCCTTGGTACAAGGTTACCATGAAGGCTCCACAACGGTAGTCTTGAAATGTTACATCGAACACATCCAGTATTAAATCATCCCTTAACCTAACACATAAAACATACCTAGTATCAAGTGATACTCAGAATCGAACCTGAACGGTTCTGACTATCAAACACAATCATAAAACTTACTGAGTATCATAAGATACATGAAACTAAAAATAAATCATCTTGAGTATAAAACTGAATCCTAAGAGATACTGAGTATTAAACAATACTACATGCCAAACTAGTAATCTATCCTGTGTACCAAACTCAATTATACAACATAGTCAGAAACTGTGGTGTCACTTGGTGTCGATCTCACTAAGCATCGGATCTCTGACTCTCTCCCCAACAATTCTGTGTTCCTTTGGTATCTTGAGCTCGTGGCCCTCTCGAATCTAGCGGTAGAGGAGCCCAGCTCGAATCCTGTAGTGTTCCACACTTCCAATTCCCGAGGTATTGCCTTAGTCCTGTCACAATTGGTATAAACAGTCATTCCACTCTCGTCTGAGCATCTATTCCCTCGAGATAGACCCCATCTAATGTTCAGCTTACGGCACAACTCTTGTATTCATCATTCTCTGACATCTAATAACCTCGCTTTCCTCCTGTTCTGTAATATCATTGTATATCTACCCTAGGTCCGGGTTGCAGTGGGGTATATTTGGTTGTTCCATAACTGCGATGACGTTATGGGAGAGAGTAGCCCTTGATAGAGGGACTTGGTGCATAATGGTCTTCTGGCCTGGTTCACCAGAGACTCAGAACCTTCGTATGAGTCAGATAGGAGGGTACAGCCAAGCTCCTCTGGCAGTTTTCTTTTTATCTTGGATAAATCAGATAGAGCTTCAGGGGAGAGAATGGTTTCCTCATTGAACTCTGGATACACAACGTCTCTCATTGCTCCTGGTCACAGGTTATTCTATGGGGGGCTGCTCTGCAACGCGCCTGCATAAACTTCATATATAAGCTTTTGGTCTTCATGGATAGGGCACATTACCAGGACACACTTGGACCAATATTGTGCTGAGTGCCTCATTTCCTCCTAACTTGGGCTACTGCTACTACTCTGATAATGACTCAAATCGTCGATAGGGTCCTGGGTACTGTATTTGATAGGTCCAAGCACACCTTGATGGATAATGCAGTTGGTACTGCAGTCGGAATCATTGTGGTATTAGCAAATCTTGAGAACTTTGAATGGTGATATGTCTTCTGTATCCGATTCAGTGGAGTGGATAAGAGGAGCTTTGTGGTTCTCTGAATCTTCCTGAGTAGGATCATGTATAGTAGGAGGATAGTTTGAATAGTCTGTAGAAAGTAGAGATAATGCCTCCAACCAATAGTTCTCTTGTCTTGACCGGTATATGATTCTTGTCCTACTCTAGACTACGTATTCTTGCCACGTCTGCTCGTTCTTTGTTCGTGTTTTGCTAGTCTTGAAGTACATCCAGGGTTGGTGATCAGGAACTATTGTGAATTCAGTCCCTGCCAGTAGGTGATGAATGTGGTAAGGGAATCAACTATCGCTAATACTTCGTTGTCTCTATTGCCATAGTCCATTTGGGAGTTAGAGAACTGCCTACTATGGAGGATTGCCGGTCTGGCGGTATCCACCGTTTCTCCTTCTCCTACCCAAACGCCAACTCCTGTATCAGAGGCATCGGTCATCAGTCTTTTGGTAATACTAGTTTGTGGTCTATGAGTTTCCTGATCTGCTTGTGGAGTGCAGCTCCCTTGATATCTTCCATGGTATGATCATGTTTTGGAGTCCAAATAAACTCCTCTATTCCAGTAAATAAGACCAGGGTGCTGACATCGATCCTAAGTTTAGTCTAAATTGGCCAAGGTGAATGACATCTGCGAGGAATTCATGTCATTGTGTTATATTTCTAAGAGTCATTCATGCTTCTATTCTTGGGATATTTTCCAGGAATGCTTCTCCCCCTGGATCATCAATAATTGGTTTCATCAACTTAATACTAAGCAGAAGGAATTCGCATTTCTGCCTCCAGAGTATAAAGTAGAGCGGACTCTCGGTTATCACCCACTATAACAATATATATTGGGTGGTCTTCTTATCCAATAGAGTATGTGAGTATATTATTAATGTAAACTCACATTAACTGTCCTAGGTTGTCAGTCCATAAGTCAGACAGTATTCACATAAAGGTTTCTTCCGCATTCATGTCTCGTGGAGGCATCACTTTGCTGACAAAATATCCAAAGGACGACTTCACTCGTTTCTTATCAAAATTGTTGGGCTTGACTGTAGTCTGGAAGTAGGTATCGCTGAGATCATTACGGCTCAATATCACACTCTGGCCCTTGAGTTCAGGATCATCCGTTTTTGGGAATTGCTTTCATCGTCCCTTATGGTTTATTCATTCATTGCTGTGAGATTAACAAGTAATGTCCATCTGATTTCATCCTTCTCTTCTGGGCTGAGGATGGATTCCGCCCGCTGGACTGCTTTCCCTTCGATAATTCCGTGTTCAATCCGGCCATTGATCCTTAAACTATATCGATCACCGATTCCTATTGAATGGAATAAGTGGGTTGTTCGCTGAGCTCCTTGACTGGCATGGAACCGATTTCATGATTTATCCTTCCGAGTAGTGGTAATCCTTCTGGTCTGACTTGTGAAAATCCCTCTGCATGTCACTCCATCAACCTCTCGGTAATGTCAACTGCTGCTCTGATATTTCCAATAGCATATGTGCAAACTATTGGTTACCTGCTGCAAGTATCACCCCGAGAGGAGAGGATTGTAACCTTTGGTTGCGTCAACCAGCAGCACCTGACAAACAGACAAAACGGAGACCAACAACGAAAGCGACATTGATCCCCTAGCGGAAAATCTCGACCTTGCATCACTCGGGGAAGGACTTGAAAGGGCTTTAACAGAAGAGAGGGCACCGGGCCCTACGGCAGCAGAGCCACCATCACCAATTGCATCAGAAGAAACAGAAGACCCAGGAAGGATACGATGAAACACGATGGCGGCTACTGCAGAACAAGGAGGACCTACATCCTCGGAAACATCCCCGATTCTAAGCCTGGAACAGATGTGACAAATCATCACATCCTTAAGTGGAGCGCCCAGAAAACCGAATGCCAAGGAAGCAGAGGTTTACCGAGGAGAACGACACAAATTACGAGGATGGCTAGTCCAACTCATAGTGTACTACAGGGCATTAGGGTGGCAGAACAGCCACGATCAGGAAAAGATTCTCTATGCAACAAGCCTCCTAAGGGACGACGCAGGAGCCTGGATTACCCCATGCCCAGAGGAACGAATCACCCCAAACTAGCACAATTGGGCAGGATTCAAAGCAGAATTACAAGGCCAATTTGGCGTAAGCATCGCCAAGGGAGAAGCAAGGAACAGCGTGAAGAAGATGAAACAAGGTAAACGGTCAGGCACGGAATACTGGAACGCATTCCTCCTTGTGGCCAGCGAAGGCGAATTGGACGACTCAACTGAAGGAGAACTACTTCTACGAGGAATGATCACAGAACTGCTGAACGCCTGGGGGGGGTAGTGGCGAAGGATACAAGGATCTCGAAACCCTAGCCCAATGGAGAATCCGGAAAGAAACCAAGCTGCCGACGGTCAGTCATATCCAAGGATCGCCATCAGTAAAACACATCCAACGGGAGACCGCTACACCACGAAACCCAGATGGGACATAATGACCCACAAATAATGGCAACTAGAGTTGCGGCGAGCTGATGGAACTGGACGCAACTCGGGGACGACCAAGGTTCAACATCTTGAGGGAAGAATTCCAAAGGAGGATACGAGAACAACTATGTCACAGATGGGGACAGCCTGGCCACTTGGCCAGGAGGTGCCCGAAAAAAGAGGGACCTGAACTATTTAATGCACAAGCCAGGAATTGGCAATCCACGAAGACAGTCGCCCCCTGGGAAAACGGACCCAAGATTAGGGAAATCGAGATTGAACAAGAACCCGAACAGTCGGGAAACGCCGACTGTCCCCAGTAAGAGATGGTCTGAGGGACAGAGCCGAACGAAAACTCATTATCATGCAAAACCACGACGCGGCACTCAACTACACGGATACACTCGAAAACACCAATCACCCTATCATTGTCAAGATACAACTACATGGCGAAAAGGAGCCAGTCACGATCAATGGATTGATTGACTCAGGAGCAACAGAAGACTTCGTTGACCGAGAAGTCTGCAACAAACACAGGATCAATATGATCAAAGCAAAAAGCCCAACGGAGATTTACCTTGCAGACGGAAAACCAAGCGCTATGGGACCTGTTACCAATATGATGAAAGTACCTATGGACATTAGTAGCCATAGGGAATTGCCAACCTTCCAAGTGGCAATTGGTCAAAACCCTAAGGTCATCCTCGGGATGCCATGGTTGAGGGAACACAATTCAACAATCGATTGGTATGAGAAAGGATAACATTCAACAGCGAACGATGTACGACTTGGTCTCTCAAAAGTTCGCTCATTGCATATGCGGTACCCGAAGAAAAAGCCCAAGAAGCAAATCTTATCACCAGATTCTCGAAAATCAAGGCCAAAAATTACCCAACGGCCAATGACCAGAGCGTCAGAGTTAAGAAGCTATCCACTAAGGCCAAAGTGCCGATGAAGGGAACAGCAAGAGCGGCAGGACACGACGTGTAGACAATTGAAGGAACCGACGTTCCTGCCAGAGGCCAAGCAATTGTTGGAACGTGGATCGATATTGGATAACCTCACAACACCTATGGACGGATTCGACCACGAAGCAGTCCAGGAGTCAAACACCAACTCATGACAAATGCAGGAGTGATAGATTCCGACTACAGAGGAGAAGTGAGGGGATGCTAGCCAACCTAGGAGACCAACCATACGGAGTGGAAAAAGGAGACCGGATTGCTCAACTGATTATCGAAAAGATCGACAAGAGGGAGTGACAAGAAGTAACCCAGTTGGTCGATACCGGGAGAGAAGAACAAGTATTCGGGAGCTCCATCACCACCATGGACCAAGAGGGCAAGGGCCGGAAGGCTAAACCTAAAATCAAAATCAACGAGATATCGGCAAGAGCTTTTTGACAATTCTACCGAAGAGGAGAGACAACCGGCATCCTAATATGGGATAAAGTCGATAACGAAATTCAGCTGGAAGGTATCAACATTAGCACCGAGCTGGCGAAACAAAACAAGAAGAACAATGAAGACCAGGACGTAAGCGACGCGGTTCCTCCAGAATATCACCACCTGATGCCTGTGTTCGAAAAGGGAGAGAAAACGACAGTACCGCCCTACCGAGCAGGCATTGATATAAAAATCATCCTGGAAGAAAGAAAAACGGTACCCATCCAGAAAATATACGCCCTAAGTTACGACCAGCTGGAGGAGCTCCATCGATACCTGAAACAGAACGAGAACCGAGGATGAATTCGAAGGGTGAAGTCAGGAAGGGCATCACTCATCATGTTTGTCAAGAAAAAGGACCGCAAACTCAGACTATGCGCCGATTATCGGGCGCTCAACGCAGTCACCAAGAAGGATCGACACCCTCTAGCACTCATTACTGGAGCACTGGATAGGCTGGGTGGAGCCAAATCCTTGACCAAGGTGGATATCAAAGACACCTATCACAACATTAAGATCACAGAATGTGACGAATGGAAGAAAACCTTTTCTACAAAACTAGGGACATACGATAACCTAGGGATGCCATTTGGACGATGCAATGCAGCGGCGGCGTTCCAGTGATGGATCAATGAGGTCCTGATGGAAGATATTGATATATGTTGTATTGTTTATTTGGATGATGTACTAATATATTCAAACACCCTACAACAACACAGAAAAGACGTCAGCAACATCCTCGAGGCAATACAAAAATCAGGGATCAAGTTCAAACCATCCAAATGTGAATTTCACCAAAGCGAAACCGAATACGTACGATTCATCATTGGACAAGAAGGGGTAAAAACAGACCCAATCAAGACACAGGCCATCTGGGACTGGATGACTCCCAAGAAAAAAAAGAAAATCCAATGCTTCCTAGGGTTTTGCAACTGCTACCGACGATCTATAGAAGGCTTTAGCAGGCCAGCCAGGCCGCTATACACAAGAACAAAGAAGGAATGCGTCCGCAACTTAGAATCGGGAGACAATGAACAAAAGGCAATCGACGAACGGTGAACGAAACTCACGACAGCACCAGTACTGGTCTACTTCAATCCCCTCGCACCGACCAAAATTGAAACAGACGCCTCAATATATGTTTGCACGGGAATATTGTCTCAGCAATGCAAGGACGGAAAATGGAGGCTAGTGGCATATAGGTGGAAAACAATGTCAAGTGCCAAATGCAACTATGATATACACGACAAGGAACTATTGACAATACTTCTGGCTTTCCACAAATGGAAGCAATACACGAGGGGAAGCCCTAAGCTGAAAAGGGTCCTTAAGGACCACAAGAACTCAGTAACCTTCATGACGACGAAGGAACTACGTAAACAACAAACAAGACGGATGCAAGAGCTAAGCCAATACAACTTCAAAATCGAATACCGACCAGGAAATGAGGGAGGAAAGCCGGACGTACTTACAGGAGGAGAGGGGGACCTCCCCAGGGCAGGAGAAAAGAGACTCACCCTGAACGTGGGGATCTTACTACCAAAGGAGAGATACTGGCACATCCCAGAAACAGAAGATATCAGACTCGACATACTGGAAATAAACGGATTCCGAGACAAGGACGAAGGAACAATACAGAAACTGAGCAGAAACACCAACTTAATCCATGATATGAAAAGAAACCAGGACGAAGGGAAGAAAGAAATGAAAGGGATAGCGCTGGGGCTATGCCAATGGAAGGACAACCTATTATGGTATCAAGGAAAGATATATATACCAAAGGACGAAGGGATACGAACCACTGTTATCACTAGGCGTCACAAACCTCTACAAGCGGGACATGGCCGAACCGCAAAGACTACCGAACTCATCAGCTGACGATATTATTGGGCCAAGATAAGAGAAGATATCAAACGATTCATAAAGAATTGTGAGACATGCCAAAGGACGAAAGTGGTCCGACATGCACCCTACACATTGCTGCAGTCAAACAGGGCCCCCGATTGGCCATCGAAATCGATAGCTATGGATTTCATAACAGACCTGCCAAAATCAGAGGGATATGACACCATACTGCTGGTCATTGATCAGCTGACCAAGATGAGCGATTTTATTCCAGGATTTAAGGACCACGACGTACAACAGATCACAAATATCTTCATGAGAGATGTAGTCAGGCTACACAGATTACCACACGATATTATCACCCACAGGGTGACACTATGCACCTTAGAACTATGGAAGGAAACTAAGGGGAAATTAGGAATCGGAAGATGAATCAGAACGGCTTTCCATCCACAAAGAGACCGACAGACCGAACGGACCAATGTCATATTGAAACAGTACGTACAAGCATACATCAATTATCAACAGGACGATTGGTGTGATTACCTCCTACTTGCAGAATTCGCGTACAACCAGAGATATCAGGAGACAATCAAGAACACCCTTTTTTTTGGAAATTACGGAATCAATACGGAATACGAGATGATCGGTCATCTGATCCAAGGAAAGCAAACGAAACCACAAGAAATGGGTCATTTACATGAGTCATTATGAGGCAAGATGGTTGCCGCACAATTACGGCAAAAAGAATACTACGATCTACACAGAAATCGCGATCTGAACTGGGAATCAGGAGCTATGGTCTGGTTGGTGCGACGCAATATGAAGACCACAAGACCATCGGAAAAACTAGACTACAAGAAGATCGGGCCACTGACAATGTTGGCAAAGATTGGCACAAGTGCATATAAGCTCGCCTTACAACCATCAATGTCCATACACAACACATTCTACATCTCTCTGCTCGAACCTTACGAAGACAACCGATTCCGCTCAGGGATCAAAGAACCGCCTGCTCCTATTCAGAGGGAAGGAGAAGACGAATACGAAATTGGCGACATCATTGATTCTCGACTCCACTACCAAAAGCTCCAATACCGCGCTAAGTGGAAACGCTGCTCACCAGAACACGATAAAGTGTCGTACCCCACAGAAAACTTCAACTATGCCGAACACACAGTCCAGCGATTCCACCGGCCCTAGCCAGGAAAGCCACCAGTGGATCCCCGTCATGATCAACAGATCATCTTCTGCACCTCCCGCCGTCGTCCAACAACAACGAGCCTCATGCACACCAGAGAGCGACGCCCCGTGCGTCGCCCATCACGCTACCCACACTAGCCCTGAATATTCGGGTTAACCAAAAAGGGACGTGGCGCACGCCACCATGAACTGGACGGACTGCACGAACGAACAATGTCAAATCCCCCGCAGCGAAAGATAAGCATCAGGCTGGTACCCACAATGCACCACGAGATTGAGAAAGCCAAGTGTCGCCTACCACCACTACTGGCGACAAGAAATGGAAATGGACCCAGGAGAAGACTGGGCCCCACAACAACAATCTCGTCAACGAAGGGCCAGATGGGCCCTTGGAGAACTCACGAGCTGGGAGCATTGGTTTAACGACAACTGCAAGGAAGACCGGGGGGAAAATGTGCAAGCCGGATACTACCCCAGACAAGTGGGAGAAAAAGGGATCCTGTCAAACAAGTCACAGGAGAGAAGAAAAGAAAAGAAAATGGTATCAGGACACCACTAGTAGGGGAGTGGAGCGAAGGAACCATTGCGGACGTGGAAGCTCTAGCAAGAACGATCTTGGACCTTGGAAGCCAACTGGATTGCGCCGCGCAAACTATTGTTGCCAAAGACAACAAGGTCAAACGACTGGATAAGAAAAAGGAAAAACTCCAACAAGCCTACAATCGAACCAAAGAGAGGATGCACCAAAGCGGGTGTAAGCGGTGGAAGGAAGAAGTCTAGCATCGTGGGACCGATGCAGGAGGGGGAAGGGAGCTAATGTCACAAACGGTGACTAAACAAGGCAGACTTTCACATGACTAATGGTTATTAGTCATTGGTTTGTTATCTTTTACACTATGAGATCAGTTGACTCAGGGGTTTTCACATCACGACGCAATAGCATGTCATTGGGTTATTGTTATTGGTTAAAGATTTGACATGACACACGATTGTGGTCATCTGGTTTATGTATTTGGCACATAACTGATAGTTATGAGTCATGGGTTTCACGGATGGGACCCCGTTAGGGCATATGAGTAGTTTTATGGTTTATGATTCGTTGCGAGATAGGGCGCAGCTGACTCGGACTAGTCAGCTGATGTATTTCCCACTATGACTCACTATGAGTCATGAGTCACGTGACGCGAGAGTATGAGTCACGCAGGGTTAGGGTTGAGGCAAGAACCCCCATATAAGGGCACCCGGGGGGCATGGGATTTGGCGCACGAACCGTCTTCTCTACACAGCCGGCGATTGAAACCTGAACACTGTGAGAATTGATGGTCAACATCCACCACCCCCGCACTCTCAGTGAGCTGCCCCAGCACTCCCCTTGAGCTGCACCCTCCCCTCCCGCCTTACTTCCCTCCACATGGCCTTGGACCCTGGCGGCCTTGTTTCTAGGGGTCGTTTGGCTCTATCTCTCCCTCTTTTCGCTCGCGCTTCGCTGCCTCGCTTCGTGTTCGCACGGTCAGCAACACCCTCCTGCACATGTTACCGACGGCTGGGACTATAGTTCGCAGTAGGAGAAAACTCTTCAACAGGCTACGGTCAATTTCTCCATTCTCTTCACCTCCCTTAGAGGCTGCATAGTCAGACACTCACACGGTAACCCATAGTTTCCATGGTTATTTGGTCTACCCCTCCCCTCCCCCTTCAGGTTTCGTCCCGTTGCTTGGTTACAGCTACAATCCACTCACTCAGCTGGCACCCTACTGCTGCTTTACCTTACGCCGCCCTCGCGATTTCTCTACAGTCGCACCCCTCGGTTTCGCTCGGTGGTCGTATTGCACTGCCTCGGTGGCGGATGTCAACGCCTTGGGTTGTGGAGTAATGTACACAGCGCCGCAACAGTTTATGGTGTCTCCCGCTTCCACATTGTTCTTCTTTTATTGTCGGTTACTTTGGGTCTCACTAGTGGTTATAACAATTATTTTGTTTGTTGACGTCTACTGCAAGGGTTTTCCTGGTAATTCCTCCCCCTCTATTAATTAATATTTTCCTTTTCGACGGCCTAGTCGGAGGGGGATTTCTTATTTTGGATGGCTGGTGTGCCGTTGGTCTCATACCAGAGAGACTTGGGTTGATGCCTTTTTCCATGGTGGCGGGGTGGAGAAAAAATAGGGGATGGGGTTCTTTGTTTACCAGAGCTAGTGCGGCATGCAGTCTTTGTTCCCTGTAGTTGATTAATACAAAGCACATGAAAAAAAATGAAATAAAATGAAATAAAAAAAGAAAAAAAACGCAGGAGATTTGGTGGGGGGGGCAAGCTCCTCACTCACTACAACCCCCCCCCTACATTCTACTCAAACGCAGACCCCGCTTTGCTTACGGGACACCCTTCTACACTCTGCCCCCCACTCCGTCCC
>Ga0307507_10002933_pt1 | contig 34287 bp, 9 predicted proteins | sample 7_EM_MG_FD_207223 | JGI IMG/M metagenome (GOLD analysis project Ga0307507, IMG submission 207223) | Populus trichocarpa ectomycorrhiza microbial communities from riparian zone in the Pacific Northwest, United States - 7_EM | ecosystem: Host-associated > Plants > Roots > Unclassified | place...
AGGAAGAGATTTCCTGCGTTCTATTCTGTGCTTTCCTTTTTTCTATTCTGCTCTTGCTATTCTTTTATTTGGCTATTCTTCTATAGTATAGAACGTTAGGGGACAACGTTCTTGGTGGGGGAGGTATATAGTGGGGTAAAATGTCCCGTGCTTAGTGTCTTGGCATTTTCCTGTATTTATTAAGCTTCGGCTTTCCTCCTTCTTTCCTCCTTATCTCACAGACATGACAAACCTACCGGAATACATTCTTTTCTTTCCTTTCTTACAGACTGCTTTACTGATTACTTTTGACTGATTATGACCGACCGACCGACAGACAGACTGACTGACTGACTAACTGACAGCATTCTGACTTCCTATCTAAGAGACACCGTACCCTTCCACAATATCTACCTAAGCATTCCTAGGAGTTGTCGTGTATTACTAAATATAGGTAAAAGACTTCGCAATAAAGGCAGAGCTAATCTTCCAATTGCTATAAGTAAACGTTCCGTTTGTATAGGGCATAGAGTAGATAGCCACTATAAAGACTCTAAAGCATGCAATTACTACTACACCCGCATTAGTTCAACTGGATTATAGTAAGGGGGCTAGGCTAATTGTTCTCGCCGTTAACAGATGCAAGAATAGATGGGGGTGCGGTCTTATACAACTGGATATACAAGGTCGTCGCTATCTATATTAATTTAAGAGTGGTATCTAGTCTTAAGTAGAGTAGAAATACGATTCAGGAAAGCTTAAGTGTCGGGCATTACTGTATACATTAAAGAAGTGTTGAGTATACCTATACGGCGTCCGCTTTACGGTTAAGACAGATGCGAATACCTTAGTTGCGTAATTAAATTATACTACTACTAATTTACTAGGAGCCTTGATAACTTAATAGCTAGCATAGATCCAGTTATAGGACTTTAATATTAGATATATGCCAGGAAAGAAGAATAGCCTAGCTAATAGGCTATCACAACGGCCACTAGATAGCAAACAGCCTAACGAACCAACTAAGGATATTAAAGAATTCATTAACTGTAAGCTAAGTACTTTAGAATACACGGCTAGCCCAGTTAAAATAGAGGTAGATCTGCCACTGGAGAACTTATATTTAAAGAAATCTTAGAAAATTACAAAATGGCTAGTAACCTTATAACGTCTAAAAGAAATAAATACTAAGAAATTCAAAAGATTTAAATGGTAAGCGCTAAAGTTCCTAGTATATAATTAACAGCTCTTCCGCCAACAGTCGAAAAATGTACCAATGCGGAGGGTAATTGATAATAAGAATACTTAGTAAGAGATTATTAAGAGCCTTTATAATCAGAGTGGATATTGCGGACAAAAAGGGACGTATTAGAGAGTCTTAAATTAATATTAGTGGCCAGGGCTATAGGATTAGATATTATAGCATATTAAGTTATACCTGTAATACCAAGGGCGGCAATTAGGACAAAAAGAAGAAGTAATGTACCCTATATAGGAGTTTACTTTATAGCAACAAGTAATAGTAGACATTATATTTATACTAACAACCCGTCTTGGATTCCGATACCTGGCTACTACTCAAGAATACGTGTCTAGATAGGTAGAAGCCTAAGCCCTTTAGAAAAAGAATATAAAAAGCATAGCAAAGTTCCTCTATAAAGACGTCATCTATAGATAGGGAGTATTCGGACAGCTTTCTGTAGATAGTGGCGGAGAAAATGCTAATATAACTACTGCGCTCGCGGAGCTCTATAACATCAAAAGGGTTATAGCTTCCGTATATTACCCGTAGGGACAAGGCTTAATAGAGCAAGGGCATAAGCCTATAGTAGATACTTTAGCAAAGATGGATAGCTTATGGCTGGACAATCTCCATACCGTTTTATGGGCAGATAGAATAACTATTAAGCAGCCTACGGGAATAACGCCAGCAAGAGTTATATACGGATATAAGCATGTCCTTCCCATTAAACTCTACATACCCACTTAGCAAACACTGCCTTGGCAAACAGTTCAGACCACTATAGAGCTACTAGCACTCCGTGCAAAGCAGTTTAACCAAAGAGATACAGATATAAAAGAGGCTATTGCACATATAAGATGACTAAGGGTAACAAATAAGGAGTACTTTAACAACACCCATTGCATTTACTAGGACGGATTTAAGGTTAGAGATATAGTTATACTCTATAATACACAGCTTAAGCAAGATTATTCTAGCAGTTGCAAGTTAAATCCGAAATGGCTAGGCCCGTTCCATATACATAAAAGTTACCCGTATAAAGGATGGTACTTAATTAAGGATCTTAATAGTACACCATTCCGTAACCAAACTCCAGGGAATAGATTAAAGAAGTTCTACTAGCAATAGATATCTAAAGTCCGCTAGAAAGACTGGCTTAACCAGTTAGGCGGGACTATACTATAAGAAATAATAGCAGAGCCAGAGTCTAAGGAAGATGTAATACAAAAATCCACCTATATTGCAACGCCGCGTAGTTTAAGAAGTATATATTCTAGAAAGATTATTTAACAGAACTAAGTACGAAATGGTTAACTAAGGGATAGTTAAGTTCTAAAGCGGGGGAGGGGACGTCAATAACAACCGCGCAGCCTATCTATTTATTCGCTATATTTCCTAAAGCTCTTTCTATTTTTTATTTGCCTTTTAGCCACAGGAATCTAATGCGTGTTAACAGTAAAGTAAGGGCAGAAGAATGTTTGCGCATAAATACCTAGATACGTTCACTATAAAGATATTAGTTCCGCTTACCGCCTTTACTAAGCTAATAGCGATTTTCCATACCAGGCATGGAAAATTATAATTAGTCTATTTAGCAGTTAGAGCTAGTAGAACTCTATACTACTACTTAGATTTGGTAGACCATTATAATTAGGAACCCTATTTAGAAATCCGCCTTCTTACCCTTAAATCTCAAAGATAGTTATAATTAGCCAAAGCGTAAACCAAATAGAATTAACAATAGTACGTTTATTATGTCTTTATTAAGTAGACCGTTGGTACTATATAAAGGAGCTAAGTACCAGATTAGTAATGTCCTTACAGAAGTTAGAGGCTTCGCAGTTAATTAGCATCATATAGTACTCATCTAAATCTATAACGAAATTTTGCTCTCTTAGGAAAACTACACAGATGCTGCTAGTATAGTAGTCAATTTCATCAACAATAATAGTGGGCTGCAGGCATCTCTAGGAAAGGACATATTTGTGTTAATCTTTAGGGATATCTCTAATGTTAGTAAAATAGCTAAAGATTAGAGAAACTGGTGTAATAAAGCTAGAGAAACCATCTAAAAGGCCTAGGGATAAGATATCCTTAATAGACTACTTAAATACGCAGTCTCCTATAACTTTCTCTCCGCCGTCTAAAAGCTCGCAGTCCATCTACTTCCTAAAGTCATAGCAAGAGTCAATAAAGCGCTAGTTAAGAGGCTCGATTATCTAGAACGCGGCATTAAGACTACTACTTAACTATAGCTAGCCGATTTCGCGCTCGCGCCTATAAAGTTAGGAAGGGCAATATCAGACTAGGTAGTAAATAAGTATAGTTTAGGGAGACACTTAACTGGCTTCCTTGTTCTAAATAAGGACCTACCGCTAAGAAATAGGAGATTAACTATAGTGGGACTAGAAGTTACCAATATTAGAATTAGACAAGTAGGAGAAAGCTTAGCTCTTACACTGCAAACACATTCATAATATACTTCTAATGTAATAAATCTATCAGCTTTTTAGCCGTTAACACCTATTTAAGGAGGAGGCGTTAGTATTATACCAAGCCCATCTTAACAAGGATCACCTATGTTAGTTAACTCGCCTTTATCTTTTATAAATGAAAGTATTCTTACAGCTAGAACGCCTGTTAGCTCGCCCCTATAGCTACCAGTATCCTCTTTAAGAAGAAATCCAAGGAGAGGGCTGACGGTTGCTTACCTAGAAGTAGGAGGGCTAGGAGTAGAATTAATGTTTAATAAAAACGTTATTAAGCCTAGAGATGATAAGGAGTATATTAAGGAGACCATAGATATTATAGCGATACTCCGTTCAAAATAAGGGTGTAACTATAAAGATAATGTGCTAGCTTATTTTAAAGCGTCCCTAAACCAAACTACTAAAATTAAACTAACCGAGGTTATAAAGCTCTTGCGCAGTTAGTATAAGGCGGCTAGTTCTAACCCAGAGATATATAAGGTCTGCTAGATATATACATAAGCCATAAAAGGACGTATGGGTTTAGCAATAAAGGGTCTAAACTATACCGCACTATACTATAGACTCTATTTAATATACCACGCTTATAATTATCTTAGCACTATAAAGACAGATCCTACTACGTACTCCTAGTTTAGAAAAGCTCACAAACCTCTAGTTCCGTCCAACTCCTTAGGACCGTATAAGTTTATTTATAATTCAGCACTAAGGTTTTCCTACAACAGAGGGGCTTTACTTAATTAGATGCTGTTACCAGACGACTAAGGTATATAGCAGTAAGATAGATCCGTAGTTTTAAATATGTTTAAATAGTAGTGGGATTCTAGCATTTTAGTAATAATTAATAAAGAAATATATATATACCGTCATTACTAGCGTCTAATTAATGGACGGCCAAATTATAAATAGTTAAAAATAATGGTCCATAGTCTCTGCTAGCAGCTAATAAGATAAGATCCTAAGTACTACTGTTTCTATTACGCTCTCAGGCCTAATAGCTGGTGGCGACTTATCTCCTATCCCTATTATACAAAGTTCGCGGTTAAGGGAGACTCTACAGCTTTCCGTTATATTAACGTAAACATTCCTTCTCTTATAGAGAGCGGGTGCGGTGCTAATATAATTTAAGAAAGCGTTTCTCTAGATAATAAAACTAAGGACAATTGCACGGTTATCCTACCTGGCATATATTATTACTTAAAGTCATAGTGGGTAGATCTTAAAGCGCGAGGATTAACTAAAGGTGATGGATTCGTACATAAGATCTTAGATCAGGACTGGACCACTAAAGATGTAGAAAAATACGCAACCAACTAGGTAGCTCAGCCGTGTGAAAAAGGAGATATGCGTATAACCATACTACACCTTCCTTATAGGGCAAAAGGACCTTCGACTAGAACCTAGCAAACAATACTACTATAGTTTATTAGTGTTTAGGACGATTATAATAACCTTAAGGTTACAGAAGGAGGAACCTAGGCAGAGCTAGTAGATACTTACCAAGACTTAAAAGCGCCGCCCCACACACTATCTAGACATGCCAACCTTTACAGCATAATCCCATATCGCTTCCCTATAGTAGTTAAACTTATAGCTGCTAGCGCCTTGTCTAACGCCCTTCTAGGTAGACGATGATGGGACTCTCTAGCGGTAATCTAAGATCATAATCTTCTTCTAACTAGTAATTGGAACGAAGTTGCGAAATAGATGCATTCCTACCATCTTAAAGCTATTAAAAACTACAAGGATGCGTTTTAGATTATACATACAGCTAAGATAGAGCGCTTTAACAGCCGCTCGTACTTCTACTGTGTCAACAATGGAATTAACCCTTTAACTATTGCGGTAGATCCAAGTAGAGTGCCCCCTATCGTTGCAGAAGGATAGAGTTATGCGGAGTTACCTAAAGAGTTATAGGACAGAACTAAGTAAATAGAAAGATATAAAAGAGCAAGGTTGTCTAAAAGCCGCCTATCTAATATCGCTTGTACTGTCCAACCAGGCGGACAAGAGCGGTCTTGTTTAACTAGAATAGAGTCTCCTTGCTTACTATCTCGGGTTTATGGCAAGGGTAAGGAGCGCATGCGGTTACCTACTACGCCTTTATTTCGAAGATAGGGAGTTTTAGAGGTCGTTAGGGGACAACAACTTAGGTAGGGGAGGTATGTGGTAGGGTAAGTTGGCCCACTACATTCAGTATCCAATTTGGGTATGGTTTCGGGAGAGCATAGGCCTCCTATGGGTATATAGATTGGCCCGCGGCCTCAGAGTCTTTAACAACTCAGACAGGCTCGACGGACAGTTTGGGGGGATAGAATACACTCTTTTCTCTTCTTCTTACTAACTGCTTTCCTACTGATTTCTACTAACTGACTACGACCGACCGACAGACCGATAGTACACTGACTTCTCGTCTGGAGAGAGACCTTCCCTCCCACACTAGCAAGCTTAATATGCTTTTAATTACGCTTTAAGGAAGTAAAGCTCTTATCTATAACTAAGGACTGTATATATTTATCAGCTAAATTATTATTAGATTTATAAGTAACTTTCCTACATTAAGGCTTAGCTAGTTCCTTATCTTCCTTATCTGCTTGCTTATTAATATAGTTATTAAATAAAGTCTTTATACACTGCTTGGCGTGCTTTTACTATAGGGGCCACCATTTCCACTTATTGCGAAAATAGGCGCGTTTAAGAGATGGATAAAGGGTTACTACGGCAAAATAGTAAGGGCTCTCGGCCTTTATTTTATTAAAATATTTGTTAATCTTTTAGATAGCTATATTAACGCCTAATTTAAGGAAGAAGTCGCATTTATTCTTAAGGCTCTGCTAAGTTCGCTAGAGGATTTAATAGAGTAGCTCTATATTAGTAATTAACTCCTATAGAGCGCCATATAAGCCTTTAATACTAGGACTATTAGCGTCGCCTTTTATATGCTTGGTAGCTGATATAAAAGGCTTTAGGGTCTTAATAAGCTGCTCTACTTACTTCTAATCTTCATCAGTAAGCGCGTCCTGCGATAGATTGTAGCTATTATTAGCGGGCTTCCTTTAAGCCAGTAGATATTTATTAATTACTTTATAAAGAAGGTAGGCACGGCGGAGCATAAAGTAGGTTAAATTCCACTAAACGCCTCTGTCCTTAATGTAGGCCTTAGCCTAGTTTTTAGCAAAGTCCTCGCGGCGTCTTATTAATCGCATAATATATTTAACGATATTATAAACCTTATCTACGGAGCCTCTCTGCCGCATAAAATCAAATTTAACGTACTCGCTCGCGCCAATTATTAAGTGTTTAAGCTTGCTTACGCCTTTGCCGTATATCAAAACCTTAATAATAAGGTTAATAATATAGCTAACGCACTAAAGCTATTCCTTTTTAGCTACTAATAGGCTTTATAAGAGGTAGTTATAGAGCTCGTTATTCTTGCTAGCGTTATCGGCCATTAAGGAGCCAAGCTTATAATTAAATTAATACTTTTAAATTACTAACGCCAGGGCCATTACTACATTTTCAGCAGAGTGTGATTCTTATAGTTGTGGAAGGCCTAAAAGTACTAATTAAAGCTTTCCACCTTTGTTAATAAAATGGGCTATTATACTAAGTAGCAGTGTGGCTTTCCATTCTCTTATCGTCCATCTTATTGATCCATTATCGATATAGATCTTATCGATATGGATTATAAATATTATCCATACTTCCTTACCGCTAGAAAAATTCTTAGCTTTTACCCTATTGTATAAATATAGATTCTAAAGTAGAATCGTCTCTTCTTGCGCCTTTAACTACTGTTAATTCGGCCTTAACTCGCCTAATAAGGGCCCGAATAGCCGTTGCAATATAGGCCTATGCTTGTACGGCGCTTAGCACGGAGCTAGAATATTTAGGTCGAAATCGTATTCTCTACTACATTTACTGTCCACAAGAATTGCTATATAGTAGTCTAGTTACTAGTAATTTTCGAAAGTATCTTAATTCAAAACATCTACTTTAGGTTAAAAAAGATACTAGCCTAATACAATTAGAGATACTTAAAAAACTTTAGCAACTATATATTAAAGTAGAGTCTTTAGGTTAAATGACAGAAATAGATACCTAGGTCTTTTAAAAACGACTAAATTAGGATATAATTAATAAGGCTTTAATCTCATTAATTGTTGTACAAAATATTCTATTCCGTATTATTAAATGGCCTAAATTTTATACTTTTTGCCAAGTTCTTAATCCAGAATTGTCTAACTTTTTTATAATAGCACACTCTTAAATTATAAAAAAGATTAAACTATCCTAGCAAGCTTATAGAGATATTATATAAAAGAAACTTTAGTTGGCAATATTAAGTATTTATCTGTCGCTTAATATCTAGACCTCCCTAAATAGGCACCTTCTTTTAGGGATCCACGCCTACTTTGTTAATTGAGGTTAGAAGAAGCAATTAAAGGCCCTTCTTACCCTTTATACAGTAGCAAATCATAGCAGAGATAAGCAATTCGCTACTCTTCTCCTAGTCCTTAAGGACTACGGTATTATATAAAAGCTTAGGTCTATTGTTTGTAATAATGCTAGTTTAAATAATACCCTTTATCGCAAAGTAAAAGCCTATCTCTTAGAAGAGGAGGAGATTAAATAGGATTTTACGTATTAGCGGATCCGCTGTACCGGCTATATTATTAACTTAGCCATACAAGCCTTCCTATTTTGCAGTTAAATTAAAATGGAATAACTTAAGTCGCATAATAAACAGGAAGGAAAAGGGGAAGGAGGAGATAAAGAGGAGAAATAGGCAACCTTTTGGGTTATAGGACCACTCGGTAAGCTTTATAATATTATTATATACATCTATAGTTCTGCTAGTTATATAAAGGAGTTTAAGGATCTTATAGAGAGAATGATTCTAATTAATAACCGTATAAGATGGAATAGCTAGTTTTAAATGCTAGCTATAGCCGATTAAAAGGTAGGAGCCATTAATACCTATACTAAGAACCACTTTGCTATACTCTAGGCAGACTATCTCTCCCTAGAGGACTAGGAATGGCTTTATACAACTAAGGAAGTTCTTTAACCATTCCACCGAGCAATTTTAGAGACTTAAGAAGATTATACAACAATTAATAGTATACTCTTTACTATAGATGTTCTTATCTAGTACTTTAAAGCCGTACTTGTAAGTAAACCTCCTACTAAATTGGATAATAGTAACACCGTACTATAGTCTAAATATGCTTCTAATCAGGAGTTTAGCTCTCGTATTAAAAAGGGGTAGAAAATCTTTAATAAGTACTACAGCAAAACAGACGATTTACCCTTTTACGCTATAGCCCTTATTCTTTATCCAAACCGTTATATAAAGTATATTAAGGCTAACTGGAAGCTAAAATGGGTAAAGCCTATATTAAAAAAGGTTAAAGGACTTTAGGAGTCTTACTAGGAAAAGGCTCCTTCTTCCCTAATTTCTTTATTATATAAAAAGACCCAACCTTTGAAGTAGGAGCTTAATATATTTAATTAGATTGCTTAAAAGTTAGGGAAGTATGCTTAACTATAAAGTTAGGATAAGTTCTAAAACTATTGTAATGGGGAACCGTACAATATTGGTAAGATATCGGCTCTTAAATAGTGGTGTTAAAATTAACAGAGAAAACGTTGGCCAAGGTTATCGTATATAGTAATTAATATTCTCTTAATTCTAGCTATAAGTGATGAACTACGGAGGCGTAGGTCAAAAGTTCCTGGCCCCTACCAAAACGATATACCCTAATAGCCGCACTAGTATAGCTCCAAATTATATAAATAAGGGCTTATTTTATAGCTTTACTCTAAAGCTACAAAATAAGCCCTTATTTATATAATTTGTAGCTATACTAGTGCGGCTATTAGGGTATATCGTTTTGGTAGGGGCTAGGAACTTTTGACCTACACCTCTGTAGAGTAAGTCTTTTCAGGGGGATGTTATATGGTATTATAGAAAAGGGCGCAGATAGGAGCCGAAAACCTTAAGAGAGTAGAGTGTTTAAAGCATTGGAAACGAAGTGGTATTTTAGACAAAAAACTTAAGATAATAACTTAAATAGATTGTCCAATATCCGTAATATCCGCAATATCTACAATATCTGCAATATCTATAATATCTGCCGAATTCTGCTAAGTCCGCCAAATTCTGCCAAATTCTGCCAGAACTATAATCTGCCCTATATATAGCGCGACTCCTATTAACCTAGCAACTAAGTTAATAATATACCCCTTTTGTTATAGGGTCTGTTATATAGGAATGTAGGTGTATAAAAGTATAAACTCTATAAGGTGGAGTTGTCCTAAAGGGACAACTCTATATACTAGCTAAGCGATAATCACGTAATCTTAGGAAGCTCCTATAGATGCCCTAGCCCCCCCTACTAATAGAGTCTATGCGGAAATTAAACAGATAGATGTATGTATTTATTTATATCAACTTAATAATACAAGTGAGTTATATCCAGGGGCACGAAATACATATAGCATCGTATACTCGTTTGGATGGTGGTGACTATCAATTCTATTGAAATAGACTACGTAGTCTATATACTGACGCGCCCTCCTCCTAATTAGTCAGCACTTTATTAACAAGTAGTTGGTGCACCAAACGCGTAAATACACGTTTGGTACACCAGGTGCTGTAATTATACAGTATTATAATTATAAGGAGTATGGACTAGCATATGGATATAGAGAGGTATAAATAAGTCTATATTAATAATAGATTGTAGCCTAATCTATTTATGGAAAGCCATACTGCTAGTAAGTAGTGATATTCCGTTTATAGATATCCAGATATTATAGGTAAGATTAATTTTACTAAGTGCAGTAAGGAGGAGGTCTTTAATATTAAGGCGTTGCTATTTAAATATGGTTTTAATCTAATCGCTTAGTAATATAGGCGCCTTTATAAGACAGTCCTAAATTTAAGAACAGTTAAAGGTTAGCAGAGCGTATATATAAGGACTTATAGCTTAATAGAAGGTAATATCTTATAGAATTGTCCGGTTAATATAGGCTTAAATATAGCCAGCTGCCTAGAACGGCTGGCGTTTATAACTACTAGCGAAAGTAAAAGCTTCTATGCTTGGTAGTTATATTTTACTACTATAACTTTTAGGGTTAATAATAAGGTTATACTTTGACTTTAAATAGCCGTTAATATAATTATTCCTATTAATTGTAAGTAAAGCACCTAGTCTTTAAGCTAAATAGTAGAGCTTATATAGCCAGAGCCTCTTTTTACCTAAAGGACTATCCTAAAAGAGGTCTACTCTATGCTTCCTTATTAGTAATATAGGAGCTTTGCTTAATAGTAACCACTTATTAATAATCCGGTATCTATATTTACTAGTAAGCTTGCTGTATATTATTAAATAGAGATTATCCTAATTAATAGGAAAGATATAGCCATAGTTCTAATTTGCTAGAGGAGGCTCTTATAATGCGGAACCTTAATTGCCCAATTTGGTATTATCGTTAATTGGAAGTAGGGAGGAAGCAGTTAATCTACAAACCCTATGCGGTGCTGGAGTTAAATAATATATAGATTGTAAATTAAATAAGGAAGAAGTAAAGGAGGAAGTAAATAAAGAAGCTCTACTGCCTAGCTGACGCGTAAAATGTAATGTACGTTGCATTTTGTATAGGTAATAAAATGGTAAGCTTTAGTATAGGTTTTGGCGCGCAATGGAGATATTAGGGAAAATGCTTTATTTACTATAGCTAAGCGAAAGATTCCTATGGGTTTCCTATTGCTTGGCGTATAATTAACTAACCAGATTATTTGAATATCCTTAACTTCTACTAAAAGCTTTAACTTACCACTAAATCTTACCGCTAAGACAGCGAGCTGTTAGCTAGCTGCAGTTTTATAGCTAACTGCTTACATTAGTAGCCTCTTAGCAGCAAAGCTAACAGCGTTATTAATCCTTGGATATACTAATAAGCACGCTATAGGCGGACTCTGGATATTGCGCCAAGCTAGCTATAGGGAATAGTGTAATAGACTACTAATACTGTGCTAAGACATAGTACTACAGCCTAGAAGGCTCTAAGACAACGTCAGCACTACCCTTATATATCTTGTATTTCTTACTACCTATCTCTATTACCTGTACCCAATCTTATATATATATTACACCTAATTTCCATAGATTTACAATCAAGTCGCTTATATAATCCCTTATGCTGTAAAGCTTATAGATAGTGCCCTAGCACTGTTATAAAAGCTCTTACGCCATATATAGAGTTAAAGATTCGCTAAAGCGCGTAGTATATTACTATACTATTAACCTACGCAAAGTAGTATTAAAAGAGGTCTAGGGTAATAATTTAGGGGAGTGACATTTTGGACGTATATTCGGATTTAATTAACTCCTTATATAATATCGAAATCTATCTCTTTAGCTTAATTATAGCATTGTTAAGGCTTAATTAATAATTAGTAAAGCATTTCAATCCTCCGTTAATACCCTTACCTTATTAGCTTGCCGCTGCACCTAAATTTAGAAGGTATTTAGTAAGGGAGTAAGTGGTTAAGGAAGAGTTAATATTAAAATAAGGTTTTTAAGCTAGAGAGCAGGATGCTTAAAGGCATCTTAAAAATAAGCTTTACTATAGGCCGGCCTATAGTAAAACTTATTTCTAGGATACCTCCTATTAAAATATATTGCATTACTTACCTCCTATTACAGCGCTGGTGGAAAATAGTAGATTGTGGTAGATAATCGCGGATAATTGTAGACAGTTTCTTACTGTTTTAGGTAGCCGCAGTTACATAACCAGACGATTGTATAAAACCTTAAGCGGCGCTACCCTTCTTCTCTTTTCCTTTGTCTAGCTTTGGATCCTTATTTATAGACTACTAATTATACAGGCTTGCGCGTCCCTCTTACCGTACTTATGCCTTAATTAACTAAGTCACTAATACCTTTAATTTTAAAGGGCTAGTAGCTATATAATACAATATTAAGGAGGCTAGGTACTTAGCCTCCCTATACCACTAAAAGGTTAAATCTTAACAAATCTTAACACTCCTACTCAAACTGATTGGCATAGGTCAATAGCTCCCGCTTAAACTAAAGGCGTAGGTATATAGCTCCCACTTAATCCTTATATAGGTTTAGATAAATAATAATAGGACTTCCTTTAAGCCTTATTAAACCTTAAAACTCTTAGAGAAAAATAGGGAAAGAGTGCCCTAGGAAGCCTTTTACAAAAATAGATCTATCTATCCTATATTTAATATTTGTACGTTCTTAATCCTAACGCATTACTAAAGGTAATAAATTTGTCCTTTAGTAGGGCTTTGGTGAGCCTATCTACTACTTATTTTTTAGTGGGGATATATTATAGGTCTACGTCTCCTTCGGCCTGTCTTTCCTGCACGTAGTGGTGTTAAATCGCAATATATTTTATTCTGGATTGGAATTAGGGGTTCTTAGCTAGGGCTATAGCGCCTTAGTTATCTCCGTAGATAATAGTCGCAGTTAGCTTTTCTTCTAACTTAAGTAGCTCCGCTAGGAGGTTCCTGAGCCAGATAGCTTCCTTAGTAGCTTATATTTCTCCTATATATTCTGCCTCGTAAGAGGATAGTGCGACAACTGGTTGCCTTTTTGATGACCAGCTAATTGCTCCGCTTTTAATGTTAAAGACATAGCCTGCGGTAGGGTGGTTTTGGATAATACAAATAAGTGAGTATAAAATATCCTTTATCTAATAGAAAATGTATATAATATCACAATTAATAAGTATAAAGTGCCCTATACGGGGCTTTTCTACCCCAACTAAGTGGAATTTAGCAGAATTCGGTGGACTTAGTAGAATTTGGCAGAATTTAATAGATATTGCAGATATTGCGGATATTATAGTAGGAACAGGTCCCTATACCTCTCCCCCTAGCTATATAATAGCTAAATACTTAAAGAAAAATCCCCTATCTCCTTTATAGTTCTTCTCTAATACCAATTCTTTAAACACTCTGTTTTCTTAAGAGTTTTAGAATCTATCTGTATTCTCTTCTATAATACCATATAACGTCCTTCTAAAAAGACTCTTTCTGGCTTATCGCTTATTGCTAGAATTGAGAGAATTTCAATTGCTATATGCGAGAGCCATAGCCAGCGCTTTCGTTACTGTTCTTAAGACCACCATTAAAGCGAGTTGTTGAAATCTTATACGGCGTCTTAGAGATAAAGTCCTCATACTCGTCCTGACTTTTTGGTCGAAACATTATACTATTAAGATTGTCACGGCGCTGGTGGAAAACGGTGGATTATGGTACTGGATTGTGGTGGACAATCGCAAACAGTTTTTTACTGTTTTAGATAGTCGCAGTTACGTGACCAGACGATCGTATAAAACCTTAAGCGGCGCTACCCTTCTTCTCTTTTCCTTTCTCTAGCTTTGGATCCTCGTTTATACACAATCTAATTATATAGGCCTGTATGCATTCTTCTTGCTGTGCTTATACCTTGATTAACTAAGTCGCTAACATTATCCAAAGCTTATACTACTCTTTCTTCCTAAGAAGGAACTTAAATATATCTATAAGGATATAGAATAGGACCTTAAGGATATTACTAGAACTATAAGGACAGGATAGAACTAAAAGAACACGAATAGAACGCGAAATCTAAGAATAGGATACGTATGGACTAGAACTCCTAGAAAATAAACAAACACCGAAAATTACCTAAAACCCCTACTACTATACTAAGAAATATAGCAGCTGGCAAAGCCGCTGCAGGACCTACAAATACCTCTAATAGTGAAACAGTCGCCGTCTCGACCCCCTAGGAAGAACTCGCAGCAGCTAATGCCAAAATTAAACGGCTTTGAGAGCTACTTAAGACACCCCTATACCTAGTAAAGAGTTATTAGACACTTAGAGACTTGCTATAGTCCTTAAGACCCTAGCCTAACGCATAGTATTAGTATTGTTGTAGTCCGCGAAGGTCGCGGACCCCCTATTACTTATAGACAGAACTAACCCTATATTTAATAATTGGAAGCTTTAACTGCAAGACAAGCTCGAAGTCAATACGGACTACTTCCCTACTACTTAAGCTAAGATGGCCTACGTTTTCGGCCGCACTGGTAGGGATGTATAGACGCACCTATGTCTATAATACGCCTAGGATTTAGTAGACCCCTTCCTCTTTAGAGAAGAGATGATTAACTACCTATCTTCTATTTATAAGGACCCCTTTAAGGTGCAGAACGCCTACCTTAACTGTAAAGGCCTAAATATAAAAATAACGGAGACCTTTTTAGCCTTCTAGATCCGTTTTTTACACCTAGCTAGCCAGGCCTAAATCCCCTAGGAAGATCTGTTACTTGACCTATTTAATAAGCTTACCTTAGACCTATAGCGAGCTATACTGCTAGTCTTTACTATTATATAGACGCTAAAGGAACTAACGGACTAGTGCTTGGCTATTAATTAAGGTCTTCGTTAAATTAAGGCACGTGCTAAGCGGTATAAAGCTAGGAACCCTCTAAACTAAACTATAAGCAATATAAGAACAGCTAATAGTGCCCTAGTATGGTCCGCAACTTCTATAGCACTAACTATTTAGCCCGCCGTTAATCTAGTAGCTAGTTATATAGCTAGTCCTACTACGGGCCTAGTATAGATTCGGCCTATATATAGTAACCCCTATAGGTAAGCCCTTAGTAATTAAGGAGCTTGCTTTTTATATGGCTAAAAAGACCACTTTATAAAGGACTGCCTAATAGTAGTAAAGATAAACGAGGTCCTGTTAATTTAGGAGGATAGCATAGAGCCGGAAAAAGAGGAACTCTAGAGGAAGACTCCTTTAAGGTTAAAAGGGATTGATATGTTATATATTAATCTGGGTTAGCTAGTTAGTAGAAGAAGCTACACTATCCCTTATACTTTATTTTATAATAGATATTAAGTTTTAATTTCTGCTCTAGCTAACTTAGGAGTAAATACCTTTACCTTAATTAATACAAAGTGCGCTGTAAAACTAGCTGACTTTTTAAATGCGCCTTTAAAAGAACTGCCTAAGCCAATTCCTATTTATAGGTATAACGGACGGGTAGGACTACCTATTATAACTATCTTATAGATCTATCTCCATATTAGCAGACAAAGGTAGTATAACATCCCTTTTTTTATTATAGACCTTAGAAGCTATAATATAATCTTAAGAAGAAAATGGCTAGCCTATTTAGGCCTATAGCTCAATATACGGAACAGACGGCTTATTTGGCCTAAAACTATGCCCCTAATACCTTCCTTTATAAAAGAAATTAGTATTATAATAGAGAACCTTATTTGGCTATAGATAAATACTGTTTATTAGGCTAATACTATATATAGGGACCAGGCTTTTAAAAAGGACGTATAGCTTAACCCGTAACGGATCTATATACTATACCGCCCCTAGACTACCTATATTATACTACCTATACCAAAGATTAAAAAAGTTGGTAAAAAGCTAGCGGAGCTCCCTATAGGGAACTTAGGCCCTATATAGCCACAAAGAATAGTAAGGAGTATTGGATATTATACTAAACGTATAGACTGGAAGAATAACTTATAGAAAATGGAATGTAAGCTAAGGAAGATTATAAACCCTATACTGCAAAATACGGCCTAATAAAAGTCCGTAAAGAAACTTATAGACCTTCCCCTAGTTAATATCTGCTATATTAGCGCCGTAGGATTCTACTAGAACTTAATCCAACCTAATACTATTACCTTTACCACCAGCTTATATAAAATTGATTAAATAATTAAGAAAAAGGAAAGCAAGCTTAGCGGATAGAAAAGTAAGCCTATAGATAAGGAGCTAGTATATTACGGAGTAAGTACAAGCGACGATAATATATAGCAAAGTAGATATTATTAAGCTATGTATATAAACTGTGTGATGAAGTCAAGACGTTATATAAGAAGAGAAGGTAAGGAAACGGGAAGAAAGGGTATATATTATTAGTTTGGTTGCTTGGTCGATATGTATACGGAGCAGAATAGGATTCAAGTAGCGGTCCTAGTAGAACTTAGCAGGATTTGGTAGACTTGGCAGAATATAGCAGAATGCGGCAGATTGCCGTTAGATTGTTATCTCGCGGTTAGTCTCTTCTTACTGCGTTAGTGGAAATAGGTAGAAATAGGTAGGAACAAGTGGACGTGTATAAGGTGTTATAAAGGTGTCCCATAACAGTACCCCCCCTTTAAACTCGAGCTTCTGCGAGATAGGGCTGTGGTAGTTTTAGGTAGAGTTTATAAAAGTCTTCTACGGTATATGTAAGTCCTATAGAGTTAACGGGTTCCTATAAGGGCTTAGTAAAGCCTCTCTATTTTGTAAGGTATATATATTTACGTTTCCATTTATCATACTTAATATCGTCAACTCTTTTAATAAGGTACTTATCCTCACCATCCACTTTAACTGGTGGGGGAGGGTCTTAGATTTGTCCAGGTAGGGCGTCTAATATAGGGGCGGCAGGGTAGAGGACTGACGTATGGAATATAGGGTGGATTTTAACCATATCAGGGAGCTTTAGTCGGTAGGTATAAGGAGAGACAACTTTTTCAACCTTATAAGGGCCGGCGTTCTTCTAATTAAGTTTCTTAATAGGTCGTTTCGTGTTTAGATTTCTTGCGTCTAGCTAGACAAAGTCACTAATTTAGTAAGCCGGTACTAGGGTTTAGTTCTTATTTGCTACGGCTTTATAGATAGACTAGGCCCATATCATTTTATTAGTAAGGAACTCTTATAGTTCTTCTATCTTCTTTATAAATTCATTTGCTTCTGTAACTTGTAAGGCCTAATAAGCTAGGTGAGAAACATTACTAAAGGGTTTAAAACCCATTTACGGGTGCTGGCTATAACTAGCTAGGAATGGGGAGACCTTTGTGGTTTCTAAAATAGAGTTATTTGCAGTAAACTTGGCAAATACAAGCCAGTCTATCCAGTTATCCTGTAAATATGACGTATATATCCAAATATACTGTTCTATTATAGTATTTGCATGTTCCGTTTGACCATCTGTTTCTAGGTAATATACTATAGACAACAGTGCTTTAATGCGGAGTTAGGTAGTCAGTTCTTTCCAAAACACCAAGACGAACTGGCGGCCTCTATTAGAGACGATTGTTTTGGGGAGTCTATAAAGTTTCTATATATAATCTAGGAATAGTCGGGCAACGGCAGGTATTAACATATTAGGGTAGGCGATTAAGTGTCTTATCTTAAATAGTTAGTCTATAACTACCATAATGTTTATACAGCCTTTACTTACGGGGAGGTTAATAATAAAGTTAATTAAGATATCCTTCCATCTTCGGTCCGGAACAGGTAGTGGTTTTAGGAAGCTGTTATACATCTTATGTAAAGCTTTAGCTTGTCAGCAGGTATAGTAGCTAGAGATGTACTTCCGTATTATATTATATATGTTCAGCCAGTAGTACTCCTATTAGAGTAGTTCTAGGGTTTTTCCTTAGCCTGGGTGGCCGGCTACTAGTAGATCGTATACGTGTTCAAAAAGCTTAAGCTTAAGTTTATTATAATTAGGGACAACTAGGCGGTTCTAGTAGTATAAGCAGTTTTTACAGGCTTTGCATTTACTTAGAGAAATCTTTTTAGAGCGTCTGACGCCATCTTAAATTAGCTTAAGCGTCTCTTGGATAAACTCATTGTTTAGATATTTATTGACTATGATCTGTTTAATAGTTTAATCGGTTATTTCAAGGACGTATACCGTGAGATCTTTAGCAGGAGGTTTAAATAGCTTAGGGCAGAGTAGGGTCTAATTATAGTAGAAGCGCGCTTCTTCTTAAGCTGGTACGTCCTGTGAATGTTAGGTTAGGGCATTAGGCTTCTAGCCTTAAACGCCTAGGTGGTATATAATTAAGAATCGGAATTGGGACAGATATTCTAACTAGCGGGCTTAATAGTGGCTTAGCTATTTCATGGTTGTGAAGTACTATAGGTTTTTATAGTTACTAAGAACTTTAATTAGGAATTCAGCTTCTTCTAGTTCTAGTCGCTATTGCTTAAAGTATTTAATAATAGCTAGCAATTCCTTATCGTAGATTTTATAATTGCATTCGGCTGGGCTTAGTCGTTTTAAAAAGTATGCTATAGGGTGCAATACTCCTTCCTTATTATATTAAGACAGAATGCCTTTAGTAATATAATCAGATAAGTTAGCTTCTACAACACTTATTCGGTCTAGGTTGAAGTGTTGGAGTATAGGTGCAGTAGTAAATATAACCTTTAAATAAGTAAAGGCCTTCTTATATTCCTTATTAAAGACAAAGGCTTTGTCCTTTTGGGTTAAGGCTATAAGGGGTAAAACTAAGGCGGAGAAGTTATTAATAAACTATTAATAGAAGTTGGCGAAGCCTATAAAGGCCCTTATATCCTTAACGTTCTTAGGTTCTTACTAGTTTATAATTACTTTAACTTTTTTGGGGTCCATTTGTACGCCGTCTATGGAAATAATAAGTCTAAGGTATAAAACTTCTGTTTTGTGGAACTCGTATTTATCTATATCTAATTGTAGGCCGGCTCCGCGCAAGGCTTATAGGACCAGTTTAATATATTTTTGGTATTTAGCTAGATTATTGCTGTATATTAAGATGCCGTCAATATAAGCAGTACAAAAGACGTTTAGGTATAGGCGTAGGGTGTTATTTATAAAGTGTTGGAATAAACTTAGGGCGTTTGCAAGGCCGAATGGCATTACTAAGTATTTAAATAATCCGTATTGAGTACGGAATGCAGTGAGCTATTTATCTCCTTTCGCGATACAGAGGCGGTTAAATGCGTGGATAATATCAAGCTTTATATAGAAGCGAGCCTTACTTAATTAGTTTAGTATCTCTTGGATTAACAGGATTGGGTATTAGTTCTTAACAGTAATAGCGTTAAGAGCTTAGTAGTCTATGTAGAAGCGTAGACCGCTGCTAAGTTTCTTAATAAAGATTACTGGTATGGCTATGGGTAAAGAACTTGCTCTAATAAATCCTTTATCTAGATGTTTGTTTAAGTACTTCTATAATACCTAGAGTTCGTTTCGGGATATTCTGTATAAGGGTCCAAATCTAGGATATTTTCCTTTTTTAACTATAATCTTATAATTATATGGACGGTGTTCTGGTAGCTTGTTAGCTTCCTTTTATAAGAATACATCTAAATAATTATGGTATTCTACTGGTACTTTTATAGCCGGGTTAGTATGCTTCTTTAGTACTAAGGCCTTCTTAATATCGGCCATTGTAACGGCAAAGATTGTGTGTTTAGGTTTCCTGGCGAGTTATGCTAATAGGGTAGCTCCAATTATATAGATATCTAAGGTGTTAAGTAGGCTTAGATCATCCTTAGTTTCTTACATAGTTTTAGGTTTAGTGTTAGGTATAGAGTTAGTATTAGATTTAGGTTTAGGTTCTTTAAATATCCTTTTTATAGTGGAATACCAGTTCTTCTGGTACCTTTATATATTAAGCTTAAGCTTTTGCTTGGTTTGGGGTGTAGCGGTTAGAGTTAGTTTATATAGTTTAGTATAATTTCTAGGTTCTTAGTAGACGTTAGTGGAATTCTTATATTAGTGGAATTTAGTGGAATTCTTAGGTTGGTAGAATTGGGTGGACTTTTTAGGTATAGGGTAGACGTTGGTGGAAATTTTAGACTAGTGGATCTTAGTGGATTTTTTAGATTTTGGTTTAGGGTCTAAGCAGCGAGTTATAAGGCACTTCTGCTTGCAACGGGAGGCGGTAAATAGAAGCTTAAGGTTATTCTAATTAATAGTTACCTTATGTAGCTTTATCTAGGGTTATTTAAGGATCACTAGGTAACCTAGGGTAGTTATAAAGAGCTTAATTAATTCTTTATAGCTTAGGTATTAGAGTCTTAGGGCCGCTATATAAGTAATACGGCCTAAGATAGTGCGTTTGCCATTAAATCTAAATACGTTAATATGTTGGTTAAGGGGTGTTAGGGTAAACCTATTGTCTTATACAAAGATCTTGTTAATAAATCCTATACTACTAGCTCCTGTGTTAATTAGGACTTAAGCGTTAGCCTATTAACTTTTCTGCTAAAAATAGATTTATTTAAAGCGGAGGATGTAGTACTTAAGGACATAAAAGCGCAGTTATAGATATAGAGAAAGTAAGGACTAGTTAGCAAAGCTTATAACTTAATTATATAGGTGTATACAAGCCCTTAGAGAAGACATTGGTGGCATAAAAGTAAGTAGTTCTAAAAGTATAAATTAGTTAATAGTGCTAATAAATTATTAGGCTAGAAGATATATCTCTAGAGCATCCTCCTAGAGGATTAATGGGATATAATAATAACCTAAGACCTCTCCCAATCTAATATTACCTGCTAAAATAGTACTTATAAGGAATTCTGTATACTAAATTAGCTTTGCGCGCTATTTAAAGACTTTATATAGTTAGAGTAGTAACATATAAGATAGCTAAAAGAGAGGCTAGAATCTACTTAGCTAGAAGACCAGAATAATGCTTAAAATGTAATCTTTAAAGATGCACTTATTATAGACAATTGGGAGGTTCTAATACAGTACAAAAATTTACTTAAACTATACTGGGTTGCAACTATAGACCTATAAGGCTAACTAGGCGATGACAAGTTATGTGGGCTAGTTAATGTTTAGCAGGATATTAAATATATTACTAAAGAACTTACCTCTACGTATAAACGCTTTAAATCTACACCGCCCTTGTTAATTAAAGGAGAATAGCATTTTGCTATATAAATTAAGTTTGTATTTAATAAGGCTTAATAGTACTATGCGAAGATTAATAAGTTAGCAGCCTATATTACCGCAGTCGTCCTCCATCCTAGATACAATTGGTAGTATATAGAAGCTTAGTGGGAGCATAAGAAGACTTAGATTACATTTGCCCATAAATTAGTTAAACGTCTATAGCTTATAGACTATAAGTAATAGCCTATCTTAGAAGCTCTATCCCCAGAGAAGAAGAAGCCTAGATATAAGCTTAATATTATAGAGGCCTATAGGATAAAAGGTCTTCAGAAGAGCGGCTATTAATATTATTCTGCTGCCGTGTAGGATAAATATAATTGCTATTGTACGCAGAATTAAGTTAAAGATTGCGAGACCCTAATTAAGTGGTAGAGAACTATTGGCTATAAATAGTACCCGCACCTTACTTAAATGGCTATTAATCTCCTATTAATTCTAGCTATAAGCGATAAGCCAGAATATATCTTTAGCTGTCTTAGCTAGATAGTTATAAAACACCACAACTACCTTAAGCAGAGTATAATCTAGGTAACTTTATGTCTCTACTCCTGGGATAAGAATAAGATTATTAATTTAAGACTTAATATAACTCTACTTAAGCTTATAAAGTTGACTTCTTTAGAGTTAATTAGGTCTAAGAGGCGGAGGTTATTAATTTAAGCAATCCTCGCAAGTGCCGCTAAGGCACTAGTGGTAAGTAAGCTAATAGTGATTTTCTATGCCAGGTATAGAAAATCCTAATTGGTTAGTAGAAGCTAGGGTCCGCAGATTACAGTAGAACTTAATAGATAGTTATAGTGGAACTTAGTGGACACTTAGTGGATAGTTACGATGGAACTTAGTAGACAGTTGCGGTGGAACTTAGTAGACAGTTACGGTGGAACTTAGTAGATAGTTGTGGTGGAACTTAGTGGATAGTGGAACTCAGTGGATAGTGGAACTTAGTGGACAGTTGTGGTGGAACTTGATGGACAGCTATGGTAGAGCTTAGCAAATAGCTGTAGTTATGTAACTTAAAGATTATAATGAAAACCACACTAGGCCGTTATGTAACGTAAGTGGCAAAAATTGCTAGAATTAGCTTAATATACGGCAAAATTAAAGCCTAGGCCCCAGGCAACCTATTAAGAATGGATAAAGTTTAGATCTCAATCCAGATCCGATAGATTTAATGGATTTGGATTTGGATCTAAATCCAATCCATCCATCTCTTACACTGGTAGAGCTTTATACAGAGCCTCTATAGAGCTTCGTGTAGAGCTTCCGTAGAGCTTCTGTAGAGCTTTGTGTAGAGCCTCCGCAGAGCTTTATATAGAGCTTCTGTAGAGCTTCCGTAGAGCTTTGTATAGAGCCTCTGCAGAGCTTTATATAGAGCTTCCGTAGAGCTTCCGTAGAGCTTCCGTAGAGCTTCCGTAGAGCTTTGTATAGAGCCTCCGTAGAGCTTCGTGCAGAGCTTTGCGTAGAGCTTTGTATAGAGCTTCGCGTAGAGCTTTATGTAGAGCTTTGCGTAGAGCTTCGTATAGAGCTTTGCATAGAGCTTTGTGCAGAGTTTCGCGCAGAGCTTCGTATAGAGCTTTATGTAGAGCTTTGTGTAGAGCTTTGTGCGGAGCCTCTATATACAGAGCTTCCATACGTAAAGCTAGATATAGAGCTATATATAGAGCCACCTACTAAAATTTAAAAGAAAAGGATAATATAATTTTATTTACTGGGTTTATATTAGTTATTTTTATATAATAATAAAGAAGAAGGCAACTAAAAAATTATTTAGGGTATGCTAAGACTTATCGCGATAATATGCAATAGATATCCTTATCGCGATAAGGATATCTATTCCGTCTTATCGCGATAAGGTTTATCTAAAACCACACTAGTTAGGTCTATGCCGTTTAACAATAGTAGGGGGTTAGGGAGCTTGACGGACTTTAATTGCTTTGTTATCGTATCCGTACTCTTTAGTGTATCGCATTTGGTTGAGCGAATGGGTTAGCTAAGGCTTTGTAAAGGGGAGGCTGGGCTGTTTTGTAAGGCAGCAAGGCTTTCTAGGATCTCCTTTAGAGTCTCTTGGGTGCTTTGGGCTTGAAGACGATCGACCTTCTAGTTAGCTGCAAGGGCACGAATCTGCTCGTGTACATCTGTAACGCTGTCACTGTCTCCGATTTCTGATCCTAACTGGATCTCACGTTCCTCTCGGGTAGAGGCAGGTCTTTTAGACAAGCTTGCTTTAGGTGCCATTGTCGGCTTCCTAAGGGTTGTCGGAATCGTATGATTTAGTCTTGATTCCGGGGGTGCAGGTTAAGTACAGTCTGGCCTATAAAGTGGGATATTGTTAGGGCCTTCTTAGGCGTGGTAGTTGTTACGGCGCTGGTGGAAAACGGCGGATTGTGGTGGTGGATTGTGGCAGATAATCGCAGACAGTTTCTTACTGTTTTAGATAGTTGCAGTTACATGACTAGACGATCGTATAAAACCTTAGGCGGCGCTACCCTTCTTCTCTTTTCCTTTCTCTAACTTTGGATTCTTGTTTATAGACAATCCAATTATATAGGCTTGCATGCGTCCTTTTTTGCTATGCTTATGCCTTGATTGACTAAGTCGCTAATAGTAGTGTAAGTTTTTTAATGTCTGAGTATAATGCATTAACGCGTCATTGTAGATAAAGGTCTTCTTTTAGGGTGGGATATTATTAAGGCCTTCCCAGGCAATGTAGGGAGAGCTTAGTATAATATGACGGGCTTATATAAATGCTCCTAAACCGAAGCTTGTAGATTGCTACTATATAAGAATACTAAGCTAAGGAGAAGGAAAGAGGGTTGCGAGGGCTAGTGTAAACAAATAGGTAGCGCGAGTCGCTAAGGCGCTAGTAGTAGACGAGCTAATAGTAAGCGAGCTAATAGTAAGAAATAGTACTAGATAGTATGTGACAATATAACAGGTGACAGAATATGGCAGAATTTGGCAGGTAACGCGCTCTAGCACCATTATAGTAAGGTTAATAAGTTCTTATATCTAGTTCTTAATTAGAGACACTACCTCCTCTATTATTGCTTTTATCCATTCTTTACTATTTAGGCCATTAATTGCTTGGTTATATATATAAGGCTTATCTTCGTTGATTGAAGTAGTAGATATATACGTTTCGAGATTAGGTAAGCTAGTATATTAAATATAGCTAGCTAGTAGAGCCATAGGATTGACCGTATCGCGATTATTTAAGTAAGGGTTTTAAGGTGTAGATTGTAGAGGAAAGGTAAATAGAAGGGCTATTAGTTTATTGCCTATTTCGTTGTCCTAGTTGCTTAGTAGCTTATTAATATTGTTAGCCTATTAGTTAAGGTCTTAGTCTATACCTATAAGACTTATAAGGAAGATAGTAGGGTCGCTTAGGAGGTTAATTCTTGATGTCTAGCGGCCTGATTAAGTAGTAGTTATAGTAAGGTTTTTAGGCAGAGACTTAAGCCTATAGGGTAAGCTATCGTAACCTTCCTTCTAATTGATTTTTTATTATCTTTTTCTTAATAAAGGCTTCGGCTAAGGAGTAGTAGTGTCTTCCCTCCCTTGCTTATTAGATAAGTTAACGGATTCTTCTATAAATATAGTAGTAGTCTTTAAACTAATATCACCTTTATAGATTTTAATATATTTAAGCCGCTTGATCTTCTATTTATCTGGTAGCTAAACGTAATAGATTGTCTTGCCATTATAGCTAATTAGAACACCCTTTTTGCTTATAGAGCGAACCTAGCTAATTTTATATAATCTTCTTTAGCTATAAGGGAGTAAATGGTAGATTTTAGAGCCCTTAGGTAGTATACTAAGGGAGGTTTACCCATAAGCTTTTTATAAAGTAATATGCTATTAAGAGCTCTTATAGGGCGTCTGTTTTTAATATATATAGCTATAAGAAGTACGTTAGGCTATAGAAAGTCTAGTATATTACTGGCGAGGATTATTAAGCGGGTAATCTTGATGGAGATTCGCTATAAGCGCTCTACTACTCTATTCTCTTCCTAAGTATATAAGGCAGTAGGTTCGAATTCTATACCTAGATTGTCTATTTAGGTAGTTACTTTCTTACTACAGAGCTCTGTTCTATAGTTAGTACAAATTCTAGTAATTTTAAGGTCGAATTTCGTGTAGATCTAATTATAGTACCTCTGTAGAGTACTAAGCCACTTGTTCTTTCTATAGACGGTATAAACTATAGTAAACCTTATATAGTTATTAGTAAAAGATACGTAGTATTTTTAGCCTTTAAAGCCAATAAGGGTAATAGGTCCTACTAGATCTATATAGACAAATTAAAACGGTTATATAGCTTATTCTTAAGGCGTTCTATTATACCTTTTTCTGGCTTTAAATTAAGCATAGGGCTTATAGTATTTATTACTAACGTTATTAAACTTAATACCAAGTTTACTTAGGTGGCGTTTAAGGTTACTATAGTTAAGGTGGCTAAATTAGTAATACCAAATAGGTAGACTTTTGTCGTTTTTAATTGTCTAGAGGATTGATTCTAATAAGTAGTTATGCTACCAAATCGGGTAGAGTTGTTAAACTTTAGGTGCGCATCTTATTACCTTGTTATTGTATTTAAGTTTATAAGTCTTGTTATTAAAGTAGATACCCATTTCCTTAAGTCGGCTTCTAGATAGTAGGTTTACTAGTAAATATAGTATATAAAGAATATTGTATAGAGTAAGCGTACTTCTGTAACTTTTATTAGGTAGTGCGGTTTATATAGAGATAGATTCTTTACCTACTAATTAAGCTTTATAGGGACTAACTATATCTAATAAGGTGTTGTTATTGACGTAGTTAAAGAGAAGTTTACGATTCTTATCGTAGTGGATAGTAGCGGTGGTATTGTAAATAAAGTCGTACCTGCTTAGTTAAGCTTATACTACCACTGCTACAAGCTTGCGTTATAGATTTACTTTATTTTTAACTTAATTAAAGTGTTTATTAAGCTGAATAGGTGGCCTAGTCCTCTGCTTCTTTCTTATATAGTATTAGCGACTTAGTTAATTAAGGTATAAGCACAGCAAGAGGGTCGCGCAAGCCTATATAATTGGATTGTCTATAAATAAGGATCTAAAGCTAAAGAAAGGAAAAGAGAAGAAGGGTAGCGCCGCTTAAGGTTTTATACAATTATCTGGTTATATAACTGCGACTATCTAAAATGGTGAGAAACTGTCTGCGATTATCCGCCATAATCCACCACTACAATCCACCATTTTCCATTAGCGCTGTAATATTACCCCCCCACTCCAAAAAAGCCTGCCCTTAGGCTTTATATATCTATATTATATCCATAGGGTATTCTTATCTTTATACTTAACAGGTAGCTTATTATCTTTACTATATTAGCATTCCATTTACTTATCTAGATACTTCAGGGGTCCTAGCTTATTAAGGTATTAGTTATAAAATTCTTTAAGCTTTTAGGGGCAACCTATAAAGTTCCAGGCGGGGTACTAGGTTGTGTCTAGATTGTAACCTTTCTATTAGATATGGTATTTTAGCATTTCTTATACTAGTTTATAGGCTAGTATTTTATTAACTTAAACTAGTAGTGGAGGCTTATTCTTTTATCCAGGTAGTAGGTTATTTATAGCTTTCCGTAGCTTATCTAGTAAGAAAATAGGGTAGACTTTAATTAAATCTGGGAGTTTAACCTTGTATAAGTTGCCTTCTTTATTAAGGATTTTATATAGTTCTGCCATCTTATAGTCTAGCTTATAGCTAGGCCGTTCTATCTTTTAGTTCTTTATTATAACCTAAACCCTATTGCCTATAGTAAGGTTAGGCTCGCACCTATACTTATTTGCCTACTATTCTATTAATTTCTAGGCCTTCTTTAGGTTCTTATAGGCTACTATCTATACTTCTTCTAAGCGTCTAGTATACTGCTGTGCTTCCTTATAAGATGGTTTTTTATACACAGTTTATAGTTCTTCCGGTCTCTTCTAGTTAAAGCTTATATAGGGTAAGTATCCCATTTCTAGCTAAATAGGTGCAAACCCCGTAAAGTTATAGGGTAGGGTTGCCTGGGCGTAGTCCATTATAGGTAGTAGTTTACTTTAGTTGTTCTAAAAGTAGTTAATAAAGGGCCGGAGTCTCTGGTCTAAGTATTAATTTATAATCTTTATCTAACTATCTATTAAGAACAGACGCTTGCTAAAGCGGTTAACTAGGATTATAACTATATTATATCCGTCGCGGTCTATAGGTAACTTATAGAAATCTATAGAGATATACTGCTAGGGGCGTTCTGGTATCGGGAGTGGCTTTAATAGCCCTGGGGTTTTATCTTGTGGAATTATAGACCTACAGCAGTTGTTACAGTTCTATATATAGCGGTTAATATCTATAGCCATTCTAGGCTAGTAGTAGCGGTCGCCAATAATTCTACGGGTCTTACTTTTTCTAGGGTGGGCCGTAGAGATTTGGGTATATACTTTAGCAATAAGCCGAGTCCATAAATTCTGTTCCCAGTGCTTAAGCAGTCCATTTTTAAGGGACTATAGGCTAGTAGCATCCTTTACCTTTTTATAGTACTCCTATAGAGAAGGGGCCGTATAGTTTGCCTACAGTAGTTTATTAATAAGGCTAAGTTCTATAGAGTTAACGGGACATATCTTAGTGTCTAAAGGGTCTATATTTAGCTCTGCCTATATCCGGGGGTTAATGTGCTCTAGTTATAATAACGTCTAGGTCTGTAATAAGACCTTTGTAGCTATTTGGTTATCTAAGTCCTGTTTACGCCTTATAAGGGCGTCTATATAATTTATAGCGCCTAGCTAGTATATAATTAGGAAGTTAAACTAGGATAGGATATCCGCCTAGCATGCCTACTGAGCCGTAAAGGCCTTTATTGTTATAAAATATTCTAAGGCCTTATAATTAGAGACTACCTAGATAGGCTTAGGGGTCCCTTCTAGCTATATACACTAGTGCTAAAAGCTAGAGATAATAGCCAGCATTTCTTTATTATAGATGTGGTAGTTTAGCTTAGCATTTACTATAGTCTTTAAATAGTAAGTAATAGGGTACCATTCTCTATCTGTCTGCTTTTAGGAGTAAACGCTAGCTATAATACTATCTAAGGTATTAGTCTCTAGTATTAAGGGCCGTTTTAGGTTAAAGTAGGTAAGTAAGGGAGCAGAGACCAGTTGTTTCTTAAGCTTATTAAAGGCCTGCCTATATACGGTATTAAAGTAAAAAGGCTGGTCCTTATAGATAAGTAGGCTTAGGGACCGGGAAATCCTACTATAGTTCTTAATAAAGTGTTGGTAGAAGTTATAGAACCCTAGGAATAACTATACCCCCTTTACAGTCCTTAGGGGTACCTATGTTACGGGATGGGGGCAATGGCTACAGAATATATGTATTCGGGGAGTCTATAAGACGTTGCGCGATCAATCGTAAGGGTTGAGGGCGTAAGGAGGTGATATACCTACGCGTAGCTGACGTAAGCTGTACGCGAGGTGTATACAAGAGCACAGGGCTCTCCTATAGAGGCCCCTACGGTAGGGTTCTATAATACTACCCCCCCTCTTATAGAGGCGGAGCTCCGGCGACGCTGTGGTTGCTATATATATATAGAAGGGATATTTAAGGTATAGAGAAGGAAAAGTAAGGGGGTATTGCTGAGGGCTTAAAACAACGTTATGTAATAAGGCTTGGCACCTAAGAATCCAACTAATTAGATAACTTTAACCGCTGGTTAAAGTTCCTAGACATCTTATTAATATTCCAGTTACGTAATTACATTTTGCTATTATATAATGGCAATCTACGGCAATCTAATGGTAATTTGCCCTTATATGGTAATATACAACAGTTTAACTCTATAAGGGCTCCTATAGAGGATTAGGTACGAAATCTCTGCTTAGGCCCAGTTTCTATAGGTTCGCGTGGTAAAAATCGCTAATTAGGTCCTTTGCATTTTTAAAGTCTTCCTATAGTTACTATTCTGGCTAATCTATATTAAATCCTATATAGATAGCTTTGTAGTAGAGCCGCCGTCCTCTGCCTTTGCTAAAGTATTTAGAGTTAATAATTTATTTAATAGTCTATTCCTTGTGGTTCTTATTTTCGTTCTTATCTTAGATTAGTACTAGTAGGGGTTTAGGCTATATCTATTCTAGTAGGGGGTTAGGCTAGTAAAGGTATAGTAGCTATAGGTGAAATATGGGCCATATCCTATAGGTAGCTAGGGCAGGCGGGAGCTTTAGCTTATATGCGGCTCCCCTATTAATAACTTATTTAATTAGGTAAGGGCCGAGGTTCTTATAATTAAGTGACTTTATAGGCCTTTGTGTAGAGATATTATGTATATCTAGCCATACCTAGTTGCCAATACGCATCTCCGATGGTGGCGTTCTATAATAGTTAGCAAAGTAGGCCTGCTTTGCTTAAGCCCAGGCCATTTCTCCCTTATAGTAGTTGAGTAGATTTTTTATATGATATATATGCTAGTCGGCAAGTAGCATTTTAAGGCGTTTTCTATATAGCAATTTTTTTTTAATAGGTTCTAGTAGCTCTATGCTAGATTAGGGGTGATAACCCTTATTTATAAAGAACGGTATAAGTCCTATAGTGGTTAAGATATAGTTATTTACTGCGAATTTACCTAGTGGAAGGTGATCTACCTAGTTATCTTAACTATAGGCAACTACCTGTTGTAGGTACGCTTTTATGCTAGTATTAGCGTTTTCTGGTTGTCCAGTGGTTTTATAGTAGAAGGATATGGATATCTTAATAGAGATGCTAAGGCGTTAGCAGATTTGTCTCCATATATTGGAGTTAAACTATATGCTTTAGTTGGATGTAATTAAGTTAGGTAACCTATATAATTGGTAGACTTTATAGAGAAAGGTGTTAGTAACGTCGCTAACGGCTACGCCTTTGGTTAAGACATAGTGGCGCTCTTTTATGAGTTGGTATATTATTATAAGGGTGTTCTTGTAGGTACGGCCCCGTTATTTATAGGGTGGTAGGTTAATAATAAAATTAATGGCAATATCTACCCATTATTGTATAGGTACTGGTAGAGGGTGTAGTAGTCCTTGGTACTTTATATTGAAGGCCTTAGCGCGCTTATAACTATACTAGGCGCCTATAAAGTGTTTAACTAAGTCTATTATTTTAGGCCAGAAGTAGTATTGGCTAAAAAGCTTATAGGTTCCTCCTTTACCTAGGTGGCCGCTTAATTAGAGGTTATAGGCCATTTAGATTAGTTGCTGTTGTAAATTTTCTAAATTAGGAATAAATAGGCGGCCTCTATAATAGAGCCTATTCTCTTTTACTTTTAAAGCTGCTATATTAATCTAGCCTAAGCTTTAGAGGTTAGTAGGCATTATATGGGTACCGGCGGTCTTTATAGTAATAAGTTAGTACAGTAATTGGTTAATAAAGGTGTTGTATGCCATAGTAATAAGCTTATTAATTTTAGAAGGTAACTTTAGTTCTGTTATATAAAGCTAAGATATAGTTAGCTCTATTATAGGTAGTATACCTAGAGCCAAATTTCGTGCTTTTAGGATTGTCTATTGTTGGAACTAGTTATAGGGGTTATCTTTAAACTAAGGAAGGTCTTGCGAGTGGCGTGTTAGGCTATTAGGCTTAGTACCTTATACTTTTAGCCTATATATAGTTTTAAAGTTAAAACTAGAGAGAAACTTGTTCTAGTGTGCCTAGCGTTAGTTTAGCTATTTTATAGTTATAAAGTATTTAGGGTTATAATGGTCCGTAAGAACTTTAGTTAACTAGTTAGGTTCTGCTAAAAAGAGTTCTAGTTAGAATTCCTTAAACGCTTATATAATAGTAAGGAGTTCTTTATTATAGATCTTATAGTTATATTCTTATAGTGTAAGCTTAGACAAGTAGAATATAACTAAGTAGAGGAGGCTATTATCACCTATTTAGGAGAGAATACCTGCGTTAATATAGTCTAAAGAGTTAGTTTTAAGATAGAGTTATTATCCTGGTATAAAATGAGCTAGGATAGGTGCTTTAGTAAAAGTATCTTTAAGGTCTTAAAACGCCTTCTTGTATTTAGGCATCTAGGTAAAATATAGATATATTTTTCTTCCTTTTATAGAAAGGCCTTTTGTTTATATTATTGCTGTAAGTGGTGCTATAATACCCAAGAAGTTGTATATAAACTTTTAATAGAAGTTAGTAAAACTGAGGAAGGCTTATACGTCCTTAATACAATTAGGGGTTTACTATTTGGTAATTATATATACCTTCTTAGGGTCTATACGGATACCCTTAGTAGTAATAATTAGTCTAAAGTATTTTACTTCTATAACTAAGAATTTGCACTTCTTTAAGTTAATATAAAGTTCTGCGTCCCTAAGGTACTGTAGGCCTTTTTAAACGTGCTTAGTATACTTAGAAGGGTTATTGCTGTAAATAAGTATATTATCTAGGTATGCAGAGCAGAAGTTGTTAAGGTAGTTCTATAAGGCGTTATTAATATAGCTTTAGAAGCTGCCTAGGCCGTTATATATACTAAAGGGTATAATGGTATATTTGAACTAGCCAAAGCGCGATATAAATATGGTTTTTTATTTGTTACCTTCCTATATTTAAAGGCGGTTAAAGACGGCAATAATATTAAGCTTGGTATAGATTTTAGCTTAGCTAAGCCATTTAAGAATTTTATATATAAGTGGTATAGGGTATTAGTTCTTAATTGTAATAGTGTTAAGTCCTCTATAGTTAATATAGAATTAAATACCTCCTCCTAGCTTTTTAGTAAGGAGGATAGGGGCGGCTGCTAGGGATATACTAGAATAAATAAACCCTTTATTAAGGTGCTTGTTAATATACTTTTTAATAACTAGAAGTTTATCTTTTAATATTAGGTAGGGTCTTTTATAGGGTAGTATTTTTCCTTATTTAGTATTAATGGCATAGTTATTAGGTTAATATAGGGGGAGTATATCTGCACTCTTTTATAAGTATATATTAATAAAGTTATAGTACCTCTTAGGGAGGAGCTTACGGAGTTCCTTATTAGTAAGTTCTTTTTTAAGCTTTATAAACTTCTTAAAGTCTAAAGGTAAAAGTCTATGGAGTTCTATAGGGGTATTATTTTCTAGGAGGTTGACTATGTCTATTCTATTACTATAGAGGATATGGTTCTGTTCTTTATTAAGCTTATATAGTTATAATTAGGAGGCTATAGTAACGGTCTAGTCTTTTCTATATGCTATGCGGTAGAAGGCCGTGGCACTTATATAGTGGCAGTTAGTTATAGGTAGGATGATAATGAGTTCCTTAGGTTAATATCCTAAAAAGCAGGTAAAGGTAGCTAGGCTATGCCCTAGGCAAGTTTCTCTATAGTATTTAAAGTTAAAGGTTACTTCTCTCCTTTTCCAGTTAATAGTAGGGTTGTGTTATTTAAGCTAGTTTATTCTAAAGATAATAGGGTAGTTAGTAAGTGGTGTAATATAGGCCTAGAGCTTTTCCTAGTGCCCATTTATTTCTAGGTAGAGTTATACTATATAGGTAATCTTCTATGCGGTATAACTACTATTAGCGAGTTATAGGGCGCGGGCTTTAGTAAGGGGTAAGGTAGGTAGGTTATAAATACACATAAATTAGGTGTCTATAAATTTATTAATAGCTCTATAATTAATTATAGAATGGCTTTTATATTGTTTTTTGGCAGTGATTCCTATTATAGGTAAAACTATCTATTTCTATCTATTTATTTTTACTAAGTTATCTATTAAGTAGGCTAATATATAGATCCCCTTATTATTAAGGCATCCTAGCCTATAACTTAGGGCTAGGACTTGGCGTTTTCTATTTTTATATCTAACTATACCGCTATTACTATGTCTTTGTTTTGTATAGTAGTGGTATATAGCAATATATTTAGTGTTTAAGGTACTAGGTTAGGTATTAGGTGGCGGCTGCTAAACCTAGCTATTAGGTAATTTAGGCTATAGCTATAATAGCCTTCTTAACGGTATCTATAGCAACGCTTTAGCTTCTGGAGTAGCTTGCGTTCTCTATCTAGTAGTTTCTATAGGAAGGTTAGTATAGAGAGGTTAATATTAGGACCAGTAGTATTACTTAGGGTAATGGGCGTTAGTGGTTTAATAGGTCTAGAGGGCTTTTATAGGGAGGTTTTTAGGTAGGTGTTTATAGTAGTAATCTAGTTTAGCTATTATTTAATCTTCTATAGGGCTGCTACTATATTATAAATATTATTATAGTTGTAACTGGCGGCTGCGTAACTAAGGTAATAAGTAACTTTTTTAAGAAGATCTTCCTAGTCTTTAGTATTATCTTAGGTAAGAACTCTGGTATATTCCTAGAATTTAATATAGAACTTATTAAATAATTTAGTAGGACTTATCTTTAGGGTACGTAGTTTAGCTTAACTGGTAGCTACTAGGTTATAGTCGCGGTATATTTAGTTAAGGTCCTTAAGGGCTTTCTAGTAAGACTACTACTTTTAGGGATTACTAGTCTCCTATTAAGCGAAGAGCCTATTAAATAGGATGCCCTTTATTCGCCTAATAATATAGCTAATCTTAGCATCTTCTATGGGGAAAAAGTAGGCACTTTAGGTTAGTTTCTTATGGACTTATATCTTCTAGTAGCTATATTCCTTGCGGTTACCCTAGAAGATTAGGGGGTTAGGGTAGCGTATATTAGACCCTATAGTAGTAGTTTAGGTAGATAAGGTTGCTAGGGGCGTAGAGACTTAGGTAGCGTTATATATAGTAAAGGGGTATCTGGTATTAT
>Ga0307507_10002934_pt1 | contig 34287 bp, 41 predicted proteins | sample 7_EM_MG_FD_207223 | JGI IMG/M metagenome (GOLD analysis project Ga0307507, IMG submission 207223) | Populus trichocarpa ectomycorrhiza microbial communities from riparian zone in the Pacific Northwest, United States - 7_EM | ecosystem: Host-associated > Plants > Roots > Unclassified | place...
AATATTTCTTTCTCTCCCGTACTACTCCTCAGGAAATTTTAATTCACTTCATATTTCAATATAAGTTGAGTAGCCTAGATATTTTCTGAACATACTATGAAGTTATCTTATTTTTAATCCAGATATTGGTGGTGGAATAAGTGGGTGAAATTGGCTGTTTTTGGTGTAAAACCCCACACGTGCACTCACTTTTTATTTTATTTTTATTTTTATCAAACTTTTCGGTATTTATTAGCTAACTACCAGCTATCTAATACACTATAGGGCTTTTTCAGCATATAGTCTGTTTGCCCTGGTCCCGGTCTTCCTCCATCACTTAGCCCGCCCACCTAACCAACACCCGGATCCAGCCCCCTACCATTCTAGCGGCACGGTTATACAGACCTCCCTGGTATGGGTGCGAACGTACCCAACGGAATCCAACCCTCAAACAACCTTACTCCAAATCCATCTCCTCCGGCCCAACCTCAACCCAAATCTCTACCCCTCTTCCGGGTATGGGAGATGACAGCACACAATGTCTGACTTAATCTCCCAACCCCGCAAGGCATAACAAAAAAAATTTAACGAAAGTAAACCCAAACCCAAAAAACCTCCTTCCTCCAACCCGTAATCCACCTACCACCATCTATCCCATCGGCCATCGGTCTCAGCTGGCAAACCCTAATTCCCCCGGAACTTTGGCGTCCGGCATCCGGTGGCAACGAAACATCGCAACAGAAGACGAAGATCCACCACCGGCAACTAGCCTTCGGCCGCCCAACACCCAAACTCACTCCTAAACCAACCTCAAAAAACAAAAGAAATATTACCCCCGCAGGGGAATCCCTTAGGATACCACTACCGGATCCACTATCGGAATGCGACACTTGCAATGAGTGCCACCGCCTCTAGCTTCACCAGCCACTCTGAGAATGCGCCACCCTGATAGGCAGCCACCAAAAACTCGGTAAACCATTCCTCTGAAACCTAACCCCCCAGCCCATGCCATTGGCCCGCCAACACCGCCACTGCCAACACATCAGCCGCCTACCACACCAACCCTATCACAAATTCCTGGGGGTCAAAACGATCCCCCCTCCCAAAACCCAAACCCGTAAAAATAAGGAAAACCGTATCGTGAAGTCCTACTGCCTTCTGCTTGCCCACCGTAGTAAAGCATGCGAAATCCGCCGTCGTCAGGTGAAAGGTTGAAATATGGCGAACCATAAAACTAATCGATAGAAGAACATGCCGATAAAATTGGAAATAAAAATCCCTCGCAGGACAATATTAAAACCAAAGGGAAACGAAACCTCAGAAGAGGAATTGTTGAACTTGAAGCCATCCTGAGATAGGAAACAAGGAACCTGACCGGTCCACGGTGAAAAAATGACACCTCACATGGAGTTGAAATTTCAATCGTTGCGGTTGTAGGGGAGACGGGGTTGTGCACTCACTTTTTCGGTGGCACTTGTACTAAAGAAGATTAATCTCTTGAAAGAGCCATTAGGTTTCCAGCCAAACTGTAGTGAGGACAGCATTAAACAGAATGGCAGTTTAGAGGTTTGTGCACCATGCTTAGCAAACACCTCTCAGGGTTTTGTTTGGTGGCAAGTGTGCTGGAGCTGAGGTTATCTACGAGATTTTCCTTTATTAATTGCATAGGAGAGGAGGAAACATAGATTCTCTGAATGTTTCCCTCACAAATGTACCACGATTGCTGAGACATTAGTTAGAGCAGTGCCGATCTTTATTGCTTGACCCTTGTACTTGCGCTGTCGGGGGGGGGGGGCTATGAGGGTCGACTTCTATGAGCTCTAGTGGAGAATTACTCGGGATGTGATTCTTATGCTTGCTTAGCTACCATGGTTTTACCCGTATGTCACAGTCACACAGATACCGGTACTGTACCAATACAGCCCTTCACTTTCGATTCTTTCACTTTGGCCATTTTCGGCTTACCGGATCGTATCGCGGCTCATGGTACGGTAAATCTGCTGATCGTAGAATTGGGGCGCCACTGATGCTCTCTCCCCCGCAGGATTACTTTTTCTCTCTTTCTTTCTTTCGTTTTTTTGCTTTTGAGGGGGTGGAAACTACGATTTTTCAGCTTTGGTGTAACTTACCTTGCCCTTCTTACTATTGGATACGGTAAGCATCCGCAAACTTCCGTTGGGGGATTGTAGGACTCGTGAAAGATAACCTTTGCGAGCATGGCGATTGCTGGTATTGGATAGGACAAAATTTCCGCTTTTTGGCAGATGTTTTATTCAACCAATACTATTACAGTACTGTTAGGGGGGCCGGCCTGACTGCTATTAACCTGTGCTGCAAACAAGTCGGATGTACTCGAGTATGATAGGAGGTCATATAATAATAGTATGGGCTATTCTCAGAGGCGGTGTAGTGATGGCCATGCTCCTGGACAGGAATCCATAGCCTAGCAACGTTAGGTTGTTTATAAACTGGTATGATTTTTGAGAAGGGATGAGAAATATGACTAAGGACATGGAACTCAACTTTTACTTTGCTCTATATCTAGTCTCAAACGCTTTGCTCTAGCTTCTGCTAGGAGGAGGATGGCCCTAGAGTTTTTCGGCATTTAGTAAAGGTTACTTCTAGGAAAGAACTATAATGAAGGAGAGAGCTTTCTTATCTTATTACAAAGTACTTGATAAATGCTCCTATATACTCGTAAAGTAGTATTTGCCTTTTACAAGAAGGTTCAATTTAGGGTCTTAGATTGTAGTTTTACCGTTTTGGTTGAACGAGTAATTGGTAATTTTAACAGGAGATAGATTTCTTACTTTAGTTTGGCAGTATTTGAGGTTTCTTTGTTTCTGGCCTTTCCAGGCCATACTTTAAGGCTCTTGCCACAGATTTTCCGGTACTTTCTGAATAAATCTAAGGACTCAAAAAAAGAAGACAAATCCGCTGTTCTGCAGGTTGTCCGGTCACTCTTGTGTTACGTAAGTACGGGAGCTTTGGATGCAAGTGGATATGATACAAGTAGTGCTACTGTGGTTCATGTATGTAGCCGGTTGCTGCCCTACTTAAGAACGAACGCGTGTGCAACCCCTCGCTTAATTCCTTCCTGCCAGCTGCCTTCGCTCTTGCTGCGTCTTTTTCCCTCAAGCTTCTCAAGACCTCTGTGTTTCTGTTCGCAGTACGATGACTTACTTTAGTCAGAATACGAACTCTTTCAACATCACCAATATTGACTCTACGCTCGTTACAAGTGCTGACGGAAGAGCCGAACTTCTGTCCTGGCTTTCCCCACTAGAACCTCATAAGAGGCACCAGGATGTCCGTATACGGCGGTACGATGGTATAGGAGATTGGTTGTTGGAGATACCTGAATTCAAAAGATGGCGAAATGGTCATGATGGATCCTCCACTCTTTACGTTTCTGGCGCTCCGGGGGCTGGAAAAACTTATTTAAGGTGTGTTCTGTAGTATTTCGTGAGTAGTGGGCGCCGCTAACAGATTGCGGCCGTAGTTCCCTCGTCGTCGACACCATATGTAACGAGAGTCGAGAGAAGCGTGTAGGAGTAGCTTGCCTGTATGCCGATTTTCTTGAACAGGAAGACTGGTCCGCAACAAACATGATTGGGGCCATTCTCAAGCAGTTCGTGGCTGCATTGCCTGAGATCCCTAAAGAAATCCACCAGGATTTTCTGAGCTCAACAGAGCATCTAGGGGGACGAGGTCTTTGCCTCCCGGAGTTGATTCAAATGTTCCGGGTCGTTTTGTCGTCTTTCCACCGCGCCTACATATGCCTTGATGCCTTGGATGAAATCCATGTAACAAAGAGACCCGAGCTTCTCAGGTCCCTGGGCCAAATTATGCAGGATTCCCCTGAAACCCGGTTGTTTATCACTGGCAGACCGCATATTAGGGAGGAACTCAAAAGATACCTCATAGGATCGGTGGATTGTGTAGTTTTTCAGCCGAGTCGGGAGGATATTAGAAAGTATCTAGCTTCGAGGTTGCGGTCTGACCCGGAGCCGGGATCGATGGACGAACAATTGGAGTTAGAGATTATGACTAAGATCCCCGAAAGCTTTTCTGATATGTGGGTATTGGTAGACGTGTTATTCTTAGTCAACCACTAACGGGGGCCAAAGATTCCTGCTCGTTTTCTTGCATATCGAAGGAATTTTGGCAGAGACGACGATCGCTCGGAGGAGAAGAAAACTTAATCAACTGGCAAATGGCTTGGCTGGTACTTATAGCTCAACGCTAGAGCGCATAAAACAGCAACCCGGAGATAGACCGAGGCTGGGAATGGCGGTTTTAATGTGGGTATGTCTGGCAGCACGACCGCTACATGTCGACGAGCTATGCCATGCTGTCGCCGTGGAGCCTGGAACCCTAGACCTTGATATCAATGATATCCCTACAATACAGTTGCTATTAGGATGCTGCCTTGGCCTTGTGGTTGTTGATGAGCCAACATCAACGGTCCGTCCGGTGCACTTCACCGTCAGGGAATATCTGGTTTCCCAGGGCGATCTTTTCCTCAACGCTCATTCTATACTTGCTGAGGTTTGTTTAACATATCTGAACTATCGGTGTGTGAATGAGCTCCCGTCGAACACTCTCACAACTCCGGCCGCGTTGCCATTTCTGAAATACGCTTCATGTCACTGGGGTATACATGCCGGGGAGCAAGCTACGCCAGCTGTGAAAGCCCTTGCTCTTGGGCTTTTGAGCCAGTATCCTGATCACATATCTGCCTGCGTGTATTTGCTCGAAGGAGGTGACCGGATCGGCTATGTGGCGAATAAGATGGTGCCGCCACCACTCGCCCTGATCACTAGGGGATTCACTGGACTGCACTACGCTGCCTCTCTCGGTATTAGCGAGCTTGTTGACGATCTCGTGAGGACAAAACCTGTTGACATCAGGACGAAGGACTCTTTTGGGTGCACACCGCTATTATGGGCTGTTATGAATGGCCGAGTAAAAGTGGTGAAGCAGCTACTTGAAAGGCAAGATTCCGGGGAGCGCTCCGTTGCTGCCTGGAAGAAGCGATTACCGGTACTTTCCTGGGCACGGATGTGGTCTGGGAGGATCTTGGATCCCATGTGGGGCAGAAACAGAGCTGACCCAAACGTGAAGGATTCGAGGTGGGGCCGAACACCACTTTCTTGGGCTGTTGATCGTGGAAACAAGGAGGTAGTGGAAGTGCTCCTAAACCAGAAAGACATCAATCCTAACTCACGGGACTTTACTGCCGCGACCCCTCTATCATGGGCAGCACAGGAAGGGGAGGAAGAAATGGTGAGGATGCTGCTGAGACGGGAGGATGTCAACCCTGACGAGGTAGATAGCGTTGGCAGGGCATCACTCTTCTGGGCCGCCAAAAGTGGACATGTGGAGGTGGTGAAGCTACTGTTGGGGCAGAGCGGCATTAACCCAGACAAGAGGGACACCATTTACGGTAGAACAGCACTCTCTCAGGCTGCCGAGAAGGGAAACGTAGGAGTAGTGAAGCTACTTCTGGAGCGGAACGACGTCGATCCAAACTTGGCGGATAATCGGGGCCGGACACCTCTATTCTGGGCTGCCAGGAATGGGCATCAGCAGATTGTGAAGCTGCTGGAACGACGCCAACCCAAGCTCCGAGACAAGTAGGGCAGTGTGGATGGCTAGCTTTGTTGAGTTTGTTTTGTTCGGGGTCGACATGAGGCTGTTTGAGTATCGGTACACGGGATTTCTTAGGAGTTGTATTGAGAGTTTATCACCCGGATTGAGCAGGGTTATCAGGGTTGATTCGTCTCATATTTTTTCATTTTTTTCATGATCTGCACAGCCGGTGTCTTGGTCTTGAGTAAGATTTAATGCTTTAAGGCTGATTTTGGTATCCATAGAAGGACGGCGTTATGTAGTGATAGCGCGAGTTCTTGTGAGTGAGTGATGACTCCGTGAATGCCCTCTCCCTTTCACCAATTAATGTTATTTTTCCCTCTTTTTTTCTACTAGAGTACTCTCTCATATATGGAAGCTGGCGCCCCTCTTCCCTATTTCGTTGCCGCAGCATTGGGATGGAAGGAGATATTTATTGTGCGTTATTATGTATTATACCCCTCGCGGGATACTGGGCTTTTAGCTGTTTCGAGCTGGAATATTTTAATACTTATCATGGGGGATCGTGCAGACCCAACAGTTCAAAACAGCCAACTATCACTTTTTAGTTAGTAGTCCCAGACTTTTGGCACTATCCGGCGTTCTCGTGCTCCACAGTAGCTAGAGCTCGGAAGTCGGGGCGTGCGTGGGGCCTGTTCTCTCCTCGTTAACTAGAATACCACGTCCTCCTGCCATGTCGCAGGGAGGGGGGAGCACTGCAGGGTGCTCTACTTTGTATCTCTAATTTACTCACATTCGACTAATTGGAAGGAAATCTTTAGATTGAACATCCCACAAATTCCTATCCAGGCTAGTGCATACCATAAAGCCCCCTCAAATCCATACCTTATCGCCAGTGCTTCATATTTTTCAGAGTCCGTGTGATACATGTGTCCGCGGACGGAGTTGAGTGAGTATTTTCTCTCTACCGGGGAATTGGTTGTTTGCAAGGGGAATTGAACCTGGAAACCTGGGAAGACTAAGTTGGCTATCATGTTATACCGTTAGACCATGGTCTTTACATTAAGCCATATATTATTATTTTTAACTGTTGTATTCGCAAGGTTTGAAGAGAGAAATGTGAAATGGACGGGAGTGAGGGGTAATGGGAATTATCGGCGCGCGGGCATTGCTGGATGGAGGTGGATACTCTAATGTGAGGCCATTCTGGAAGGATACTTTAGTTAAAAGGTAGGAGAAGGGGACGGAGGAGGCAATAAACAGCTGGATCTCAATGTTCGAAGGGATAATTGTAATACCAATATCACTAATGGCAAAGGTATGTGGGGAAGTATCAGGAAGCGGGGCATGGGCAGGCGCAAAGGCCATTAGGCAATGCGGGCAATTCGCCTAGGCTTGTTGATAAAGACCTTATGAGTGTTATTTGTCTTTTCAGCCCAGGTTTGACCTGCCGGCGGTTTGTCAGGCTGGTTGATGAGCAGTGTGGCATAGTAACCCGTGGGGACCGTCTTCTCTGCGTTGACCATGGACCCGGGAAGCGTCACGGTGCCGAGGTCGACAGCGTTGAGGGCGACGACCTCGAGCTCTGTGGTTTTCTCGGGTCCGGTGTTAAAGTGCCCGGTCTGAATGGCCACCAGCTCAGTGAGCCTGTGCTTCTAGAGGTAGTCGATGACCTCATTAAACATGTCAAGGTCGGCCTCGGTAAAAGTGTTGGGGGAGGGACCCTCGGCGAAGGCGTAGCCAGTGAATTTGCCGTCCTTGAGCTTATATTCAGTCGGGTGAATGTTGGCTATGTCCAGACCCTTGATAGGGACTGCCTTAGACCAGGTGCCAGGGGGGTCGCTGAACTTGGTCTCAAGACGGATGGTGCCGGCGGGAATCTCCCTGTGGCAATGGACGGGATGTATGCCGCAGGTATCACCCTTGCTGTAGGCTGTGAAGGTACTCAAGATGGCCATGAGGTGCTCAGTGGGGATGGGTGGCCGATCCCCAACGTAAGGGAGCTGGTTGTACCTGATTTGGAGGTCAGCTTGGCCTTTTGAGGTGATGGGCAGCATTGATGGAGGCTCACAGGGCACAAGAGACCTCAAGATCGTCAGCGGTGTAGGGCTTGAATCCAAGCTGAGCCAGAGAGCTCATGGTGTTCGAGCTTAAGGAAAGCACAAAAGAAGGAACAAACAAGAGTGCAATTGCAATAGGCTCTAGGAGAAAAGGTGGAAGATGGAGGAACGGTGCTGTAGTTCGCTCGCGTACGCTACTCTCCCTCTCTACCTAAGGACAAGGTAGAAGATATATCTTTCGGTCTAACTAACAACAACCAAACATTCCCAAAACTCAATGAACTCTAAGGAAACACATGCGGCTGACAAAACCTAATCTCCAGCAATCTAGAATCATCCTTATATCCCATGATCCTCAGTGATCCATAAAACCTCTGCCTCAACAATGGGCAAACCCCCATATGTCTACTGGCATAGGGTGTGAAAACAACAATCCACTGCTACAATAGGTGCCGAACCCCCGGAAACCAGAAAGCCACATGCCCTCCCTATACCCGTCTATCTCCTAGCCGCATACCCACAAACCTGCCTATCCACCTATCCGGGCAACTGCATAACCCCATGTCCTATAGGCGATCCAACACATGGTTACGACGTCTGCGGAGGCCATGGTGGTATTGGGTTGTCCAAGAGAAGGATATAGATTGAATAAGCTGTTCAATGTACTGCTTGCTGTGAGTCCAAGGTACTGGTGAAGGGGGACGGTCTCCGGCTGGGAACCCTTTCCTTAAATAACGGCCCAGGTGCCTCAGGAGGCAAAGTACAGCCCCCCCTACCACTAAGAGCTTAGCCCTCGAGAAATCCGGGCCTCGATTCCTAGACGTGGCTTGCATGGAGAGCCAAGAAGGGGCCAAAAGTGCAGCCCTTCACTGCCCAAGTTGAGGGGTTCCATATGAACAATAACAAGGAACTGGTTGATTATGGACCACTAGATAAGCTGTATCTTTCCATCATCGGGGGTGCATTCGTACTACTGCGGACAGGATGTCTATATTTGGGAGTTGGACAACGCCATCCTGTGTTGGACCACATCTTTCGACTTCACAATGTCCAACCAAATTCTCGCCGAAGCATCCAATTTATTCATTAGGGGACACCATGATGCAGCAACAATGCATAGGTTAGAAGGGAGGTTACTCTGGGGTCTATTAAAAGTCATCTGGCATGAGGGGGGGCTGGCGTGTCGATGGCCGTGACCTATCGCCCTCACACAGGGTGCAGGCAGACGGTTGACATGCGCGGAGCATCTTGTTGCCGCGCACGTTACGGGAAATATCGACAACATCAAGAACACAAAGAGGAAGGCGTTAGCATGGCAATATCAGCCGTCTATCGTCTCTGCCCGTTTCATACCTACCTTGCCTAGTGAGCGTCATGAATCCTCCACACGAGATTATGTGGTCTTTGCTGAGAAGAATTGCCAACCTACATTCAGGTTATCATCAGCCTCTGGCACGCCTGATGTTGGTCGTGATTCAACCTTGAAGAAACGTAGTAAGGATACTGAGGAAGGTTTTGAATGGAGGTGTCTGACTGCAGGAGAAGTTGCCAGACTCGTCGATTGTTGTACTTGGCTGCGATGACTATTGTTCCCCGTCGCGATAAACCTGTGGATGCGGTCATTGTTCAACCTGATTATTAAGCAGATTCTCAATTCACTGTTTCTTAGAGATGGGAATAATAATTATGTAAGCAATTCTAAGAAAAAATTGAACTATTTGAACGTCTCACCACTGGAATATGGGTATCTTGGCACAATTTTTGACTGCATTTTGCAGGTGGCCATCACAGTAATTGAGATCCCTACACAAACTGCCCCAACTCCAAACCCAAAGATCATGGTCTCACAGTACATATTTCCGGGAATTAAAATCGTAGATCAATGCAGCCGGTGCCTAGCTACATGTCTACTATCTTAAAATAAAGAAAGGTTTTCTTGGTTGTGATTTTTGAACCTCCTGAAATGCGACGATTATTTTTCCTGACCATGAGCAGGTTAATCGCTACCGGAACCATAAGAATACCTAGTCCACTCCATAAGATGTCGAGATTAGATTCCCCCCATCCCCCCAGACACGAAACATGCAGCCAGTACGGTACTACAGTCTTTCATCAGGTCATCACGAATATCAGGAGGTGAAGAGACATAGATTAGTAGCAGGTATTATTTTGTTACCGTACTTTGACCAATTCGATTTTGTTGCGAAATACCCCTGTTCGTCACCTCCTGACATTCGCCATGACCTGATGAGAAACTGTAACACGGGGCCACCTATCCGATTCATCCAAACCCGCCTGCGCATAATATCCAACAGGCTGCCATCTCATCTTTGGTGAGGGAACTCTGTGGTCGGACAAGGGGGATAGTCATTGACATTCCTATCGTAACTGGCAAAACCTTAAATCCAAATATCTCTATGAAAACTTGAGATATCGGTATTATGTCTCTATTTGTGTGTGGGGGGTCGCCCACTCTATCACCTATCAGCCATAATTCTCATTAGACTTGTGGTTGAAAATCCTTTGGTGGTTTAAGATGGACAATATTTTCTTGGCAAAACACTCCGGCTACAGAGTTCCCTTACCCATAGTCCTACAGCAAAGTGTTGTGGGTTTGGACCCATGTTCAGGATTCGGTGGTGGATCCTGTTCTACTCAGTACTAGGGTATGAACGTGGGTGATCGGACGGGTAGGGATTAGGAAATGTACTTGGGGGTGGACGAAAGTGATGATAGGGACTGGGGTTTGAGATGTCAAAGCTTTTTACTCTTCTTCGCATTATGCCTACCAAAATTTAATTAAATTGTTTTTTTCCTCTAAACGTCTTGAGCATAGGGACCTCGAACCCCTGTCTCTATCATCACTTTCGTCCATACCCTAGTATGCACTTGTATCGATACATACATTTCCTAAACCCTGCCCGTCCGATCACCCACATCCATACTCATACCCTAGTACTAGTACACGTGTAAGATGATTACCGTAAAAACTGGAATAACTGGACCTCACCCTAAGACGTCTAGAATTCCCTCCTTTGGATTAGGGGGAAACAACGCAGCGAAAAAGGTGTCTTTCAGGCTTCCACTGAGACAGATAAATAGAAAGAAAAAACGGCAGGCCTTGCAAGGAGAGGCAACTCAAACGTCCTAGCGTGAGGTCCAATTATTCCAGTTTTACGGGCATTGGGCCCTTGTTTCTTTGCGTGAACAATGTGGGGGTTTGGATGCATCAACGCTAGACCATACCATGGTGCCTCCAAGAGTCACGTTCCTATTCCATGGCACAAGAAAGCATAAAAGGCGAGCCATGTCCGTTCTTATCGAATTCTAGTGCCCCTCTCAACCCCTTTCTTGACTTCGCCATGGACATCTCTCAATATGTCCCACCCTCTGCTGCATACCAGGCACTTTCTAGTTTCCAGATTGACAAGTTCTTTAACACCCACCAGTCTGTCTCCAGGAAAGACTGCGACGGTTATGCTACAACTATCGCTGGAGGAGCTATCCGTCCCACGGCGATTCAGGGGGGTCCAGTTACACCGTAATGGCCGCTGATGGCTCCAAAGTCATCCAGTTCCGTTCCCCTCAGTCACCCATGAATATCGAATACTTGGACTTGGCTCGAGATACCTATGGCGTGAAGTTTATCCCTGCATGTAGATATCTTGGGCTCCTAGGCCAAGCCCATGTCTACGTTCTGGATACCGTCGCTGGTGATGCCCTCGCGCTAGCTCTCAAGCAGCTTTTCCTACCAGGAAACAGCCATCTTTTGGTCGTGACCATCCAGGACTATGCTGAGTATGCCTCTCTCCCTCATTTTCTTTAGCCTTTTGGCCGCAGCCCCACCAACTAGTCAAGTAGGTTCTTCGCCTCCTCATGGACCAACACTCTGGGAAATCTAGATCTGAAGCGCACCTATACCGATTACCACTCTCGCCTCGACACGCTCACCACAACTCTACCCTCACGCTTCCACCCAAAGGTGAGCGAGGCGAGGGACAAGCTGTTTAAGCTCTTCCATGACGGATACCCCACCGTGCTGAACCACGTCGAGCTTGCCGAGAATAACGTCCACGCGGACCCGAAGACTGGCCATATCACAGGCGTGCTGGACTGGCTCGATGCGGCCCCGGGACCCTTTGGCCTTGCGCTGTGGGGTGTTGATGTCGTCCTTGGTGTGTACTCTGGTTCCGGGTGGCACTGGCACAAGGACCACGTCACACTGCGCCAGCAATTCTGGGACGCCTTCACCACTGCCGTGGGTGGGTTGACGGACGAACAAGTGGCGGCGATCAAGCTCGCGAGGGTAGTGGGGATTTTCTTTGCGTTCAGCTGCTTCAAGGAGCAACCTGTCCAGGCAGACGGCGTTAGCATTGAGTGGCTTGACGCGCTTCTGGGTGTGTAGTGAGATGGTCCATGAGGATGGCATTGCTGGCCTCGGGGTTTTGGCGTGTCATGGGCTGGGACTCACAGAACATTCCAACGGGTGCAGTGGCTTTTGACCCCCAATGAAAGCATTCTGTATTTACTCTTCTTATAATGCCGATTCATTGCTTTTTGCCAAGCCCGTGAGATCTCAGTTTTCTCTCTTTTTCTCTTAATGTCCTGTTAATACCTGTTTCGGTTCTTGAGTGCTTTGTTAGGGGCTCCGTCTGCACTCAAACTCCAGTTTCGCGCAAACATCCCTCCTGTGCCCACAGTACGGTGACTTTCATATCCCCGCTAATGCTCACCGCAATGCTCATGCTTCACATTAAGACAACGCCCATGTTTGTACTGCATAACTAATCTGTAGCTCCTAACGCCCATGCTGGGCTCGAGTGAAATAGTGGATGCGGGGGAAATGGAGGACTAAACGTACACTTTATAGCCACGTGGTTCTGGCGACTGACTAAACTTGCTTGCATGACCGCTAGCGGGGAATCGATATTGAGCTAGAAATGTTACGTAGAGGAATATCCACAGCACTTATGGCTTCGCTGCCACGATGCCCCGGCGAGTGAGATCCCGTGATGAAATCAATCTTGAACCTTTGCCTGCTAAGTACATAAAATCACCATCATGCCACTTGTGTCTTTAAAAGAGAATGCCTTCTCAGGGCTTCCCCCCGTCCACCCACATAGCGACAACATTAGAGTCAGCGACGAACAAGCACTAAATTCGTGAGTTTTGGTAACTTCAACTCCTTCAGGCTTTTGTTCTCGTCGAGGGCGGAGAACTTCCGATCAGGAGGTAGCATGAAGATATACGCTTCTACCCCATCCGTCCGATTCTGCGCATCGCGGCCGATCAGCCCCAGCCCACCACACAACCACTACAGACGAAGAGAAACATACCTCATCAACCCACGTCCTGAGCTCTCCTAACCCCTTCCCCTCCAAAAACTTCGCCTTGATCAACCCACCATGCAACAATCTAACACTAATTAAAATCTCATTAAAAGCCACCTTCTCCTCCTCTACTTGATCGACCGCTTGTACCGGTGTAGCAAAAACCGCGGCCCGCCCCTCTCTCTTCCTCCGCGCACGCACCTCCCGCTCGATGCGATCATGCTCGACGAGTGCCAGGATACGCTCCTTCTCAGCTTTTTCTTGTGCTATGCGGCGCGTCTGCTCCTCGACGTACTTTTTGCGGTCAGGGGTCAAATTGTTCTGTCGGCGTTTGACTTCCGCTGCTTTTTTCTCACGGGTTGCGGCGGCGAGGGCTTTCTGCTGCTGCTCTAGCCGGACCCGGCGGTCGGCAAAGAGGGATGACAGAGAGTTTTGGGATGAGGTTGAGGTTGAGGGGGGAGAGGGAGGTGGTGGAGAGATAGCCGGGGAGAGGGCGGATTTTAAGGATGTTATGAAGGTGCTGTCGGGAGTGTCGGGGGTGAGCTTCGTTACTAGAGAGCCATTTCTTTTTTCTCGTCAGTCCAATCCTATCCGAGAGGGGAGAAGGGGGGAGGAGACGGGATACTTACTTTAGAACGACCAAATACGGAGCTGTCTCCACAGGGCAGAACATAGAAAGGAAACTAGCCTCTGCCGATCCAGCCTTTAGTTTAAAAATGATACTACTATCTTTGAGCAATGGAAATATTTCCCCGTCCCGTAGATTTTCGCTTTCCCACTTCATGCTCCTCCAGCAATTCTCGCCTAGTAAATATTAGTTCCTAAGAACCCTCCTCTGTTATTAGGGCTAGGTCAGACAAACCTGCAACGAAAAACACCAAAGGTTTATCGTCCTTCATGGCGTCTGCAGACCCCTCTGGGATGCTCCCCTTGTAGTAGACGTCCTCCATTGTATTGATTTTGATCTTTTATCGCCGTCTTTACAGACCCTTGTCCCTTGCCCGTGAGGTTTGGGTGGTGGTGTAGTCGGGGGGAGGGGGCTAAAGAAGATTGTAAATTTAAAAGGCGGGGGTTTGAGCTTCGGGTGTTATAACTTGACAAACGCTTATAATAAAATAGGGTTAATAACGAGGCTCTGCGGATTCAGCCGGGTGTTCTGAGCGACAGAATCCTTGTTGGAAATTAAGTTTAAGGCGACCGTAAGAACTAGAACAATCGAGAATCTCGCTAGGACGCCGGAGTCGCTTCTCCCAGTAGGGGCCACTGTATTTGTTTTGCTATTTGTCTCAATTGGGGCATGGAAGTGAACCTTTTGGTTATGTTTCCTCCCCTCAATCCAGAGGGGGATCCTGGACGCCCTAGAGTTATTCCCAATTATTCCAGTTTTTACAGTAGTTAGATCCTAGACAAGCGGGCAAGTGGGTTGAATCCAAGCCTTCTAGAGACGGAAAACGTCTCTGGAAAATGGAGGCCCGGTGTCGCTTTGGTCCATCATAGAATACCATTCTTGCAGTCAAGACCAAAGAGCACGGGTGAGAATGTCAGATACGGCCAAAGATAAGCCTTCCTTTAAATAATACAACCCTTTTATTGTATTCCTAGAAGAAGGGTTAGGTCTTTTATCAGTAGTATGGTTTATCATAATAATTATATTATTATTATCATACAAAAAGCGGGCCAATATTTAGTGAAGCGAGTCAAGAGTATAGTACTATACTTGTAAGGATTGGAGCTTTAACCCTTAAATTAACACCCCCTCGCGCTCCAATTCACCAAACACAGCGAAACCGGTACCACCCCGCCCCAGCCAAGCCCCGCCGGTCAAATTCCTTGAGATGACAGAAGGGCTCCCCATTAGCTTTTTCCCTGTTTGTATGATTGCTTCCCCGCATTCATAAGACGTCACTCGCAAAATCGACCAATGATTGCTAGGCAGGAACCAGAATTAAGGCCTCCAGCCTTATGGAGTCGGATTAGGTCCATGAAGCGATCATAAGAACCACCACGAGGAAGTCATCCTACCCTCGGGGGAGAGGGGGCTCAGGCCGCATGGCGCCGCTGCACTACCCTCCTCCAGACCAAATGCATAACCTTTATTGTGTCACTCACTGTTGGTATCGGTGCTGCACAGCACCCTACGTAGGAAAGCTAGGCAGACTTGGGGGGCACTCTGCGCGCTGTGACTTCTATTTGAGAACGTACATTGGCTTATGATATTTAGAGTCCTATTTTAGATCCTAAAATCAAGGTAATCTTAAATGATGGACATGATTTTAATTATGATTTTGCTCTTCTGCCTCGATTACCAACAACCTCTTTGCATTTTTATCCAGTTCGAATCCCGTATGCCCTTCTTGATGTAAACTAAAGGTGCCCGCCCGTTCGGGAGAATCTTTTCTCTCCCTCCTTGTGCTACCTTAATCAGATCGTGCACCGTGATTTTAGATTAAGATTTACCTTACGCGTACCAAACACCCCTTCTCCTCTAAGGGAAGCCTATGGGGCTAAATCTCAAAAAGAAGACTACCCAGCCCCTAGATCTGTGTCTACACTTGAATCAAAACGCATCCTCCAGGTACAGTGCAGCGGCGACACATTGTTTTCTCCAAACCATTGGATCATACATATACTTCAAGTTTGAATTCCATGCAGTATCTCAGTAGAAAAAAAAAAACTGTAAGGAAAAGCGAAAAAAAGGTATGGGAAGCAACTAAATCACAAGTGCGCTACAAGCACTACAGCATTAACATTGATTAAATCGATCAAGTCTCAATCAAGTTTTCTTCTTGTGGCGGCTGCTTGGGAGCATCCTCCCGAGAATTATCTCTAGTATCTTTGCTCCCCTCCCCCGCCCTGCCCTTGCCCTTCCTATCACTTGAACTCCGCTGGTAGTACTCGTTGATAGTCTTGGCGGGGATTCTGTTAAGGAGCTCCTTGGGGTAAATTCGTAGTAAACTCCAAGCAAGGTCCAAACTCTCAAAAATGGTTCTGGACTCGTAAGCGCCTTGCGCGATAAAGCTCCTTTCAAATTTCTCCAAAAACTCCAGGGAGAGCTTGTCTTCGGCTGAGAGGGCTTCCTCTCCGACGACAGCTTTCATTGCTGCCGCGTCACGCCCAATGGCATATTTGGCGTACAGTTGGTTAGAAACGTCACCATGGTCCTTACGAGTCATACCCTCACCAATGGCGGACTTCATGAGACGTGATAGAGAGGGGAGAACGTTGATAGGAGGGTATATACCACGATTGTGGAGCTGTCGGTCGACGAAGATCTGGCCTTCCGTAATGTACCCAGTCAAATCAGGAATTGGGTGAGTAATATCTGGCGACGATTAGCAACCGTTCTAGAGAAGTAAATAGCGGGTATTTCTAACCATCGTTAGGCATAGTAAGGATGGGAATTTGGGTAATTGACCCATTCCTCCCTTCCACACGTCCGGCACGCTCGTAGATAGTGGACAAATCCGTGTACATGTAACCTGGGTATCCACGACGACCTGGCACTTCTTCACGGGCCGCAGAGACCTCGCGGAGGGCATCGCAATAAGCTGAAAGGTCTGTGAGAATCACCAAGACGTGCTTCTCCAATTGGTAGGCAAAGTATTCTGCTGTAGTCAAAGCCAGTCTAGGGGTAATGATACGCTCAATCCTGTTGAAATGTCAGCACTACTACTGTTTTCTCAGCGCACTTGGTAGCTATACGTTGGATCGTTTGCCAAGTTCAAGAAAAGTGTGACCCTCTCTAACGAGCCGTTCTCCTCAAAATCACGGGTGAAGAACCGACTGGTTTCCAAGTTGACACCCATGGCGGCGAAGACGATTGAGAAATTCTCTTCGTGGTCGTCATGAATACCCTTGCTAGGTCCTTTGACCAAACCGGCTTGACGGCAAATCTGCGCAGCAATTTCATTGTGGGGGAGACCAGCGGCTGAGAAGATAGGGATTTTTTGACCACGAGCTAAGAGTAGAGGTTAGCTTTACCGTCCCTAGGTGCCCATGCCCCGGACACGATTTACTTGCCAATAGAGTTCATAGTATCAATAGCACTAATTCCGGTAGAGATCATTTCTTCGGGGTACACGCGTGAATAGGGGTTGATGGGAGACCCATTGATGTCCAAATAATCCTCTGCAAAAACCTTAGGCCCTTTATCGATAGCTCTACCGGATCCATCAAAGATACGACCCAACATATCCTCCGACACTGGGATTTTGAGATTTTGGCCTGTGAACTCTACAGTCGTCTTACGGACGTCGACGCCAGTAGTGCCTTCGAAGACCTATTGAGGATGTAGTTTGTTAGCAAGCTACGCTAATCGTGCTCAATATTTCGCAGGATCCGAACCTGAACGACGGCCCTGCTTCCACGAACTTCTAGAACTTGACCAGCACGTTTGGTCCCATCAGGGAGAGTAAGGCTAACAATCTAGTTTGGAGCAGCGTCAGTGATGGGTCCCAATATCCAGTGATATTAGAGGTATACCTCGTTGTAGCGCGGAAATTTGACGTTGTCTTGGTAGAGATCCAGATTAGCAAACTACGACAACAAAAAAGAAAGTACATATAGAAGCAAAGCTTCATGGCTTTTGTTAGAAGTAGGGGGATTTTGTTTCGATAACATCACAGAAGTCCTTGATGTAGGAAGTTGGGCGATAGTACCTAGAATAACCAACGGTCCATTGACGCCAGCGACAGTGTTGTAATTGATCCTCGGGTTTACCTAAACAACTTATCAGCCCAAAATTCCAAGTCAACCCCAGACGTAGATAAAAAAAACTCACCCCATAGTTCCTTGTTACAGCGGCGGCGTTGATAGCAAAAGCCTACATAATCAGCTCTAGGCCCCAGCCCCTACAAGCAAGGTGCGGGGGGCAAACCTCTTGGGCAGATATCCTAGGATCGTCAACACCGGGAGCCATTCTCCGAGAGCCTTGTGCTTGGGTTATAGGAGTTCTGAATGGGGGACGAACTGTGGGGTGCGAAGAGGTGATGACGGGTCGAGTTCTAGCGGTCCAAGAAGCAAGTCAAAGAAGTGGGACCCCGCCGTTATCACGTGAAGGGACTCTTGTGGCGCATACTGACTAAGCGACTGCGACATGGGACGCCACAACTTGATCCAATCAATCAGGCCGTTGCATCCTTCCTTCATTCTTTGATGACTGAGACTGTTGGGACACCGAAACCTGCGAAATACGGTATCGTAGCAAAGATCTTCTTCCGCTGCACTGGATATGTGAAGTCTCCGATCAGCAAAACGAGGGCATCGTAGCACTTGTACTCGAGTACCTGTAGTCAGTAGGCTTGAGATCCGTGGCCGGGCATGAAATTTCAAATTTGTGACAATTGTGTAAGCTGGCCGCCGGAGTAATCCATCGAGTCCACTACCGGTATTGTACCGGCACCAATTACCCATAACAACAATCGCTTACCCTACACTTACTGATACCAACGTGCTCATACTATTACCGGTAATAAGAGTCATCAAATGACACACCTTTATACCAGTCAGCGGACCCTAACCCAATGTCTAACTGCCGGGGGTGCATTTCAACTAACCTTCCTTCCTTCTCTCCACAACCCACAATCATCATCCTCCACATCAACCCGCTCAACCCGCTCAACCGCAGGCTGCAAAGATACCCTCGCGATCAATTTTACCTTCGCTCCTATTTCAACTCCATCATTGCCCTCGGAACAATCAGCGAAAAATGTCGTCAGGAACGGACACCCTGGTACCCGCCCAAAACCAAACCCTGACCGATGCCCCTCGAGGAGGCAGCAGGAGGCGAGGACGAGGAAATAGAGGAGGCAGGGGCAATCGCAGCAATGGGAATAGGGTCGATAATGCGCCAGACCGTGGAGCTCGTGGGGATAGAAGGGGGGGGAGGAGTGGAAGAATTGGACGCCCGCCTCCCGGAGAATCAGATCAACCAGTTGACAGACAAACTCAAGCCGATCTTATTCGAGCTTCAATGACAGCAAGAAGGGAGGTTATACCTGATGCAGACGATGCTGCTTCAGACCCAGACTCCTCTGTTTGCTTCATCTGTGCAGACCCAGTGCAGTATTCTTCCATTGCACCTTGTAACCACGTTACATGTCACATATGTGCACTTCGTATGCGGGCATTGTATAAGAACAAAGCATGTGCTCATTGTAGAGTAAGTGTTCAACCTTCGTATTCTGCGAGAGCGGTCATGGTCTAATATCTCTCTAGACTGAATCGGAATGGGTCATTTTCTCCAACACAGAGAGCAAAAGGTTCCAGGAATTCAAAGATGAGGAAATCGTAAATAGGGACGACACTTTAGGAGTGAAGTTCGAGAACCAGGCTATCCTAGACGAGACAAGATTGCTATTGCGTTACAATTGCCCCGATCCCGACTGTGACCGTGCTTGTCAAGGATGGTCAGACCTCCACCATCACGTTAGGACAGCGCATAGCCGTGTTCTATGGTACATCAAACCTTCAGTTCCCCAGTACACAAATACTAACAAATCACAGTGACCTCTGCTCCCGGAACAAAAAAGTTTTTACGCACGAACATACACTCTTCACCACGCAAGAGCTCCGCAAGCACGAACGTGTCGGGGACGACCAACCCGGCAGTGAGAACCAAAGCGGTTTCAATGGTCATCCGGAGTGCGCCTTTTGTCGCCAGCGTTTCTACTCTTCAGACGAACTCTATGTACATTGTAGGGAGAAACACGAACGCTGCTTTCTCTGTGATCGCATAAATCCCGGCGCCCAACAATACTACGTCAACTACGATTCGTTACTAGCCCACTTCAGTGACGACCATTTTATATGCGGGGAGCAAGAGTGTCTGGATAAAAAGTTCGTCGTGTTTGACAGTGAGATGGACTTAAAAGCTCACCAACTCGAAGCCCATCCCAACCTATTTTCAAAAGGGGCACTGCGAGATGCAAGGAGAATAGACATGAGAACACTAGAAGACAGGTCATACCACAGCCAAAACCGCCGAGGCGGTGGCGGCGGCCGTGGTCGCGGTAGGATGGAAATCGAGGAGCCAATCCGGACAGAGCAACAAATGAGCCGAGCGGAATTAGCATTCCATAGGACTCTTGCGGTCCAGAGCGCTCAATCAACCACTCCGAGAACATTCGGCGGACGATTGACCGAACCCCCACCCGTGATTAGGCCTTCTGCACAAGCAACTGCGAGGGCTGCGACACAGCCACCTGTAAGTATCACTCGAGCTTCTGCCCAGGCTGTTGGAGTGAATGTGCCTACACCGCCACCTAGACCACCGCCTCGGCCGGCTGACACTTCCACCGCGGAAGCTGCGTTCCCGCCATTAGCTGCTCCTAGAGCGCAGGCGGAACCCTCCCCCAACAGGAGCGGGCCGGTAACTAACGATAATCGAAGAGCGTAAGCTAATCCCTTCCTTTACTCTTAAAATTTGCAGCTAATGAAATACATTCAGTCACCATGGTGCAGTAATAGAGCGCGCAAACACCATGCTCCGCTACAGCCAGTCTAAGCTCGACTCCTTCAAGGACCATGTAAGTTCGTACCGCCGGGGCCAAATCTCTGCAGGAGAACTCGTCGAATTGGTATATACCCTTCTTTGGTCCCCGTTTGTATCAATGACTAATCGAAAATAGTTCTTGTCTCTCTTTGACGTCAAGGCCCCAGACCTAGGAAAATTGATCAAAGAACTAGCAGACCTCTACGAAGACGAAGGAAAGAAGCAAGGCCTACTAAAGGCATGGAACAATTGGAAGGCAATTGTATAAATCCCTACTGCTCCTACCTCTTTCCTAAAGCTAACACCAAATAGGGCGAAGACTACCCCCCTTTCGCCGGTGCCTCCTCCGGCCCCTCTTCCTCCCCCCTGACCCAAGCCTCCTCCTCCCGCGTCTTAAAGCTAAAGTCGTCAACTTCCCATTCAGCCCGTAGCACCACCGCCCGTCAAGGCGCTTGGGGCTCCGCAGCCACAACTCCTCCCCCTCCCCCTCCATCACAATCCCAATCTGCTTCCCGTGCCCCACCCCTTTCGGTGAACCGCTCTGGCCCGGGCGCACATGCGCCAACACCATGGGTTGCTCCTTCCGGTCCCCCTGTTGCCTCCTCCGCTCTCCTGGGCATCACATCCGCACCAAGGGAGGACTTCCCCTCTTTGCCAACCAAACCCCCACCACCACCAGGTTGGGGACCTATTAGGCGGCGGGAACACGGCGCACCGGCGCCCGCGATTGATCCTTGGGGGAGGAGTGCTGGGACCAGGAGTGGAGTTGGGTCTGCAGAGGCTAGTGATGTGGAGGGAAATGGTGATGATGCTTGGAATGGAAGTGGGGGTGGGGGGAGGAAGAAGAAGGGGAAGCAGAAGGAGGTCCTTTTTCGGGTTGGTTTGTGATAGATCTAGCGGATGGGAAAGCGTTTTTATAATTTCACAAGTCATTATTAATGGAGTTGGTTGATCGTATTGGCACTTGGGGACAGTAGAGCGCAGTGGGTGGGCGGTCTACGAGTTGGTTCCTATATTTTTATTGTAGCTAGTTATTATGTGTAGATTACTAGCTGCGTTTGATATCCAGTATGCATTCCATAATCTCCTTCGTGCCAAAGGGGCACACGCAAGCGGAAAAAGAAAAAGACTCCAAACCCGAGCTAGAAGATGGTATGGTGATGACGACGGCTGTAGGGGCGCCCAATGAAATATAAACTAACAAAAACAAAAAACTCAAGAGAAGTGTACCCAAAGCATTTCTTTTTTTCCTCCAAAACGACGTTTCTGCTAATTAAACTCGCTACTGTATAATTACTCCGTGGGAAAAAAGGAAGAAAAACATCCCCACACAAGCACATTAGCATCTCAGCGGGAGCAAATGCTGCACAAACGCAGATTGTCTGCACAAAGGACACTCAGGCTGCCCAAGTGATCAGCACAATCCCACTAGCTATCATCGGGGGGGGTAGTATAAATACCTTACTACGACACCACTCACTAATACAACTCCAACAAAACACATGCCCGCAACCTGTTGCCGTAGGGTCCTTCATACTCTCCAGACAAAGCGTACACTTCCTGCCCGAATCGCCACTCATAAATTTCATGACCTTCTCGTCCTCCAGGTCATATTTCGGCCCACTCCGACCTGGATCGGAAGCATGCGTATCAGGATTCGTCACAAATCCCTCGGACAATGCATTTGTGAGTTGGTTCGCACTTTCCTCCTCTTGGGGGACAGCGGAGGAGTGGGAAAATGTGGAAGAGACGTGAAAGTAGCCCTGCGTGACTAATTGTGCTAATAGAAGGAGTCCGAGTACCTCATATCCGACCCGCTGCTCGTGCGGGAGCAGCCGCTTCGTGAAGATATAGCGGAGGCCCCAGATGCGCTTTGATAGGTGGTAGTAGGCGCCCGTGAAGTAGAAGAGGCCCAAGTGCACGGCTAGGAGGCTCTCACTGGAAGTTAGGGTGTCGAGGTTTTCAAGGAAGTAAGTTTTGATACGGGCGGTGTAGGTAGATGGTTTTAGGTCCGACTGTTGAGTAGAGAGTGAAGATTGAAGCTTCTGGCGTAATCGCGAGCGGAAGCGAGGAAGGGACTTTGTTATGAAGTAGGGGACTAGAATGGTTGTTAGGATAAATCCTAGACGACACCGCAGCGCTGGCAATTTTGAGGTCGAGGACTCGACGTGTAGAATGTCGCAGTACTCCTCGCCGAGGGTACGGGCATTCCGGAGCGTTGTGAGAGAGAGATAGAGTAGATCAGTAAACGTCTTTGTCTCGAGACTGTACTTGTGTAGAATGCGAGCTCCTATTTGTTGGTGAGGGTTAACTGTGCTGTTCGGATTCAATTTGGTGGAAAACGAATTAGGGCAAGGGGAAACAAATGGACGGTTACCATATATTTTGCGAAGAACAGTTGACAGTTGTTCTAGGAGAACGCCTTGGTAGTAGGCATCTTTTTGGTTCGATCGGACTGGGAATTTCCCGTCAGCATTTTACTAGGTTCATGGAATGGATTGATTGGGTCGAGTGAGGTATTACTTATGTCGGGTGCAGCAGCAAACGGATAGTTGAAGCCGGAGGGCGAGGCTGTTGACGATGATGGCGCTGGTGGCGAAGGAGGTAACCCTTTTGACGATGATACTGTTACTAGTGACGGGGCATTGGCGGCTGTAGTTGACAATGCAGTTGAAGAAGGGGGTTCAGATGCCATGGGAAAGAGGTGTTCGGTGTTTGTTGTTGAAGGAGAGAGGGGAATGTCAGCAGGAAGGGTGAACTACCGTAAGTTAATGTATGCCATTCGTGACTTGGGCCAGCCGCGTCAGGCCTCGGCCAGTGCAAGTGTTTGGTTGCTTTCGTTGTCTTATCTGATCATCACAAGCGAGAAATGCCAAGTTGTGGACCGATGAGGTTCTGCGGTTAGGTGCTTGGGGCGATGGCTGTTATCATAGAGAATGATGGTGCTGGCAGTGCTTCTAGTCGTCCAGTCCGTCTAAGATAGTGTGAAGACAGATGAAAGACGAAAATTTCTCGCCTTTAGACGGGCCGGACTGCTGTCGGACGGGACTAGGCCATCTGTAGCCTTATCTACTATTTTGCTCTGCTTTGCTATTATATTCGTCCTCGTGTGGCCGAGTAGCCGTGAATTTTAGTATTAATTTGTGCTTCACTAGGTTCAAGGGCCGATTCTAGTCGGCCCGAAGCTGGGTGCTGAAAAGGGTACTATAGCCTTTGGGCTCGCCTTCTCGGAGGATACTCACCGCTCCCAGAATAGCTTTAATCTGTGGCTCCATATTTAGGAATAATGATCACTTAGTTGTCTGGTGCACCGAAATTTTGCTCTCCCTATCCTCCCATAATGCCACATCAACCCTAATTTCATCAATTACTCAAAGTTATCCCTCGCCATCGCCCCCCAATCTATATCTAAGCTAAGTCAGATGCCTTTCCAGCAGTCTGAACAACGGTAACCCAAAATCCAGCAACCACAGATTCCGGTTTCCCTACTGCAAGTAGGATGGGCACGATTGTAGTGCCCGAAGAGCTTCTCACCCATACCCTCGCTATTCAGGCTAAGCCCTTACGTTATCTGCTGTGTTCCTTGGTATATAATGCTAGAATGGAGCCAGAAGTAAAAGAAAGAAAAGAGACAAAACCTTGATTATGAGCCTTCTATGATCGGATCCTGTTACCCTTCACGCGTCTGCAGTAGCTCACCACCCATCACACATTATCACTCGTCGGATTTCCTCCAAAGGTGAATTCAATTATTCCCACCTACAATTCCATGAGTTATCACACAGAATGACTCCCCTTAGCCATTGGCCCTTAAATATACCGTACATAACCGGCACCTTCCAATAGAGGGAACCTCCCTATTAACCAATTCCACAAGGAAGATGGTCATCCTAACAGCCCAACATTAACGAACACTAATGAAACTCTGTCATAAACCACTGTACCACCTATCTTTCACGTCAAAATTTGCCCCCTAGAATGCAAGCCGCATTTGGGAGCTTTGTGGTTGGTGAGTAGCCCAAGGTCTTCGGAGCATCGGAGTTTAGGCAGAAAATGCAGGGAGCAGAGAGATGGAGTGTACGAGTAGATTATCGCGTCGGGTGAGATCAACTTGCCTATTCTCAAAGTATGATATCCCAGATGCCTTGGCGCCAAGCCACTCTAATTTTTGCTTGAATGCTCGCTGTTGTAGGGATGGAGATTCCCGGCAATAAATTTGGAGATGTGGGGGGGATGAACCGCTGTGACGGATCTTCCGTCCGCGTGTTCAAAGTTTGTGATGGGGCTCGTGGAGCTACAGTATGCACCATCTGTCGCGCCGGTGGCTGCGTTACGACTTGGGCCTGTTTCGATGTTGCTCGATTCTGAATACTCACAAGTTCTGCAGGAATGAACAGACCCTCCCACGCGAACTAAAGTTCTACTCGTACGTTGACATTTTCACAATCTACTGCATATTTCATTCTGTTCATTTCTTAGTGAAGATCATGCGGGGCCCAAACCCCTTTGGGATTCTCCAATCATGATATCGTAAACCGCCGAAAGAAATAATGCCTGTCAAACGGAAGACTTAATCTAACGGAACCCTCCTCAGAGAGCGATAGGTCAAATACTTACCAGGGCTGGTACCGCAGACTGATGCACTGAGCGGGGGGGCAGGCATTCTTGGAAGGTGATAAACTCTCGTGGCTTCACCCTGAGCCATTTCTACAGCGTACCGGTATTGCCCACAAGCACATTTCTAACTATTGCCCTAGTAAATATGTATACACGTGTGAAACTCAAGAAGATTTCTTGAGGAGGGGCCTACGAACACCCATGGTACAAGTATCATATCATACCTAGCGTGTCTCTAATTCTCTCGAGCGGACGAATCATACAGTACTTGTACACCCCCGAAACCGTAGTGCTCAGATCTCGCCCTTGATATATCATGTATATTTTCCCCACCTCTTGCTACCCCTCTCTCCTTATAACAAGAGGAACACCTCCCCATCCAAAAGCCTGGTCTTCGCCTATGCTTGATTCTTCATTTCGATAGAAAAGCCTTTTCTTTCTTCTTTTCTTCCTCCGGAATTCAGGTAATTAAAAGTAGAGAAACCGATATCGGCTTCCCCTCTGCGTTGCTGCACTGCAGCTACCTCTGGCTGCATGGGCTGACTCTGTAGTGTGTTTTAAGGTATCATATCATACGGATTCATACTATACTAACCGACATCGGTTACAGTCCTAACTTCGCCCGCGCACCGGGCCCACCCCGCGACTTGTGGGTATTGGTATAACCACCTACCTGGAACTTTGCCAGAGGAGTATATCTCTCTGGTGGTGAGTAGAGACTCAAATTTCCCCCCGATAAACCCCTTGTACTGGTAATTCATTGATCCACGCACCGAAACCTCCACCCTTCTCCGATCTCTCGGCAATTCGTCAGTTAATTCAAGCCCGTAATTCTTCACCGACTGGCTTTCTTCCATATTCATTACCCCCGGTGATAAGACTTTTTTTTCGCCCCCAGCCATGACTTTGCTGTCCTTTCCTCCAGAGGTAAGCCCCACAGCCACCTCTTCCTCTCTCGACTCTCTGGGAAAAACCGTGCCCACCATATTTTACTAAAACTTAACTAGATACTAAAGCTCATCGCGGGCGAGCTCTCAGACATAGACCTCTGCAACCTTTGTCTTGTCTGCCATATCTTCAATAGCGCCGTTCGGGATGACCAGGTAGTTTGGCGGGCAAAGCTTCTAAGCATTTATGATGAACCCTCTTCTAAGGTTCCTGGCAAACCCTACGACTGGAAACGCGCCTACCAATTGAGACAAAAAATAATTCTACGGGGCGTGCCGCGCAAGAAGTTCGGGACTGGAAATTTATCGGAGGAGGTAGAGGCCTTAGAGGTTATCTGGGATATATTGCATGGTGGGTGCAATCGGCCTTAATTCTTTGCAGTCCAGCCTGATTTGGCCCCTGTGCTATATTAATGTCTACTCCTTTATTTTCTCTTCTTCAATCAAATGTTCGACGCCGCACCTCCATCCATTGATTTATTCATAAGTTTGGACTTTCATTCAGTAGCTCTGTTTTGGTGTAATTGCTAATGCCCCTTCTGGATTGGGCAGATGCCCGGGGATACAAGTCCGAGACAAAAGAGATCATTGGGAAGAATTTCAAGATTCTAAATAGTTTAAAGCGCCCGGATCGTACATTGGGATTACTCGAGGGGCGGGGTAACAACTACGCATTGGCTGCTGCTGTCAATGTCCTGATGACGCCATTTCTTCAGCTTCCGGAAGAGAAAGATCTCTATAACCTGCACACCATGGTATACAGCACCCCTGCAGTGAGCTTCGATGGATATCCTCAATTCCAAGTCATCGAGGCACTTGCCAAGTACTTCATCTATCACATACACAAGGATTCGGGGTCGAATATGCTCTATCAGAAACGTTTGATGCAGCCACATGAGTACCCCTCTTGGTGGGAAGGCAAACTCAGCGACTATATGGGGCCCCGTCATAAAATACCATCGAAATGGTATGGAGCCTATGGTTTGTGTCCTCCTATCAAGGCATGATACTTCGTACTTACCAAAACTCGAGCATACGCGCAACGAAACATCCGCCCCCGACTCCACGACCTTTCAGATGGCCCACTAGTAGACATGACCCTTTATATGATCAGCCACAATGAATTCCAAGGCTCAGGCTGTGACATCCAAACCTTCACAATAACCCACGGAAAAATATCTTCCACGAAGCCAGATCCGACGCTTAGATATAACGGCGTCTGGAAACACATCGAGTTCCAGAAATCTTATCACAGCCACCAGTGGACATACGAGGGTGTAATGCTGCCGGGGAATAACATGATCCTGGGGCATTGGAGACGTCCGGGAACGCTCAACAGTCCAGAGAATTTCAGGGGGAATAATGGTCCGTTCGTTCTCTGGGCTGTACCGGAGGGGTCCACAATTGCGGGACGGGACGATAGATTGGGGTTTCCAAGATAGTAAGTGCTAACTTTTTCTTCGGACTTTCGCATCTTGCGTATAGATGCATAAGCGGTATATAAGCTGGCTCGATCCTGAGCCTCAGCTGCGGTGATGTTGGCGATGGGGCTTGAGCCAGCTTATGTACGGCCGGTCAAGACTTTATCTTTTGTGATGTATTTGTTACCATTTTCTAAGGGTGGATAGTGGTGGTGTGTTGCCAATTTTTCCGTGAACTGGTAGTTATGGCTCGAGCAAAAGTTTGTGTTCTGACCTTTTCCTTTTTTTTCCTTCCTTCTTCCTTGTGCTTTGGTTGTTAGCTTACAATTAGGCACAAATACCCTTTTTTTCCTAGTTAGCACTTGGGCCGACGTCAAGAGGGGGGGTGATATATTTGGTGCCGAGTTTGGATATTTTCGAGTGATGAGCTATGAGCGGGGTGAGGGGGCTGGGATATTGCGGATAAATTGCATGGGATTTTGTTTGTGAAGCGCAGTCGGCGATCTCGCTATGATTAATTTTGTGTGATAACAAGAAAAAGAGCATATGCACCGAACGGCAGAGGTGGCTTCGTGGTAAGTTGGTCTGATGCCTGTTTGCTGAAGTCTGGTGCAAATGCCGCGGGAAGAGATACCGTAAGGTGGTCATGATGAGGGTACAGCCCGCGGGACAACGATGGCCACCTGCTCATACACGGTACTCGTAATTTTCTGACGTTTGCGAACACAACTGCTGTTGCATAGGGGCGAAAAGTTCACCGGAGCCGCAAGATTTTGGCGGTATGCAATAGCGGTTGTGTTTGCAAACGTCAGAAAATTACGAGTAGTTGAATCACTGTAGTAGCTAGTGGGATCCATTCGGAGTATCCTACGGTACTCGTACTCGAGTACCACGCTACTGGTAGATCATCTATCTCCATTGGCGCGTCTATGAATACAAGCCCGCTAAGAAAAAAGAAGGCGCAAACCACAAAGTAATTAGGATTCTCCAACTGAACTCGAAAACTGATTCGATCGTGTCACATTCCCACCTTGAACAGAGAGCACCGAGCACACTTTTCTATCATACTGGACCGCGAGTGTTATGTACAAGTACGGTACCGGAATGTATCTGTATCGTAAGACGTTGAAATTCCCCTTCTGGGATAGGGTGCGCAGAGCTTCGCTAGGAGGGGCAACTGCCGTAGTCGAGTGCGATACAAAGTTCGAGTGCAGATGCTTGCTGGATTGGTCTGCCCGTGTGATGTCGAACTCGAGCACCATACATCTATTTTCTTGAATGGACAGTATGGGAACTTGGGGTAGTAATGAGCACCGCAGGTGGGGTGTATCTGGTAAACTAACCTAGCAAGCTCATTCCCATTCATTCTCCTCGTCTGGTCGTTTCTACAAATGTTAGGTATGATAATCGCGAAGGGTTGCACCACGGTGAAGTGGAAGAGATTGAAATGTAGTTACAAGTCGGCTTAGCTGAAATATTCTACGATTTTGGATTGGGCTGCCTGTACTTGTACTTGTACAAGTAAGTTCTCGAGTTATTTCTATAATATATAATAACACTATTTATCTTGTGAAAAAGCCGGATTAGAGATGATAATAATATGGTACCTGTAGTTTAATAATTGCTGCAGCAGCACACAGCCTGTTTAACAGTCGCGACTGGCTCCCATCCAGCCAATCGGTTGAACCCGACTAACCCTATGGGGGTAAAAGAAATACGCCCAGCCTAATCTTATCCACCTAACCACCCCTGCCGGAAGCTGGGAGAAGGAGTGAAGACAGTCGTTGTGGAAGTAGCACTTGCGGTTAGAAGCGGCTGAGTTGGTTGATCTCCATCTAGCTTTCATATCAAAGCTGAGGGTACTGGTAAGTATTGTACGTGTACAGTACGGTACCGTACAAGTACGATACCCCATCCAAATGCCAGTAGGCTCCTTGTGCGGCCTAGTTGAAGCCGGAAACCCAAGGTGGAGCTTCCCATACAAAAGTGTCCGGCTTCAAAACGGCTGCGCGGGCACACACCTTGCTGGAAATCCTGATTGGTCTAATCTTAGTAATCCAACACTTAACCCCCCGCCGGGGTCCTGTAGCAACGCGGTGCGGTGAAATCATAGGGAGCCGGTGAACTGAGCGTTGTGCGAATCGGATATTATCAAAAGGGGAGAAGGGAAAAAAAGAAACCAATCGGGGGCTTGCTCTTACTTAATGACCATGTGGCGATAATGCAAGGCCTTTTTTTTCCTGGCATTCGTCCGATAAAGTTGGAATCAGCATTCCTCCTTTAACCCTTAGTCTACACCCTCCTTCTGCTTCTTCATTTTCTTCTTCTTTTCCCTCTTTTGCATCTTCGTTTCTCCTCGCCTAGCAGAATTTCTTCAACCACGATAATTTAGTCCCCCTTTTTACCTCCAGTTTTTGATCGGTCGTTTGGCTTTGCTGCTTGCTGAGATGGGGGTGGATATGATGGTTCCTATGGCCAACGGCCGGGAACACGGCCATGTGGGCACTAGAAAGTTTGGAAGTCAGGATGGAGGGTTTGATCGTGCTCTCACGGGCGAACACGAACTACAGGTGGGCCTCTCTCATTTTCCCCTTCGCACCCTTCTATTGTTTCCTCTCTCACCCTGCATGAAAGCGAATTTTCCTCCTCTTCCTATACCCTCCACCTTCGCCAGCGAAACTGATCTCCCCTCTGTTCCCCCATTGTTTAGCGTAAATGTGGTCAGACACTAAAGCTCGGCGAATGACCCAACAGGAAACGATCGCAGCAGCTTATCGCCGCATGTCTCGGGACGAACTCTCCCTCCTCCTCTCCCTACGCTCCCTTCCAACATGCGGCGAAACTATCGAGCTCGCATTCAGACTGGCAGTGCACGAGCTGTCCCACCGCACCGATCTCTCTTTACAACGACGCCATACCCCCCGCATTACGCCCCCACTCTCAGCCTCATCCTCTTTCTCCGAATACCCAAGCCAAATTAACAATAGTGATAACAGTAGTAATGGCGATCCCGACGTTGATATGGACGCCCACGAGCTGGACAATGCCCCACCACATATCGATCCTCCCCCGCAAAATGCTAATCTCCCCGTACTACCGCCGGAGCTGTGGGCGGATATCTTCGAGGCATTGAACGATTGGGAGTTATCCACCGCGTTGGGAATTCGTACAAAGCTTCGGCGTAGTGCTGAATGGGCTATGAATGGGACAAAGCTAGATTATGCAGTTCTCTCTGGGTCGGTGGAATACGTCACTAGCTTTTTAGGGGTCTATCCGGCCGAGAAGGTTACAAAGTTTGGGGCAAAAGCTATGTTACGCTTTGCATACACCGATCTCCTTACCTTCTTCTGGACGAACTATCGTCACGACTTTCTCAGAGTTTACTCCGAGCCGTCCCTCAATATTCCCACTCTCGCATCTCACTACGGCCAGTCAAAGGTTCTTACCTGGTGGATCGAAGCCTCATCCCCTGACCTCCCTAACCCGTTTCCGAGAGAATATGACGAGGAGCCCCTCAACGATGCATCAAGAGAGGGTCACATTCATGTTCTCCAATGGTGGAAATCTTCGGGGCTTCCTCTCCGCTACGGTCTGGTAATGGACGTCGCCTCCTCCTTTGGTCACCTTACTGTTCTCGAATGGTGGAAAAATAGCGGTCTCACACTAAACTACCTGCACGCGCTCAAGGGAGCTTCCTACCGAGGTGAAGTCGAAGTCCTAGAATGGTGGAAGAAGAGTGGCCTCAGACTGGTTTACGACAAAGAGGTCCTTGTCGATGCTACAAAGTTCAACCGCCCCGATGTCCTCCAATGGTGGAGCAGCTCTGGCCTCAGAGTCGAATATTGTGTATGCGATATTGAGGCTGCGCTTGAAGACGCTATCGGTGGTGGAAAGGAGGCGAAGGATTGGTGGCTTGATAGAGGATGTAGGTTTGACGTTCCGGTTACGGAGTGGATGGAATATAAGAGGCTTTGAGTAGTTAATCACTGCTGCCGCCGTATCCCATGCTATTCTTTTCTTTTTTAACCTTTTTACCTTTCTTCACTTTTCTTTCTTGTGCAGGCTTGGAGAATGGATCGGAAGGAGGGGCGTTTCGGATTGCTTTTGCATCTTTCACTGGGCAGCGGTAGTGGTCGCGGAAAAGTTTGTTTTGTAGGATAAGACTACGTTTGTCATTTATGTTTTTTTCTTCCTTATTTTCTTCTGCTCGCTTGAGGTTGTTGGTAAATAGTGAATGGCTGGAGGCCACCGCAGGAGAATTGTGGAAAATGTACTGTAGTAGCGTCATGTCATGTATATTATCATCCTTACTAGTGCTCTACCAAATCTTTAGCATGGAAGTTGAAGTGAATTTTTGTGGGGTTTATTCGATCGCTGGTGAGTTGGGTTGTCATTCGGACCATCATAGGTGAAGGATATGGATGTCGGTGTCCTCGCTGAGGAGAGACTTAAGTTACTTGAAATGGAGAGATAGGAACAATAGCATCCCTACACTAGCATAGATTGCCCATCGGTGTATCATGCGGCAGTTACTTGTACCACACTGTACTATGCCGTAACCCTCCCGTACGCACTAATTTATATAGTGACACAATGTGCTACTAACACAACCCCATCCACACTCGCAACTGCCGTATATACCACAATTACGAGTATGACGCCCTGCCAAAGATTGCCGGCACAGTATAACCAATCAGAGCAGCAGGTGATCCGATAAACTAAACCCTCAACCGCCTCCTCTACCCTTCCATGATTGCTGTATATCCCCTATCCCCCCCCTTATTCCACGGTGCAGTACTGGTAGTGTCAAAAAGTGTCAAAGGTATTGCGGGGGTTGTGAGCTGAGAGTAATTCGCGGGTTTGGATTAATTAATTACAATAGAGGGAAAAAAAGGAAAGGAAACGATGTCTACAGATAAGCTGGACAAGAACTGGTCACGGGGAATCACTCGTGGACGTTGACTTTGGCCAAGGTATGATGCTGTTACGAATTGTCCTAGGCGAAGCGAACAAGATCTCGGGTTTAATGAACTGTCACTATGCTCCAAAGAAGAAGAGGGTTTTATTAGAGAAGGTGAAGGAGGGGAGGAGAAGAAGGGAGGGAAAGAGGGCACTATATTATAGAGAAGCAAACACGGGGAAATCATCGGGGTGTAGGAATGTATGCTCGGCGCACACGTACAGTATATGCATTCCGGGAACAAGAGTAAGTAACATAGAATAGCATAAGGTTTCAAGCAAGTCCACAGATCAAGGATAAGATTAATAAGAGTACCTCAGATATATAATATTGTAACACCATGATGCTAACAACCCCCAGCAGTGTTAGAATAGTCTTATTTAGTCATAGTAAATCACTCGGAGAATATGTATAATAGAGTGCTGGAAATGCCAGCACTCCTTGGCCGCAGTATGGCTATGCACTGGACGGATACGCGGGCCGTGGAAAGTTTCCCCTTATGATATTTGTTTGCCTTCCTCGTCTTACCCTTCCTGTTTCCTTTCTTTACTCTGCTTGATACACACTCAACTCAATAAATCTTGAACTCCTCCGCTGGTTAATATAAATTTCTTGTGGTTACTTGAGCCGCTCCACTCCACTCTGTAGAATCTGTCTATGCGATCATTGCCTTCCACTACATTATTTTCAACAGGTGGTAGTTTGTATTCTACATGTGGGGGGAGGGGGAGGGTAGATCGTCCTGTTTTGGGTTGTCTTGGTCATCCATTGTAAGAGTTGGGGCTGGAGGGGGGCAACTGATATAGTAGCTTGAGAATCCACTTCATTTCAATAGTCCTAACTTCCTTCCCCACTATCGCCCTTTGGTTCCACGGGAATGGAATAGATGGGTGGTTTGACCGGGGATAATATCTTTCTCAGGCTCTTTTACACTTTTAGCGCTAGTATAGAAAGGAAAAATAAATAAATATTGGTATCTGGTAGTAATCAGAGATGGAAGGAAAAATGGAGTAAACCAGCCTGAGAGAGTGGAACAGAGAATCTTGAGAATCATGCAATTGACATCAAGGGAAACAAAGGAGGGTGGAGGAAGTTGAAATCCTTGAGTTGTTGCATATCAGTATTCAGAATATGCACCTGAGAGGGAAAAGAACTGTTCAGGTGAATTAAACCAAGTAATCAGAAGATCAAACTATAGAATAATTGATTAATAGAGAAAATGGGAAATCAATCAATTGAGTAAGCAAATCACCAAACCACCAAACTATCAAAATCACTGAACAATTAAACAAGCAAGCTAGTAAGAAATCAAGCAATTAAACAAGCAAATAGATAATCATATAACTAACCAACCAATCAACCAACTATACAAGCTAGCAAGCAAGGAGTCAAAAATTCAAAGTATTAAGTGGTGTTACAAACGGTGACTAAGCAAGGCCGACTCTCACATGACTAATAGTTATTAGTCATTGGTTTGTTATCTTTCACGCCATGAGATCAGTTGACTCATCATCAGCAAAAAGGTTACTGTACGTCAGGTGCACTGCCGTTGCGTCAGGATACCAGGTGGGCTAACTTGGCACCCTTGACGTTAGGTGCACCCGATGCGGTGTTGCCACTCTCGCTTACGCCAGGTACATCAGAAGGCACGGTTGCCATACAGACTTACCTGTGGACGCTAGTGGCTACACAACCTTACATCCCATGCTTCCGGACACAGCTCACAACACCATCATATCTTCCGATTCACTACTCTTTCTGTTATGGGGGTAGTAATATTCTAGGAACAAGCGAATATACTAGGCCCGATCGTTCGTAATTTCGGAGAATACGTTTAAGGAGACACAAGTCGTAAGATAAAATAATAGGTAGGTGAAACGATAAAT
>Ga0307507_10002935_pt1 | contig 34286 bp, 40 predicted proteins | sample 7_EM_MG_FD_207223 | JGI IMG/M metagenome (GOLD analysis project Ga0307507, IMG submission 207223) | Populus trichocarpa ectomycorrhiza microbial communities from riparian zone in the Pacific Northwest, United States - 7_EM | ecosystem: Host-associated > Plants > Roots > Unclassified | place...
AGAGAAGGGAATAGAAGCGTTGCCATAGCTTGCGCGTCCCTTGACTAGTGCGTACGACAACCAGTGCGGCCTTGAAGACCGGGCACATCCCGCATCAAGTGCGGCCATCAACCGCAATTTCCAACAAAGTACAAGAACCACTTTCCCCTCCCATTATACTGCTAGTGATAAGGAGACTGTTTCTCATTGTCTCCGGACAGCCTGGGAGTACATTTCCAGTGGTACAAGGGGCATGATTGGTGAGGTGGAAAATTCAGTACCGGCGGCCGCCCAAATAAGAATCAGCCCAACCTGCAACCTCGCTAACATGTCAACACCAAGCTTCCAGCAAAGCGCCAAGAGCTTGCAGCACACCTACCTGTTCCTCTTGAGACCTGTAAGGATTGCCACCTCTGTCGCTAGCGGAAAAAGACTGGGCTGGCTGCAAATAGTAGGAGAGGTGATTTACCCAAGCTTTGGTGGAAATGTAACCATTGTGATGTACTTTTATGTCAACTGCATGAACGAAATTGTTTTCTTGATTTCCACTGTACTTAACTAATCCTATTCCTTATTTCACACTTTTATGTCTTTTCTTTGATTTTTAATTAAATTAATTGTGGTCGTGGGGTGGTTACCGGAATGCCAAGAATTTCGCTACGAATGAGGGGATAAACATCTTGGACCGTATTGCTCTCGGAGGGAAATAGGTTTCTGGTTGATCAATTTTCCTGTATTGGTCTCAACTAGTCCTATACATTTCTGTACCATCTGATTCTAAATATCACGGTATTCCAGTTCCTCCCATCAGAGTGTTACAGAGCTCCAGTCCTGATTGTTCGGTGCCCATGAATCCGCGAAGTGAAGCGCGGTACGAAAGAAGCTGTCACAAAATGCGTCGTGCTGGAAGTGCTGTTCCCAGGCCTCCATATCCGCTTGAGCCATGCCGGGCCATATTCTTGTTGCGATCAACATGTGCCTCAAGGTGCCGGGCCATATCAGTTTTTGGGGCTCCTCAGCAAGCGTACCGTTGAAAAAGGGTTCACAGGGTTGTGTAATAGGGTGGAGGAAGACGATGCCGGACAGGAGCCCCCCGTTCCTATTGTATAACGTTCAAGCGGGAGTGCTTGGCAGGAGGTCTTGATCGGGCATAATGGAATAGTGGAAGCCAGGAGTGTCGAGTAGTGTTATTTTTGTATTTAAATATGGAAAAGAGTAGGGATGGATGGCAGTAGTGCCTTATTTGAGTTAGTACTAGAGTCAAAATCATGTGGCAATGGACTATCTCACAAGGACTGTAACTGTTGCCGGTCACTTGGATACCGTAGATACCAGTGACCCCTGATGAAGTAGCTTTTGCCAGTGCCTAACACTTGTTTTAGCTAAGAAACGACTAGTTCTAAATAAACTGTGGCACTACTGCCTTGGTATCCGATCACTGCGATTACGTATTCTACTTCTGGGTATATACCCTTGCTCATTGGTGGGGGTATCGATAATGGAGCAATGCTGGGGGTAGGTGTGGATTTTGGGTCGTAGGGATTTCCTAGGCCTGCCGGTTTGTAGTTATTTGAAGGTGGCCTTGCTGCTGATAAATGGTGGTCGCTTGTAAACTGGAATTGGAATTCGGGAGGACTGAGAGAAATCTAAATTGATCTCTGTCAGCAAATAGCGTCGGCTATATTTCCCGGTTGGCACATCATACTCGCTTATTGGGGGAAGTTTCTACCTCTGATCTCTCGGTAGGCCAGTTGTTTATATCAGGGGGATCGGTATGTATACACTCACCCCCCACTATCCCAGATCTCCATAATCCAGAAACCTCACTACTCCGTATGAATTTATGCGAATTCCAAACCCCCCTGCACTAAAACCTGACCTAATGATAGTACCCAACCTGATATTGCGGAGGGTACCCAATCTGATGTTGTGGAGGGTACCCAACCTGATGTTGCAGAGGGTACCCAACCTGATTTTGCGAATAGTACCCAACCTGATTTTGCGGATAGTGCCCATCTTGAGGTGTCCCATATGAAACTGGTGAAATCTGGCTGTCCGGGATAGCAGGGGGTAACTGTATGATGAGAGTACCATAGTTTATGATGTAGATATTATAACCAGCCCTGTGGTAAAAGAAAGCGTTGTTTGTGTTGAGAGCATGATGGTTGTGGCTAAGGGTGAGGGTATTGTCATTTTGGGAGGCGGCAGTATTGTCATTTTAGGAGGCGGTGATATTGTCATTTTGGGAAACGGGGGTATTAGAAGAATTGGTATTAATTGGGTACCGGGGAGGGGGGGTTTGAAGTGAAACGGAAAATAAGAGATTTGGCCGACGTCTTCCACCTTCTGAATGGAAGACACATGAGGGATTATGGCGCTATCGTTGCACCCCGCTGCCCCTAATGAAATTCCTTGGATTGTAAATTGTTTTTCACAAAAACCTAACCAGCTTTCCCGGATAATTTGCTGTCCCAGAGAGATTCCTTGGATTTTGTTTGGATTTTGGCCATCCGGGACAGCGAGGTGCGACTGTACTTGTAGAAGGAGAGTTCTCGAGAGCAGAGAAAAAGGTTTTTTTTACTATTACCTAATCTGGGAGCCACAAACCTGCTCTCATTGGCAGATTTTGTTACCGCCGTCTTAAACAGAAATTGTATTTAGTTTGTGGACAATTGCCCACGTTTAGCGTTGTTGGCACTTGAAGTGCCTTGTGCCATGCCAATGTGCTCGGCAGGGCATTACGATATGCCAGAGTGTGGTGAGACCAACTAATGGCACTGCCTGGTAGAATTCAATTGTTGTGGGCTGGTTTCTGTTATTGAGGAAGCAAATATTTGTGTCCCCCAGCACAGTGGGAACTTGGAAGGATGGGAAATGAGGGATATTCGATATGAATTGGGCTTGTAGATAGTCTCTTTGTTTTTTCTTCTTAAAAAGTCATTTTATTTGTATATGTACAAGTACAAGTATTGCCTGGGCACTACATAGTGCCGTGCCAGGCACATCGATTTGAAGGGTTGTGCCAACAACGCTATCCACGTTGCGAGACTTTAGGGCACTAACATTGTGCCAAGAAGAGTACCAAATTTGGTGTGGGTTGAAAATTTTTCTTTCAGCGTTGGTACTTGTACTTGTACACCAACTCTGTGTACTTGCCATTTTCAGGAGTATCTGGATTAGGAGGGATATGAAGAGGGTGAGGGAGGGGAGAGTGAAGAGGGTGGTTAGTACGGCGGGTCATGTAGACATCGAGTGCAAAACAAAAAAATCCTAAGCGAGTAGGAGCTAAAGCATCGAGTTTGCCTACGTAAGCAGCCAGTCGAACTAGGAGAATCCACATTACCTCCAAGTTTTGCGCTTCAACTACAGCCATATGGTCCTTATCTAGCCATAGCTATAACCGCATGATCCTTATGTAGCTATCGGTGTTTTGATATTCTATTATTTCCGTCCGTTGACTCTTATATTTGACTAATTTCTGTTTATTCAACAGGTACTACGTTATCTGGAGATACTAGAAATCACGCTAAGGGGAGACAGCTTAACTTTAGCGAATATTGAAAAAGGAAAGCGGGTGACAATTTATGATGGCAGAGTTACGTGACTGGGGTGTTGTGCCACTCTCGATTTGTGTTTGCTGACTAAGCTTTCATCAAGACAGCTTATGTCTAACGACTGTGCTCGAGTACACGTGTATTACCGGCACTCTGCCAGAACCGGCATAAGAGTGGTAGAAATAGCAGTCTAATGGCCGCGCTTGGTGTGGAGATGCCCGCATTCTGAGGCCGCAGCAGTGCGCGGATGTGCCGGCGAAGTGATGCACAAGCAATGAAATGTTTTGACACCTCAGTTTTTCTTTCCTTCTTGTCTTCTTTCCTTCCTTCAGGTTCACAACTTTTCTAAAGACTTCCCTTTCATCAATTAATCACAATTAATTATGATCTTCATCTCTAGTCAATATAAACTCTGTGTCTCAACCTAAGCCGCCCCACTTCGCTGCATAAAACCCTCACCGCCGATCATTACCTCCGCATGGATTGTTTTCAACCAAGAGCACAACTCCAATACCAGGTGCCAAACCCAGCCCCGATAAAGAAGAGCACCTTAACCACATGTGCGCTAACCAGGCCCGTAATCTAACTCGCACGGCAGTCTAGCATACGATAGCACTGCGCCGATCACAAAATTAATTCATACAACACCATACCAAAAATAAAAATAAAAATAAAGAATCTGAAGCTTCCTCACCCCTCCAATTCACAAGTAGATGGAACAGTGCAGCGCAGTGGGCACCCCCGATTCCCCCCTCAACCTATATTAGGACATCCCTAGTATGTGACTTGGAAGACTCCCTTCGGTCTTTCCTTGATACGTTCTCATAGCGATTAGAAATGAGCTCTATTATTGTTGCGTAGGCTTTGTACGTACACACTACTTGGAGGTATTTGCCGCCAATCTGGTGGGTCGTACTGTTGGAGTGTTGGCTGTTCGCCGGCGCTGCTACAGTCTCTGCCTGGAAGTCATGTAGTCTCTAAATACCTCCAATAGCTTATTTTCTTGGTGGTTTCTCCTCTGGTATATTTCATGCTATGAAATTGATCGAGAAGGGAGTGAGACTAATGAGTGATATGAAAAGCCTCCGTGCTAGGCTCCCTCAACCTCCATACTAATGCCTATAGTGCGGATGGCCAGCATGTATCCACTAAATACGTTCTCGTGCTGTTCATTATGCCATATGATTACGGTTACTAGTCTTGTATTGTAGGTATGGTCTTTATCTAGTTTTGACAATCGTCTCAAGAATCCTTGCACTATTGTACACTACATTCCTCTATTTAAAAAATTCTATGATAATAATATTATTATGTAGTTTATCTATCGTTTGAAGGGGAAGGAAGGAAGAAAAGGAAGAATAAAAATTATATAAGAAAAAAAAAGATATGTAAGAATTAAATCTGACAGTGAAATCTGCAAGCTATAAACTCGCCCTTCGCACGGCAATAGAAATTTCACCCCTATCCCACGGACCAGATTCTACGGAACTTTGTAAACAGAAGCTCATAAATCCTCATCCAACCGCCCAAGAAAATAGCCAAAAAGGCACAGGAGAGTATGGCGTATATCTGCATTCCCATCTCATGGGATTCCGCCTAGCCGACGGGGTGATGTCCAAATGTATCATAGCGAGTAGCGTGCCCGGAAAGAGAAGGGGGGGCGATTATTAAATTTTACAAGAGGCGGCGCTCCTTAGAGCTTGAGCCGTACGGAGAGGAAACCGCTTTGTGAGACTGTAGCAGTGCTATCGCCCTCTCATATCCACTCTGAGCAGCATGCCAGAGCGGTGTTCGGCCGGATGTATCTAGCTTGTCGGGGTTGACCTCTTCCCGCCCGAGTAGTATTTTCGCCACTCCCTCATGTCCATTCTGAGCGGCAAACGAGAGCGGTGTTTGGCTGAATATACCTGGCTTGTCGGGGTTGACCTCTTCCCGCCCGAGTAGTATTTTCACCACTCCCTCATGTCCATTCCAAGCGGCATGCGAGAGCGGTGTTCGGCCGCCGCTATCTAGCCTGTCAGGGCTGACCTCTTCCCGTCCGAGTAGCATTTTCACCACTTCCTCGCGTCCCCTCTCAGCGGTATACGAGAGCGGGGTGAGGCCCCATGTATCTGGCTTGTCAGGGTTGACCTCTTCCCACCCGAGCAGTATTTTCACAACTCCCTCATGTCCATTCCCTGCCGCATGCAAGAGCGGTGTTTGGCCGAATATATCTGCCTTATCGGGGTTGACCTCTTTCCGCCCGAGTAGTATTTTCACCACGCCCTCGTGTCCATTCCTGGTGGCATGCGAGAGCGGCGTTCGGCCGTCATAATCTGGCTTGTCGGGGTTGATTTCTCCCCGCCCGAGGAGTATTTTCACTACTCCCTCATGTCCATTCCGAGCAGCCCATGCAAGAGGTCCACAGCCCGAAAAATCTCCTTCATTGATATCAAAACATTCCATTTCTATTAAACCAGCTACGACCTCAACAATTCCGAAGAACGATGCACAGTGTAGTCCACTAAACGTAGTGAGGATATTATAACACCAAAGTCCGGAATCTTTTACTTGCCCGAAAAGTGATCTGGTCGATATCTAGCCATAATCCTCTTTCAATAACTCTAGCGCAAGTGATATCCGCAGTCCGAGAGCTCCCTTTTCGCATGCACTCCCTAGTGTAGTGAACAATATTCTAGAAAAGGTGCGTTCCGGGTGTTAGCAAGAAAGGTAGCCCGAAGGGCTTTGACCGATTGGGAATTCAGATAGGTCAAGCAGATTTCGGCTATTGCCGAGTGGGGTTTACTGAATATATCGGGACGAGAGGAAAAGTACTCTTGGAGGGTAAAATGGATCAATCGGACAGTTGATGCCTCCTTGTCTACAGTAATAAGCCCTTGACAGCAGTTCACCAATGTCGACATCGAAGGGATGTTGCCAACATCAAAATCCGTGGAGCCTAGCTGAACCGCCAGGGCGTGGCAGAGCTCATCCGCTCGCAGCCGTTCGGCATGGCTGATCCACATCAACGCTTCCATCCCGAGTCTCGATTTATCCCCATCTTGCGCCTTTATCCGCTCGATCGTCGTACCGTAAACATTTCCCAATTCCAATCCATTTGTCATTTTGTTTAACTTTTCTCTTCTTCGGGAGATTGTTGATTCGTGTAGGATTGCATCGATGTTTAAGGAAACGAGTAGAAACCTAGATGCATATCTATTAGCGGATAGTCTGTGGCGACATTCCTAATATTATTGCCTACGTACATTTCCGACATATTTTCGGGAATCTTCTCTAGAATGTCCGCCTCTAAGCTCTCGTCCATAGCATCTGGCGTCACATCCTCGTCTAGTCTAACACGAAGGTATTCCATGATATCGCTTTTGCTGGGGCCTAGAGATACACTTTTCGCTCGCCCAGAAAGATGCTTTTCGATCTCAGCCTGAATGTGAGGCCTTCCAATAATGAATATTCGTGTGCGCGAGGACTTTTCGAGGATTTGTTTCAGCGAATCAAGGAGCTTGACCCGATGCACCGCCGCACACTCATCCAGAGCGTCAATACATACAAATGTGCGCAGTGAGGACGTGATGGTCTGTAGCATCTTCACGATATCTGGAAGTCGGAGCCCTCGCCCACCAATGACCCTTTTCTACTCTTAAAAGGCCTATGATATTTCCTCTGGAATCTTTTCCATTCCGCCAACTATCTATTTCAGCAAGGAACCCAGCATACTGGTCGCAGATTGCTCCTTTCGGGCTGCAAAGTCAAAGTAAAAACATGCAACGGCTGTGCTTTGTCCTCTGGCCTGATCGCACAACCTGTCCACTACTAGCGAACTGACACCGCAACTTGTTAGCACCGACTCTCCTTCTTTCCCCAGAGAATGATTCTTGTTACCTGATAAATGTTTTTCCGACCCCCGGACCTCCGTAGTAAAACAAGACTGCGTTATCATCTTTACTTCCACTACTCCAACTATCCCACCTTCTAAATTCCTCAGTTTGCATGAGCCATCCCCCTACATTGTCGACACGACGCTCTTGGATGTCCTGGTGCCGTAGCCTGGGCTCTAGGGGTGATAACCAGGCTAGGGGCTGAGGCCGATCATCCGCAACAACACAGTTATTAAAAGAGTTCGTATTATTGGAGAAAGTGCTATTATCGATGGTATATTGAGACATCTTCCGCTTTTGCTGCTTGAATTTTTATAGAAGAGTTGTTGAGAATGGTCAATTGATGATATTCTTGGGAGCTGGGGAGAGGCGGGGTCTTTCCAAGGCATTAAAGCAATGTTACACATACCTCCTTACAGAAGCTGTTGTGCGCTGGACACGGCCATTCACAAAAACCCCCAAGCGCGGGTGGCAGAACAAGCCCAATTACATCCATACAGTATTCCGCAAGATAACCCCTAGGCAAAAGAACTGTAGAAAGAAAAAAAATCGACAGAGTTTGGTGTCGTGGTTCTTGTGGTAATAGGCAGCAGTGAGGTTAGCGAGGCACTGGTATGATGGTTGATGAGAGGCTGCCATTGTCACGAGTATTTAATTGCCCCTGGGTAGGGCCTGCACTGAACCGCTCACTCAGCAAACCATTGGAGGAAAAAAGCGGTGCGTAATATCATTATCTTCCGACTACCACACCAAATAGTTGGGGGAGAAGAAATGAAAAATGAAGAAAAATGAAAAAGACACAAGAACCCAAATACGCTATATTATAGTATATCATACCAAAAAACAAATAGGCAAATAAATGCCACTGCTATGCCATCCCATGCACAACCCAAACAATGCAATTCTCCCCAGCTCACTGCCCCTACCAACCCCGTCCAATCCCACAATCAAACCTTCCCAACAGCATAATGGCAAGGACTGGTAGCCAGTCTCCCATCTGCATTTATATTCTTCATAACACTAGTCGTACTGTAAGGCTAACACCACTTCCCCAGCCTAGCAGGTTATTTTCTCTTGTGTTTTGTCCGGTGTATTCCGCAAAACCACCCCACCTAGCAGCGTCACTACAGTTAACACCGCCGCTCTAGCAATAACCATCTTCAATACGGGGTGCATGGGCAGACAGAAAACACCAGTAGCTATCTATTCAACCCCCAACGTCACCAGGCTCGCCCAGATGTGCCAAAGCTAATCATCTTGCGGTAGATGTCCCCCACAGTAACTAGTTGCAAGGGATCGCCGCTGACTTCCCTCGCTGAGAGATTCAGGGGCTAGCATCGCTAGCAACTACGTTCATATAAAGTACAGTCACTAGACATAAGCCTTGGTGATTGCAGCATGCAAAGACATGTCTGTGCATCCAACAGGTATTTAACAGAAGGTGGAAAATAGTATCGCAATGGTAGGAAAAGAGAATTAAACCTGAAATATATTAGTAAGGGGGAAACAAGAGCACATTTAGTACTCTGTATCATATGTGATTTTTCTATGTAGGGGGGGTGTCGTACTACTGTATTCTCGCTTGGTCTTCGCTGACTAGGGTTTCATCAAGACTTATGTCTAACGACAAAATGACTCGGCGAGAATAGGCATAAGCGTGGTGGAAATAGCAATTTAACGGCTGCACTTGGTATGAGAGACACCCGCATTCTAAGGCCGCAGCAGTGCGCGGATGTACCGGTGAAGTGACGCCCAAGCAATGAAAAAGTTTTGACACCTCTGTTTTTCTTTCCTTCTTATCTTCTCTCGCTTCACTCCTTCCTTCACCCTCACAACTTTTCTAAAGGCTTTCCTTTCATCAATTCATCACAATCAATTATGATCTTCTCTAGTTAATAAAAACTCTGTATCTCAACTTAAGCCGTTCCACTCCGCTGCGTAAAACCCTCACCGCCGATCATTACCCCTGCATGGATTATTTTCAACAGAGGTGCCAAACCCAGCCCCGATAAAGAAGAGCACCTTAACAACATATACGCTAACCAGGCCTGTGATCTAATTCGCACAGTAGTCTAGCATACGATAGCACCTCACCGATCACAAACCTAATTCATACAACACCATACCAAAAATAAAAATAAAAATAAAGAATCTGAAGCTTCTTCATCCCTCCAATTCACTAGTAGATGGAACAGTGCGGCGCAGTGGGCCCCCCGATTCCCCCCTCAACCTATATTAGGAGATCCCCAGTTTAGGACTTAGAAGACTCCCTTCGGTCTTTCCTTGATACGTTCTCACAGCGATCAGGAATGAGCTCTATTATTGTTGCGTAGGCTTTGGACACACTACTTGGAGGTGTTTGCCGCCAATTCGGTGGGTCATACTACTGGAGTGTTGGCCGTTCGCCGGCGCTGCTACAGCCTCTACCCGGAAGTCATGTAGTCTCTAAATACCTCCGATAGCTTATTTTCTTGGTGGTTTCTTCTCTGATATATTTCACGCTATGAAATTGATCGAGAGGGGAGTGAGACTAATGAGTGGTATGAAAAGCCTCCGTGCCAGGCTCCCTCAACCTCCATACTAATGCCTATAGTGCGGATGACCAGCATGTATCCGCTAAATACGTTCTCGTACTGTTTATTATACCATATTTTTTACGGTTACCAGTCTTGTATTGTAGGTATGGTCTTTATGTAGTTTTTGACAATCGCCTCAAGAATCCTTGCACTATTGTACACTACATTCCTCTATTTAAAAAAAACACGATATGCAGTTTATCTATTGTTCGGGAGGGGGAGGAAGAAAAGGAAGAAAATAGCTATACAAGAAAAACAAAAAAAGACATGTAAAGTTAAGAAGTTACGGGGAGAAGAAGAATTGAATATGACAGGGCGAAATCTGAAAACCATAAACTCGACCTTCCCACGAAAATAGGAATTTCACCCCTCTCCCCCCCCCAACGAACCAAACTCTACGGAACTTTGTGAACAGAAAATCATAAATCCTCACCCAGCTGCGAGAGGAAATAGCTTAAACTATACGGGGGGGGAACCGCTTTGTAAGACTGTAGCAGTGCTGCCACCCTCTCATGTCCGTTCTCATCCGCAGACAAGAGCGGTGTTTGGCCACACATATCTGGCTTGTCGGGGTTGACCTCTTCCCGCCCAAGTAGTATTTTCACTATTCCCTCATGTCCACACGAAGCGGCCCAATAGAGCGGTGTTTGGCCCATACTATCCGGCTTGTCGGGGTTGACCTCTTCCCGCCCGAGTAGCATTTTCACCACTCCCTCATGTCCATTCCAAGCGGCCTTCAAGAGTGGTGTTCGGCCGTCATTATCCGGCTTGTCGGGGTTGATTCCCTCCCGCCCGAGGAGTGTTTTCACTACTCCCTCATGTCCATTCCGAGCAGCCCATCCAAGCGGTCCACAACCCCAAAAATCTCCTTCATTGATATCATAACATTCCATCTCTATTAAACCAGCTACAACCTCAACAATTCCGAAGAACGATGCGCAATGGAGCCCACTGAACGGAAAGAAGGTATAAAAATGCCAATAATAGAAATGTTTTACGTGCGCTAAAAGTAATCTGGTCGATATCTGGCCATAATCCTCTTTTAATAGCCCCAGCGCAAGTGACCTCCCACAGCCCGAGAGTTCCCTTTTCGCATGCACTCCCCAGTATACTGAACAATATTCTAAGAAGAGAGCATTCTGAATAAGAGAAGAAGTGGATCTCCAGGAGATTGAATGATACCCCACATTCTGAGCATCAGGAAAAAGATTAGTCGAAAGGGCTTTGACCGATTGGGAATTAAGATAGGTCAAGCAGATTTCAGCTATTGCCGAGTGGGATTTACTGAATATATCGGGATGAGTGGAAAGGTACTCCTGGAGAGTAAAGTGGATCAATCGCACAGTTGATGCCTCCTTATCCACAGTGATAAGCCCTTGACAGCAGTCCAGCAATGTCGACATCGAAGGGATGTTGCCAACATCGAAATCTGTGGAGCCTAGCTGAACTGCTAAGGCGTGGAAGAGCTCACCCGCTCGCAGCGGCCGTTCGGCATGGCTGATCCACATCAACGCTTCCATCCCGAGTCTCGATTTATCCCCATCTTGCGCCTTTATCCGCTCGATCGTCGCACCGTAAACATCTCCTAATTCCAATCCATTTGTCATTTTGCTTAACTTTTCTCGTCTTCGGGAGATTGTCGATTCGTGTAGGATTGCATCGATGTTTAAGGAAACGAGTAGAAACCTAGATGCATATCTATTAGTGGATTGTGTGTGGCGGGATTCCCAGTATCATTGCCCCTACGTACATTTCCGACATAGTTCCGGGAATCTTTTCCAGAATGTCTGTCTCTAGACTCTCATCCATAGCGTCTGGGGTTTCGTCCTCGTCCAGTCTAAGACGAAGGTATTCCATGATATCATCTTTGCTGAGCCCTACCGACACACTTATGACCCATCCAGCAAGACGCTTTTCGATCTCGGCCCGAACATGAGGCCTTCCAATAATAAATATTCGTGTGCGTGGGGACTTTTCGAGGATTTGTTGTAGCGAATGAAGGAGCTTGACTCGATGTGCCGCCGCACATTCGTCTAAAGCGTCTATGCATACAAATGTACGCAGTGAGGACGTGATGGTCTGTAGCATCTTCACAATATCCGGTAGTCGCGGTCCTCGCCCACCAATGGCCATTTTCTGCTCTTGGAAGACCCGTGTTATTTCCTCCGGAACCTTCTCCATTCCTCCAACAATCTGTCTCAGCAAGGAACCCAGAATATTGGCCACAGACTGCTCCTTTCGTGCTGCGAAGTCTAGGTAGAAGCACGTAATAGCTGTATTTTGCCCCTTAGACTGATCGCACAACCTGTCCACTACAAGTGAACTAACATCGTGGCCTGTTAGCACTGACTCCCTTTCTTCTCTCCAAGAATAATTCTCGTTACCTGATAAATGTCTTCCCGACCCCCGGACCTCCATAACAAAACAAGACTGCTTTATCATCTTCACTTTCGCCACTCCGGTTATGCCAGCTTCTGAATTCCTCAGTCTGCAAAAGCCATTCCCCCACATTATCGACGCGGCGCTCTTGGATGTCCCGATGGCGCAGCCCAGGCTCTAGGGGTGATAACCAGGCTAGGAGCCGAGACCGGTCATCCGCAACAGCATAGTTATTCAGCACATTATTAAAAGAGTTCGTATTATTGGAGAGAGTGCTATTATCGATGGTATATTGAGACATCCGTTTTTTGCTGCTTGAGTTGTGATAGAGTTTTTGAGCATGGCCGATTGATGATATTCTTGGGAGCTAGGGAAAAGTGGGGTCATGCTAAGGAAAAAGCGGAGGTCCCCTGGCGTTAAAGCAGCGTTGCAGAAACTACTTGACAGAATACCGGTACACAAGAAAGGTGCCATGCCCTAGTGTGCTGATCTCAGAATTGATTACTCATGTAGATGCACATCAATGCCATGCCTGGGTTCATCAACGAGGGAAATCCGATAAAGACTCATATTTCTTAGGCTTTTGTTGATAACCCTGAGCGTGTGTCCCACGCGCTCGTCTTATGTTCCAGACAAAGAGTTCGCCGACTCAATCCGTGTGTACTCCAGGGAAAAAAGGATATATTGGCTAATTCCGGCATCACACCTGTTGACAAGACCAAAGACCCAAGACTAGGCACCGGAAACGCCGGCCGGCTTTCCGAAGGAGTTTGTGGGGAAGATGGGTGCTCAAGCGTGGACACGAAGCGTCACCCGGCGGGCTTTAGCGCTAACCGATTGGGTCGAAAAATCGAACGAGATCTCTCAGAATGAGCCCCTGCCATCCCCGGCTACAGTACACTCTATAATATTCACTCACTTTTGATAGCAACACTCCAAAGACACACTAACACGATGGCGACTTGGCCCGAGTCGACAGTGGAAGTGGCGCGTATCAAGGAAGAAAGCACCAGCGGTGAGAGGAAAGGAAAGTTCTGTTATTGCTCTCTACGGCTAGTCCTAGAGTTATATACAGGTAGAGAGCGATCGCAACGCACAACAGAAAAACTTCTCACACAACAGTCATGACACTAAACTACCAACTTTTACGACTCAAAGGCCTTACATGTATGACATAGTTGTACCTCCCGGTAGATCCGAGGTTAGGTGAGGATCCAGAATTATTCAACATAGAGGCAGATTCAAATCTATAGAAGGACGACAAAGCGGAGAAGCTGGTTAAAAGGGTTTCCCCCCCTATTACGGAGCATATGAGGAATTTTCCGGTAGGTTGGAGGTCTTTCTCTTCGAGAGGGCCTAATCTGGGATCATAAATTGTTTTTCCGTCTGTGGCTATGACTGATAGCCTTGATAACGTTGTTATTGCTAATTCGTCTAGGGTAAGGGGGTGTTTTAGGCTCCTTCAGTCGATCGGGTTTCGGAGGCCAGACTTTAGGGTGCTTCATGGGATTTTCCTGCATTTAGGGAATAAATCCAAGGATTTAACAAAAAAAAAAAAGTATAAGCATACGCAACTTCATGCCAGTCTAATACCAATTATTAGCTCCATCTTAGGCCCAACTTCCTACCACCGACCCTTGATCTAAAACATGAATTCCAAATCCTATACGTACTGTAGATGGCACTACTAGTACCTTCCAACATACCCAGAAAGTGCTGTTGCCAGAGATCCTGCTTTAGCCCCGCTTCCGTATTCATTTTCAGCAGGTGCATAAATTCTCCGCAGGCCAGCATCTCCTTTCACTATATTAATAATTCCCACCCATATCTCAACATCGCCATCTCTGAAAGTTCAGTCGGGTAAAAAGCGTTTCAAGCGGCTCTTATATTCAGAGAAAGGTATCGATATACCATATCACTCCCTACTGCCTACCGCCACCTACAGATCACATTGCACAACTCTCCAACTTCAATCACCATGTCTAAATCCGAGTACGTCTCCCATATTATAACCCAATCCAATATATCACCATACAGAAACCAGTAAAACCAAAAATTATGAAACCCAGCATTAAACTCCTTCCCAAAACCCACTCAAAAAGCACCCAGTATCATCAACTCTTCATTACATCCCACTCAACTCCAATTCCCCTTATCCACAACAAGCATCCAGTCCCGCCCGACACCTACCCAATATCCTGCCTTCGAGTCTTCTACATTCCCCACAAAATTCAGCATTAGCTTCACATACCCTCTCCTTCATTCAAGTAAAACCCCACAAAAATCTAAAACTTACCCAGAATCCACTTCCTCCTACTTTTCTTCCTCCTCCATCAACTCAACCCAAAACTACTCCACTCCAACCAACCGCCATCAGAACCCACATCAGCAATTCGTGCCTGTAGACCCGTTGACCAGTTGATTGTGACAGCCCCCTCTGGAACGGGTCTCCGGCACGAATTGCTGGTGCAAATTCTAGTGGTAGGTGGTTGGGTTGGTGCCTGGATTTTGGGTTGGGTTCGTTTGAAGAGAAGGCGCGGGGAAGGTGAGTGAAGGGCTTTGAGAGGTGTTGGTGACGGTGGAGAAAGGATGCTGGACCGATTGGGGAAGAAGGGCGATAGATAAGGGAGTGGAGGCAAGTGCGGGGTAAAAAGTGCAGTTTTGCACTTGTGGCTGATAGGAAAGCTACATCGCCGTTTCTAGGGAGCATTAGGTATTGTACGGTGGGCGGGTAATCGGCGCTTGTGTCTTGCACGACACTGCGCTTTCGGACGCAGCTCTGTTGGGGGGGGAGACAGTGATAGGCCTAATCCATGGGATTGAATCAACAACTCATCAATCGTCCCCAGTACAGCACTAATGACCAACGGCTTGCACAGAATCAAATCAGTTATCATACCTTATTCGAAGGGCCATCATGGTACAAAGGATAATAGCTCCTACTTGGGGGCTCAGCGCTGTCAGGCAAATTACAAACTTTGTGAGTGATACTCTATGATAATAACCAAGAAATTCAATTCTATTTAGGCACTCCTGCCTCCGGTCTCTCCAAACTCACCCCTCTCCTCCATCGTCCAGCTTTGCAATAGTCCTCCTTAACTGTTGGAAATGCTGCTCGGCATGCTGGTTTCTTTTGTTTCATGAAAGGATGGACGTTATGAAAGATGTTTCATTGATGCACGGATATGAGAATGGAAAGCATGAAGGCTACGGGAATGAAAGGAAGTTTTTGTGGTGTGTTTTTCTTTTGTTTAAGGGATAATGCAGAATGTTTTCTTTCCTTTTGTTTCTTTGAGGGATAGACAAGGAGAAGAGGAGACAAGTGTGGATGGAAGTGGAAACATGTGGTGAATCTCGGAAGGTTGTGAAGAAGCGTTTTGATTTTCATATATACACCTGTTATCTCCCTCAGTTTAGTGAGTAAGTTTAGCTAGCCAAGTACGCAGAGAATAGAACTACCTTACTCACTATCATTATCCCCTCTCCCACTGTTGCACTTTCGGTACCGTATTTGCTCTTACTTTGTTTATTAACTGCCCCATACACCTCTCCCCAGAACCAGCATAGTTGCCCATCAATAGTGCGGAAACTAATTCAAGGGTAATTATAGCTTAGCAAATTGCCGTAAAAATCATGGGTGCTTAGAAAATAGAAAATATCTAAGTTCCACTTCACGGATAAGTAGTTCACTAGGATTGAAAGATTAAATGTGTAACCATACATCAGCAAGGATGGAGGATCAAGAGAAGTGAGGGGATGCATGGTGTATGGCCGTGATCGAAAGATATTCAGTAAAGGAAAATCGAAATCCTAAAGTAGTAATTGTGCACTTATAGTGCAGTCCACGCCGGTGAAGGAAACTAGTTGGGGAATGGCGGATCTGAGCCGGGGGAATGTTTATCAGTTTACGAAATAGAATATACTAACATGTCTTTCCTTTATTATCACAGGAGTGCTCGGAGAAACAAGGGCATGTTGAGAAATACAGGAGAGGTGAGGTGGTCCACGAAAGGGTCAGGGTGTGCTAATTATATTTTACTTATACACCTCTCTTTACCGTTAGTTTAGTTTCCAGCCAAAAGTAAGAGACAGAGCGTGAACGAAGTGCAAGCGGTGAAAGTTACATTTTCATATCCTTCCTACAAAGTGACTAAACTCCACGTGAATTCTCTCACACTATCGTCTCCACTGTTCGATCCATACCCTCCCGCCTTGACGGTTAACGCCAATTATGCACAGCCGTACGGTCAAGCGGCTAGTAATACGTTTCCCTTGGGTTATCACAGGAACGAATGCACGTGCTATCCAGGGATAGTAGTCGTTACGGCGGAAAAGCACTCCCCGATCTACTCTCTCTAGCTCGTTGACCTAGTGCACAAGGTGACTACCGGAAGTTTCCGAATGAGGCTGCCGAAGGCAGGCTTTCGGAATTTATACTTGGAGGGAAGACCCGCTAAAAGACTTGATAATCAAGTCACTACATAACGCACTATGCCTAATTTGCACAGCAAGAAGCAAAACAACAGACCTCAAATTGCAGCTCTTCTATGACGACGGGGGGAGCCCGGCCCCGATGGGAAACTAGACGGAAGGCCGAACTGTCTTAGGTTCGACCGGTGTCCTGGCGCGGAGGGATGCTACTCTCCTCTTCCCGGCTTCACCCTGGCTCTCGGACTGGCAGAGTAAGTAGAACAGCGTCATCTGCCCCGGTGAAAAGATACCAAGAGGGAAGGGGCGGCTGAAGATGATCTCAGAATCGATTATTACCGTAAGTGTACATCAATACCATGCCATGGCTGAGCTGATTAACGAAGGAGTTCCGATAAAGACTAGCATTCCTTGGGCTTTTGCAAATAACCCCGAGTGAATGTCCCAGGCGCTCGTCCCATGTTTCCAATAAAGAGTTCGCCGACCCAATGCGTGTCCACAGGGCAAGTACATATATCTAATTTCGGCATCTCAGCTGTTGACGAGGAGACTTGAGACTCGAAATTAGACACTGAAAACGCCGGCCGGCTTTTTGAAGGAGTTTGTGGGGAAGATGAGCGCTTAAGCGTAGACACGAAGCGTCACTCGGTGGGCTTTGAATATAACCGATTATGTCGAAAAATCGAATGAGACCTCCCAGAATGGGCCCTGGTCATTTCCTAGTTATACTCCGTGACATCCACCCACTTGCGTGGTTCAAAGGCTTTATACGTACTATACTAGGACCTCTCCCGGTGAGTTCGGGGGCAGGTGAAGACCCACAATTATTCGACATAGACGGTGATTCAAATATGTGGAAGAACAGCAGAGCGGGGAAGAATCTGGCTAAAAGAGCTCCTTCTTTTGTTACTGAGCATATGATGAATTTTCCTATAGGCCGGAGGTTTTTCCCTTTACTCATACCAGAGGACCCAATTTAGGATCATTAATTATTTTTCCCGCCTATGACTATGACTGTTGACTTTGACAGCGTTGTTGCTGCTTATTTGTTTTGAGTAAGGGGGCATTCTAGGTTCTCTTCTGTCGATTGGGTTTCGGAGGCCATAATTTAGGGTGCCTTCTGGGATTCTCCCGTATTTACAAATACGGTAAATCTAAGAATTTAACAAAAAAAGAAAAGTACCTCCCGGTGGGCTAGCATTAGGTACCGTGGGAATACGTTGCTTCATGTCGGTCTAGGACCAATGATTGGCTCCATCTTGGACCCAATTTCCTGCGGCCCACCAGGCCCCTAATCCGAAAGCATTTGAATTCCAAATCTTATACGTACTGTAGGTAGCACTACTACCGGCAGCACCCTCCAACATACCCAGAAGGTGCTGTTGCCAGAGATCCTGCTCTGGCCCCGCTTCCGCATTCGTTTTTAGCAGGGACATAAATCCTCCGCAGGCCGGCATCTCCGTTCATCATATTGATAATTCCCACCCGCATCTCAAAATCACCGTCTCTGAAAGTTCGGTCAAGTAAAAAGCGTTTCAAACGCCTCTTATATTCAGAGAAAGGCATCAATACCACTCCCTACTGCCTACCGCCACCTACAAATCACACTGCATAACTCCCTAATTTCAAGCACCATTTCTAAATCCCAAGTACGTCCCCATATTATAACCCAATCAAATAAATCACCCATATATAAACAAGTAAAGGCTAAAATTATGAAACCCAGCATTAAATTCCTTCCTTAAAACCTAGTCAAATAGCACCCAATATTGTCATCAACTACTCATTACATCTCACTCAGCTCCAATTCCCCTTATCCACAATAAGCATCCAGTCCCTTCCAACAGCTACCCTATATTCCGCCTTCGAAATCGAGTCTTCTACATTCCCCACAGAATTCAGCATTAGTTTCACATACCCTCTCCTTCATTCAAGTAAAACCTCACAAGAATCCAAAACTTACCCAGAATCTACTCTTTCTAACTCTTCCTCCTCCTTCATTAGCTCAGCCCAAAACTACTCCACTCCAACCAACCGCCACTAGTACCCGCATCAGCAATGCGTGCCGACAAATCTGCGGACGTGACAGCCCTATCACGCCGGCAGATTTGTTTGGCACGAATTGTTGGTGCAGATTCTAGTGGTGGGTGGTTGGGTTGGTGCCTGAATTTTGGGTTGGGTTCGTTTGAAGAGAAGCGTGCGGCGGAGGTGAGTGAAGGGCTCTGAGAGGTGTTGGCAACGGTGGAGAAAGGATGCTGGACTGGTTGGGGAAGAAGGGCGATAGATAAGGGAGGCAAGAGCGGGGTAAGAAGTGCGGTTTTGCACTTGTGGCTGACGGGAAAGCTGCCCATCGCCGTTTTTGGGGAGCGTTAGGTATCAGACAGGGGGAGTTACATTCGGGATAGACGGCGCTACTGTCTTGTATGACACTGCGCTGTCAGATGTGGCTACGCTGTGTTGGAGGGAGACAATGGTAGGCCTAATCCATCGGATTGAATATACTCGCCAATCGTCCCCGGCACAGCGCTAATGACCAACGGCCTAAATACACACGATCAAATCAGTTGCCTTATTCAAAGACCATCATGGCACAAAAGATAACAACTCCTACTTGGGGGCTCAGGGCTGTCAGGCAGATTGCAAATTTTGCGAGTGATACTCTATGATAATTATCGAGAAATTCGATTCTAGCAGAAAATGTTCACTTTTTAGGCACTGCCTGCCTCCGGTCTCTCTAAATCCGCCCCTCTCCTCCACTATCCAAATTTGTAATAGCCCCCCTTAACTACTCCATACACCTCTCCTTCCCCAGAGCCAGCAGCAGAAACTAATTCAAGGGTAGGTATAGGCTAGTAAATTGCCGTAAAAATCATGTGTGCTTATAAAATAGAAAATATCTAACCTTCACTTCAGGGACAAGTAGTTCACTAGGATTGAAGGTACAAAGGGGTAACCATACATCAGCAAGGATGGGGGATCACGGGAAAGTGAGTGGATGCATCGTATATGGCCGTTATCGAAAGATATTCGGTGAAGGAAAATGGAAATCCTAAAGTATGGATTGTGCACCTATAGTGCAGTTCATGCACGCCGGTAAAGAAAACTGGTTGGGGAACAGCGGATCTGAGTCGGGGGAATGTTCTAGAAGTTTGAAGGGCAACTTGCAAGAGCATAAGCTATGTCGGAAGGATGTGGCTGACTTTGGCAGTTGCAGGAGTGTGATAGATCGTTCAAGCTCAGGGGCATTGTAGATTGTTTAACAATTCGCGGAATATATTATACCAACATGTCTTTCCCTTATTATCACGGGAGTGTATGGAGGAACAAGGGCATGTTGAGAATACAGGAGAGGTGAGGTGGTCCATGAAAGGTTCAGGGAGTGCTAATTATATTTCACTTATACACCTACCTTTACCATTGGTTTAGTCTTTAGCTAAAAGCAAGAGACAGAGCGTGAACGAACTGGAAGCGGCGGAAGTTACATTTTCATATCCTTTCTACAAAGTGACTAAGTTCTACGTGAATTCTCTCACTCTATCGTGTACCACTGATCGATCCATATCCTCCCACCTTGACGGTTAACGCCAATTATGAACAGCCGTACGATCAAACGGCTAATAATACGTTTCTCTTAGGTTATCACAGGAATGAATGCACGTGCTAACTAGGGACAGAAGTCGTTACAGCGGAAAAGCACTCTCCAATCTACTCTCTCTGGCTCGCTGACCCTGCGCACAAGGTGACTACCCGAAGTTTCTAAAGGAGGCTGCCGAAGGCAGGCTTCCGGAATTTACACCCCAAGGGAAGACCCAGCTAAAAGGCTCGATAATCAAGTCACCACATGATGCACTTGTCAAATTCGCATAGCACCAGCCAAAACAGTAGACTTCAAATCGCAGCTCTTCTATGACGTTGACTGGGGGAGCGCCGGCCCCTATGGGAAACTGGACGGAAGGCTGAACTCTCTTAGGTTCGACTGGTGCCTTGTACGAGAGGGATGTTATTCCCCTCTTCTGGCTCTCGGTCTGGCAGAGTAAGTAGAACGGCCCACCAACCCCGGCGAAAAAGATACAAAGAGGGAAAGGGCCGCCGAAGATTGTCGCAGAATTGATTACTGCCGTGGATGCACATCAATGCCAGGGCTGGGTTTATCAACGAGGGAGATCCGATAAAGACCAATATTTCTTGAGCTTTTGTAGATAGCGCTGAGTGTGTCTCCCACCCCCTCGTCCTATGTTCCAGACAAAGAGTTCGCCGACTCAATCCATATGTACAGGGCAAAAGGGATACAAGGCCAAATTCGGCATCACACCTATTGACAAGGAGATCAGAGACCCGAGACAAGACACCGAAAACTCCGGCAGGCTTTTTGAAAGAGTTTGTGGGGAAGATGGGTACTTAAGTGCGGACATGAAGTGTCACTCGGCGGGCTTTAGAGCTAATCGATTGGGTCGAAAAATCGAACGAGATCTCTTAGAATGTGCCCCGGCCATTCCCTGGCCACACTCTATAACATTCACCCACTTATGTGGCTTAAGGGCCTTATATGTATGACAGTTGTACCTCCCGATAAGTCCAAGGCTAGGTGAAGATCCAGAATCATTCAACATAGAGGCGGATTCGAATCTATGGAAGAACAGCAAAGCGGGGAAGAACCTGGCTAAAAGGGTCCCTTCTTTTGTTACTGAGCATATGATGGATTTTCCTATAGGTTGGAGGTTTTTCCCTTTACTCGTACCAGAGGACCCAATTTGGGAGCATGAATTGTTTTTCCGCCTGTGACTATGACTGATGACTTTGATAGGGTTATTACTACTTATTTATTTTGAGTAAGGGGGCGTTCTAAGTTTTCTTCTGTCGATTGGGTTTCGGAGGCCACAATTTAGGGTGCTTTCTAGGATTTTCCTGTATTAACAAATAAATCTAAGGATTTAACAAAAAAAGAAAAGTGCCTCCCGGTGGGCTGGCGTTAGGTACCGTAGGCAAACGCACGCTGCTTCATGTCGGTCTAGGGCCAATGATTGGCTCCATCTTAGGCCCAATTTCCTGCCGCCCACCAGACCCCTGATCCGAAAGCATATGAATTCCAAATCCTATAGGTAGTACTACTACCGGTAGTACCTTCCAACATACCCAGAAGGTGCTGTTGCCAGAGATCCTGCTTTGGCCCCGCTTCCGCATTCGTTTTTAGCAGAGACATAAATCCTCCGCAGGCCAGCATCTCCATTCACCCACCCACATCTTAACATCGCCGCCTCAGAAAGTTCAGCAGGTAAAAAGCCTTTCAAACATTATCACCTTCTACTCTCTGCCAGCACCTACAGATCACACTGCCCAACTCTCTAATTTCAAACACCATTTCTAAATCCCGAGTATGATACGTCTCCCATATTGTAACCCAATCCAATATATCACCCATACATAAACCAGTAAAAGCAAAAATTATGAAACCCAGCATTAAACTCCTTCTCGAACCCCAGTCAAAAAGCACCCAGTATTATCATCGACTCCTCACTGCATCCCACTCAACTCCAACCCCCCTTATCCACAGCAAGCACCCAGTCCCACCCAACGCCTACCGTAAAAACTCAAATAGCTGAGAAATGTGTTAGGACGTTGAAATTTCCCTTCTCAGCTACGCGAGGGGAAAACACCGCAAACTCAGCCCCTAGTTGAGACAAAAACAAAAGGAATATATAATACAAGGCGCCTTACCAGGAGAGGCAACTCTAACCTCCTAGCACATTTCTCTTCTATCGAGTTTTTACGGCACCCAATATCCCGCCTTCGAAATCGAGTCTTCTACATTCCCCACAGAGGTCAGCATTAACTTCATACACCCCCTCATTCAAGTAAAACCCCACAAGAATCTATTATAAAACTTACCGGCAACTCGCTCGTTCCTGCTCCTCCATCAGTTCAACCAAAATCTACTCCACTCCAACCAACCACCATCAGAACCCGCATCATCAATTCGTGCCCAAGCGGAACCGTTGACGTGACAGCGCTATCAGGCCATACGGGTCAGCTGGGCACGAATTGTTGGTGCAGATTCTAGCGGTGGGTGGTTGGGTTGGTGCCCGGATTTTGGGTTGGGTTCGTGCGAAGGGAAGCACGCGGGGAAGGTGAGTGAAGGGCTCTGAGAGGTGTCGGTGACAGTGGAGAAAGGATGCTGGACCGGTTGGGGAAGAAGGGCGATAGATAAGGGAGTGGAGACAAGTGCGGGGTAAGAAGTGCGGTTTTGCACTTGTGGCTGACGGGAAAGCTGCCCATCGCCGTTTTTGGGGAGCGTTAGGTACGGGTATCATACGGCGGGAGCTAGATTCAGGATAGCCGGTGCTACTACCTTGTACGACGCTGCGCTGTCAGATGTGGCGGCTACGCTGTGTTAGAGGGAAATAGTGGTAGACCTAATCTGTGGGATTGAATAAACAACTCATCAAGCGTCCCCGGTACAGCACTAATGACCAAAACCTAATGCGCACGATCAAATCAGTTACCTTATTCGAAGGACCATCATAGCACAAAAGATAATAGCTCCTACCTGAGGGCCCAGCGCTCTGTCAGGCGAAACGCAAACTTTGCGAGTGATACTCTATGATCAATTACCAAGAAATTCGATTCTAGCAGGAAATGTACACTTTTTAGGCACTATCTACCTCCGGTTTCTTCAAACCCGCCCCTCCACTTCCATCGTCCAACTTCGCAATAACCCTCCTTAGCCGCTCCATACACCTCTCCTTCCCCAGAGCCAGCATGATCGCCACGATTGTGGGGCCATTAGCGGCACCTGAAAGTCCTAGTCGAATGATCTTCATTCTAGTTTTCCAGGCGGCCAAGTCATCCCGCCCGTCCACAACAAATCCCAGCCCTTCTTTTGTCCATTCCACTTTCTCTAGCTGGGACATTGTGTCTGCTAAAAAGGATCTTGCAGATGCAGGTACCGGGGTGGTTTCGAGGAAGGCCTCTATTTGCTTGATTGATTTGATCGCGGGTTTTTCGTCAAGTGAGGGCGCTTGAAAGAAATATGAGGATATTTCTGCGAATCTTTGGGGGGTGAGGTAATTTTGGATGTTGATTTGAAGGATGGATTGTACGTATTCCCTCGTGATCGGGGTGCCGTCTTCTAGGCTACTGCACCGTTAGCTCGGGTTAAAGGTAAAAGTTGAGGTTTTTGTGAATTGGGCAAATACATTTCTCCAAATTTCTTGCGCGCTTGGGATTCTACTACGTCCAGGATTTCCTTACCCCCGGGACCTTCCATTACCCGATTCCTAGCATATTGTTTTTGTAAAAAGTCGAGTTTTCCGAATTCGACCTTGGTATTACCCGATGTTAATCCGTCGATGCTAAATAGCTCTACTAGTCTCCGCATATCTAGAACGTCGCTCTCTCCGGCATGACTCCAACCCATCAAGGCAACGAAATTATTAAGAGCCTCTGGTAGATACCCCTTTTCCCGGAACTCAGAAACAAATACATCCCCAGTTCTCTTGCTCAGCTTCCTCCCCTGTGTATCTTGTAGCAGCCCCACATGCACGAACTTTGGCGGCGTCCAACCAAAGCAGTTGTATAAATGTACATGTTTAGGCGTAGATGGCATCCACTCCGTAGCTCTTACAACGTGCGTTATATTCATCAAGTGATCGTCTACTACATTTGCAAGGTGATATGTTGGCATACCGTCAGACTTCAATAGGATCGGATCCTCAAAGGCCCCAATTGAGTGGTCGTGGCTCCGAGCCCCTGGAGTTATGGTGCCGTAGACCGAATCATGGTAAGGTGGATATTGAACAGGAGCCTTGAGACGAACTACGTGTGGTTCTGTGGTTGAGGTTGTGGGCGGAGAATTGAGACAGCGGCGGTCGTAGTCAGTCGATTGTCCACTGTGCTTTCGGGTCAAAGCTAGGGCCTCCAGCCGCTGGGGGGCGCAATAGCATCGATAGGCATGACCCTCCTACGAATATATTAGACTGTGGCCACTCGGACAAGCCAGAGAGAATTACTCGGAGTAAAATATCAACATGCTTTTTGTGAAGTTCCGTGCGCTCTGACTATGAGACAAGATATCAATACAAGCTTAACAATAGTGGGATAGGAGACAACCTGTCGATAGGGGCCGAATTCTCCTCCGGCCAGTGGCCCTATACCTCATCAGTCTACGTAGTCTCGATCAATCCATTATAATAGCGAATACCTTCATCCCATTGCAATCCGGCCCACCTTAATGTATCGAAAATGCCTTCTTCAGCTCCCTCAACAGTTCTTTTCTTTCCCTAGCTTTAGCTACCGAAACAAACTGAACTACACATAACGCAAATAACTAGACTAACCTTGTCAGTATCCTCAATCCGCAGTAAGAACTGACCACCAGTTCTCTTAGCAAGCAAATAATTAAAAAGAGCAGTTCTTAAGCTACCCAGATGTAAATAACCGGTAGGGGACGGAGCAAATCTCGTACGCGCAGGAGCAATAGCAGAGGATCCATGAATGGCTGAATGTGAAAACTTCGAAGTCGTAGAAATGCATCGTCGACAAAGCCACAAAGAAGGTGGGGAACTACATGCCGCCCTGGAAAATATGAAGGCCATTGGCAAGCCAGGGAAGTATGCGATCAATGAACGTACGGATGCGGGAGTGGGGGACACCGACAATTATCTTTTTTTAAAATCGAGCTTCAAGGGTTTATTATCATATCAGATCATCTTATCGATCGACGGAACGAAGAGAGTTTCTGTGCCAAGAAGTTTTACCACCAGGGTCACCGCAGCCGTGGATTTCATTGGCAGGCATCAACTGCATGCAATTTAGGAGAGCCGCGTCCTTTCTCTCTCTTGTGGTGATAACACTTGCTGCAACACCTTACTGCCAAAAATTTCCACCCCAATCATTTACTACACCCTATCACCAACCCCCACCTTGTTCAATCCTCTACCTGCGATCTCCAACTCCGCAGCGTGCACACGGCCTCGGCGGCTGTTCTTTCTTTCGAATACTTTTTTCCTCCATAATTCCTTCTTAATTATTCACCAAAAGCACAAGTATGTCGCCCCCTCAAGCATTGAGTCCGAGACACTTCTTCTGACATATAGCTCAACAATACCAGTGAACGGTTCAACCGAAATGGAATCTATAGACCTCTACGAGGTCCTCGGAATAGAATCGGGTGCCACAAAAGTTGAAATCAAGAAAGCTTATCACAAAGTTCTGACTCCTCCTCTCCTCTCGCATATTTAGACCCAACCAGTACAATCACCGCTTCGAGGCCCCAAATTCCAGAGTGCTAACTGAGCTTTCTTTTCCACCGCCACAGGCCGCTCTCTCATCCCACCCCGACAAAGTCCCGGAACATGAAAGGGAAGAGGCCGAAAATCGCTTCAAGAATGTCTCCCAGGCTTACGAGATTTTATCTGATGGTTTGTTCCCACCAGTTTCCTCCTGATCGCCCATGTCTTATTTTTATTATAGATGAAAAACGCGCCCGTTACGACCGCTTTGGAATGACAGATTTTACTGCTGGTGGAGGTATGGGAGGTATGGGGGATGTTGATCTCGAAGAAATGTTAAGTCACGTGTTCGGAATGAGTGGAATGGGTGGAATGGGTTTCTCAGGTATGGGTCCAATGCCTAGAGGGCCAGGTGGAAGAAAACAAAAAGGCAAAGACGTGGTACAGCAGTACGAAGTGAGCCTGGAGGAACTATACAAAGGCAAGACCGTCAAGCTGGCCAGTACTAGAAATATTCTGTGCTCTCTCTGCAAAGGGTAGGTTCGTTCCCGGTTGCCCCACAAAAGCTCCCATTAACTGTTCGCGTTTAGATCTGGCGGGAAAGACAAGGCTAAGGCCAAAAAATGCGCAAATTGTTCTGGCCGCGGTTGGAATCAGAATCTTCGGCAAATCGGTCGTGGCATCGTCACCCAAGAAAATGTGATTTGTGTGTCATGTAAAGGAAGCGGAGACGTTTTTCGAGAAAAGGATCGCTGCAAGAAATGCAAGGGGAATTGCGTGGTTGAAGAGAAGAAAGTTCTAGAGATATATATTCCTCGTGGATCTAAAGAGGGCGACAAGATCGTTCTTCAAGGCGAAGCAGACGAAGCCCCAGACCACGAAACTGGTGACATCATATTCCTCTTGGAAGAGAAAGAGCATGAAGTATTCTCACGTGCTGGGGCTGACCTCACGACGCCATTACACGTTTCTTTGGCTGAGGCCTTGACCGGATTTTCTCGAGTCGTTCTCAAACATCTTGACGGGAGAGGAATTCAGATCACTCATCCTAAGGGAAAGATTCTTAAGCCAGGCCAAGTTCTCAAGGTTGAAGGGGAAGGGATGCCTCTTAAGAAGGGAGATGGCAAAGGAGACCTCTTTCTTGTTGTTGACATCGAGTTTCCTGTAGATGGTTGGGTCCCAGATGTCGACGGTATCAGAAAGGTTCTGCCTGAATGGACTGGTGAAGAAGTCCAAGCAGAGCAAGTGGATGATGTGACATTTGATCCAGAGGGTGATATCGACGATGTGAGTCTCCAATAATATACATAAAACAGGCTTGCTAACGAAACATCGAATAGTATGGCAACTCGGACGAAGCTGGAGGGGGAGCTTGGGTCGATGAAGATGATGAAGATGACGAGGATAGTAGTCGGCAATGCGCTCAGCAATAGATCAGGAGAATCCTTACTGTACCAAGACAAATAGCAAGGTTGTAGAAGGCGGCGCTTTATGAGCTTTGCCTATAGGAAGCCCCGATGATTCTTATATCTTATTACATTTTTATCACCCCTCTCCGCCTTTGTGTATGTCTTATCCTTCTTTATTTCTTATCATTAGGGTTTCCCCAGGCTTTGCTATGAGCAGGTGGAATCTACCGGTATTACGAATAACAGTGGACGGACCCTCTCATCCGTTCACGGCGTAAAAAAAAATTGATGACATTGTTGTAAAACTGATACAAAGTGCATGTTTCTAATTCGGGATCTAGCCTTTGTCATCAACTTGGGCAATTTTTTCTCTCATACCCCCGTGACCCCACCCAGGGCATTGCCTTTGCAAGGTGCATGATTAGAACTCGAAACGATGTTATCGGTATCGATAACTGACTCCATGGTGGCTGTGTAGATTAATGGACTTACTGTGTTGCCGGCGAGGCCATCGAGAAAGGATACGGTACTTTACCAAGATGAGAGTAAATTCCTATCGTCAAGCGTGAGCACCGGTATGATACCATATTTGCGATACTTTGACTTTAGCATTGATAAAAGGTGTTGATCAAGAAGAATTTAAGGCAAAATTGCCAAGAATTCCGGGATTCACCCCTAGACAACCAGGGGTGCTCTCTACCCCTTGATGCTTCATTTTCTCCCTTTCCCTCATCCCTTCGCTCATCTCTCGCCCCATCACCCCTCCCCCACCCACACCATTCAAGCACTTGCTGCAAGTAGATCTCTCACATGTTTCAGCAGGGGCCATTAATAGTCCGACTCTTGCCAACCATCGTCTAACTCCACCACTCAACAACCTTAAGACACCACCACCTTGAAATCCGCACCCCAGCCCTCCACCACGAAAACCCCAAACTCAACCCCCTTCTATTCTCGACACTGCCCGGCTAAGTTAAAGGCTGAGAACGAGCCACCCTCCCAAAATATTACGGTTTCCACGAAAGTCACACACCGCGCGTTTTTACCTATTATACCAGCCCCCTCTACTTTAAGTTCTAGGGAAGCTCAATCCCCCCTCCAAATCATGAGCTGAGCGACCTGATGCACTACAACCACAACAAGAACAACGAAATGTCTCCAGCAACAACACTTTCGCCTCCTTCCACCGCAAATACGACCAAGTGTCAGAACTGCGGAGCAGAACTGCACTCCGATGAAGCACAACGTCGAATCACAGAGCTAGAAGCCCAAGTCCGCATACTTAGCGAAAAGGCTACAAATGCAGGCAAGCCTTTTTTTATCCCTCTTTCCCTAAGCCCATTCACTCACAGACAAACTGACGCATAACCAAAACAGTGGACAAGCTGGCCGATTATGAAGACGGGTTGAAAGCTTTAAGACCTACTCCCCCATCCAACTCCTCCTTGACGCCAAATGCTCCTTCCGGAATCACCTCGGCAACAAATAGAATATCCGCCTTCCTCACCGCTTCCTCCCGTGGGAGGGGAGGCCCCCCGCCTAGCCCACCGCCCGATAGTAATTCCATAGAGGCCCTTCTAGAAAAGGAACGGAAGGCCAGAGCTAAGGCTGAGGAACGCCTAGAGCAGGTCACGGGAGAGCTCGAGGAATTAAGCGCGAGCTTGTTCCAAAGCGCAAACGAGATGGTGGCCGACGAGCGACGGGAAAGGAGCAGACTAGAAGAGCGAGTGCGAATGCTCGAAGGTCGGGATGAGGAGGTTAAGAAGCGACTCGGTGTGTTGGAGAGTGCTGTGGATAGGATCGTTCGCGTTAGACAAGTTCTTTCGGTCTCGTGATCACCTGGGGTATTGCCGCCTTCAATGCTTTATTTCATCGGGTTTGGTGCGGGCGTTGAATTTTTGCTTCTCCATGTGCATAGTTTTGGGAGTTTAGGGGTTTCAAAGCATTTTCTCTCTCCGCTAAAGTGAGTTTGTTAGTTTACTCACTGTTCTATATCGCATTATTTGTAGTTAGTAGATCATAAACTCATACCTTTACTATCTCTGTACCATAGCGATCTTGCTCCCGTGGTTTTGGTACAGCTATAAGAAACTTTGATCGACTAACTTCCTTCACCATGGCTCATAGAAATTAGCCCTCCCCCCTCAAAAGCAGTGCATCATTTACCCGTTTTCCCCACTAACCCTAAGAACACCAATAGTAGAAATACAAAGAAACTATACAATACCCACAGCACTTCACTTAAACTCACTCGCCCAACAAGGCCAAGCTTATAATCTACCTCACCTCCGAGAAATCTCAACAAAACAGCAACAAATCCTCACTATAGAGTAAGTAACCCACATCACTCCTGAGCTTTCCTCCGCATTCAGAGCAACGGGCTTCACCCTGCGCCCTCCAAACATGCAGGATCACCTTGAGCAAGCACTCAAAATTGCGATACATAAAGTCCATGTAAACCAATCCCCTAGGGAGAGGAAGTGGTGTGGGCTACAGGCTAGACATTAATTGGTCCGCGGCAATATAGGCAGAGATACATTTTTTAAACCCTTACAAATAAATAAAAGTAGACAAGAGCTGAGGTATTCCATCACACTAAAAAGTCGACAGTTTCTTCGGAATCCCTGTGATCCTGAAGGTTTGTGGCTATGCTGTTAGCTTAGTCAATCGAAATGGGCTATTCATGGGACAGGGCGTCGTGGGGGAACACCCCGTTAGCCCCGAGCGAGACTTGAATGAAGACTTACTAGACACGAGTAGTGTGCTCTTGTTATTGCGATAACAATCTCCCCCCCCCCCGCGGCTTCTCTCGCTCTCTTCAGCCCCTTTATGCTGGCCATTTTTACGAATCCTTTCCCTCTGTCGCCCAAAAGCCTATTCCAAAACCTCCCTCCAGTGAGTGGAAGTAGAGCCAAGGAGGAGGGGCTCAGCCTTTAGCACTTTTCCCGCCCGCATGAACATTCATGCCCTTTGTTAAAGCCAAGGGAAAAGACCGGCAGAAATGGATGACCAACGTGAGATCGTGGGAGGCGGGGCTGTGCAATATTGTTTTAGGCACGGGCTCAGATATGGTAGGTTGCGGATGCGGAGACTTAATTCTTCTTGACCAGTAGGGTCATTGGCTATCACTCGGTTTGTGACAAGGGCACTTTGTTGTATAAGATAGAATAACTAAATACCAGAGATTTCGAGAGAGCGAGAGATGCTTGGGAATATCTGAGGGGGGGCGGAGAGACCCACTGTTTATGCAGTGAAATAGCAACATATATTGGCAGTGGAAAAGAGATCAAAGGAAACAATCTAAGTTAGAAGACAAGAGAAAATAGATGAGAACAGAATTAGATATCTAAGCAATCGATCAAGCGATTACATGGGAGACAAGGTATCACAAATAGGATAAGTTGAATTCGGACAGTTTTGGCCTGAGACTAAAGAATCCTGGCCAGCGTTGTCGTACTCAAAGAGGTGGAGGGTAGAGATAGGAAAGTACTATTTCAACACACTTTTTTAAGCAGTGAGTATTCTCCTCCATTCATTTCTTCTCCTCCTCCTCCTCCTCCTTCTCCTCCTCCTCCGCCTTTTTGCGTGAGCTCCGTCATTGCGCATACGTACATATCCGGTATAAAGGCTAGTAGTTACCTATGCTCAAGCTCTTGATAGCTATCGATTGATCGGGCGCATGCTATTTGAGTGTTAGCCTACAAGGTTCCAATCAGTGAAGGCTTTTATTGACCTCGTGTCTAGAAGCTGCTCACTGTTCACTACTGTTACATGTTACTATTTCTGGCCCTTTCGATGATATCCTAATGTTGTATAAAAGGTGCCCTAGTTAGCTCACTCTCTGCGCTACCGAAACACAGACAAGCTGTGAGCAAAAATTCAGACCGTGAACTTAAGCTCACCTGAAGGTCTATCAGAGGCTTCGACATCCCAGGCTTTATACCTTAAATTACCAGCAGCTCACACCCTCTTCAAGCATAATACGTCAATCGATACCAGAAAGGTAAACCCCAATTTTACCCCCCACAAAGAGATCGATATCATAGTAAGACTATGATGGCAATGTCTGCTGGACGACCAGGGGTTAGGTTTCAGGCTATGACATGATAAGCTTTGTTCCAAAAACTTCAGCTGATCATTTACCTTTCTCAGGGTCGCACAGCACATACTAGGCAGGAGCATACTGTAGTAAGGCACGGTACACCGGTACGCTTTGCATGAGGTGCCGTATGGGTTTGTTTCGAATATGCAGAGGTGATAGGATGGCTCCAAATGACGTGCAGGTGGATCCTGACAGCACTAGTCCGTGTCTTGCAAGCTTGTGGTGGGGCGGGGTGTGGGGATTTTTACTTAGAGTCTGGATTTATTTGGTGGATCTGGGGTGGGTAGTATGGTCCCAGTAGAATCATAGAGGGAGAGGATGCCGCATTGGTCTGGCTTCTAATTTACTACATACTGTAGTGCTGTAGATCTCCCGAGAGGCTTGTTTCGGAATGATCATTGGTTGGTGGTGGTTGTAACTTAGTCTACTATTGCTCGTACTAAATGTGAGCCCTGCACGCAAGTTAGACGTTGATCAATTTCTGTCCATCACCGGATCGATCTACAAAGATATGCGAGTGGCTGGGTAAAGATTTTCAAAATGATATACCAGTATTTTAGTGGGGCTAAGTAGCTACATATTTGCAAATTCCATACCACATTAAAGTATCATAGGGTATCACACAGTACCGAGATTACCTTAGGATCGTGTGGGCTATGATACGGTACTCGCCAAAAAAAAGTCTGTCCCCCACCTTTACCTACCCCCCGAGTACCAGTATTATATTAAGACGCCACCTGTTGCCCCTCCTAGCGCGTAGGTAAAGGTCGGGGGCAGACTTTTTTTTCGGCGAGTAGATGTGCATATGCCATGAGCACTGTGGCATATACCGGTACACTCGTACGGCAGATTCCTCTTGACCCCACCGTATCATGCCATACCGAGCCCACATCCTGACGACGACGTCCAGCAGCATCCCACATCCCGTCGGCCCACCAACTTAAGAGCACAATGACCACGCCGGCCAACCACACTACCCGGTTGGCCACCACAAGAAAGCTACGATAGCTTTCCGTGGGCCGACTCCCTCGGAACGGTCGGTACGGTGATCACCCCCATTGTGCTCTACGGCGGCCATACATACCCCAGCAGAATATCCCACCTCTACCAATTCTTATCCAATATCCACCCCCCACACCTTACAAAAACAATACCCCCCCACTTTCTTATCAAGTTACCCAAAGACCCCCAAAATCCAATCTCCACTCTTTGGGCGTTGTGCTGTTCGCAGTTGGGCGGCGTTTATGAACGCGGCCGCTGCCGCGCGGCATCAAGATTTAAGCAAAAAAAATAATCCGAATCTTTGAGGTACGCAATAGCAGCCCCGTTCGCAAACGTCGCTCAATTTCCGACGAGCACGTGCAGGAACGGTCTAGGGCGATCAACTGTGAAGCCACAGTTGCGCAAGCCACCTACCCCACCCCACCCCACCCGCCGAAGAAAAGAAACTATCCGCCGCTTACTCTACAAATTCGCCGAAACACTTGTGAAATACCGGTGCCGTTCGGTGCGGCAGATTTAGAATCACAATCACAACCAAAATGTCACCCTTCATCCATCCCGATCTCGACCAAACGTGTCCCGATCGATGAACATCACATCCCAGCCCCATCACATCGCATCTCATCGCATCACCCCGGCTCCGCTCCGCTGGCCACCGTGGCTCATACCGTATGATATTCCCCACCCACCCCCATCGCTCACCGCAATCCCGGACTGAGCGTACAGATTCAGTAGCACAGTACGTAAAGCACCGCCACCCATGATGCGATATCAAATATCACACTTATGGTGCGGCACCTCAAACCCCTATTACGGCGGGCGCGAGCATATTCGAACTCTACTGCGTTACCCCTACCTGTCTACCTGCCGACAAAACGACGGTTGTAACACCTCCAACCTTCCATTCGTCAGTCAGCCAGTCAGTCAGCCACTGTGGGTGTGGCAGGGGGAGAAAGAAAAAACACCCCACGCTAGAACGAGTGAGATGTTATGATTCATTCCCCCCCACCATCCATCCATCATCACTTTAAAACACTCAACGACCCGAGCGAAGTCTGGGGAAAAAAATTCCTCCCGTCTTAGACATATAAATCGCCCCCCCGCCCCCGTTTTAACCAAATCCAGTAAAGATCTCCGGGTTTGGTTTTTTTCCTCGTCAGTCTCTTTCGGCAAGCGGTCAGTTTTTCACGCCCGAATCGTCCTATCATCCTTCATTCGGAAGCCTCCGCAGTACCCTTCCGTTGCGCTTTTCACCCTTTTTCACCTCTGTCAGTCAATGATTATTTATCCAAAATATGAGGGGGGCAGGGTGGGTATTCTTTTTTCCCTTCTTTTTTTCAACTTCGCCCCACCGCCAAGACCTTTCTTTTTTTTTGAGGGAAAAAAAAGAAGAAAGCTGTGATAAGTTGATGGTAACTCCATCCATTCATTCATCCATCTAAAATTACCTCCTTTCTTTTTTCCCTCGTATTGTATTGTCATACCGGTATCGTGCCCTGAGGCTTTTACTCGTTCAACTCGTTCAACTCGTTTACTTGTTTGCTTTTTATTTATTTTTCCCTTCTTTTTTTTCAAAGCGGGGCGTTACGCGCGGGGCTACATACATAGCATTACCGTAATGCGATTCCCGGAAAAAATTACCAGCCAGCGGAAGGAAAACCGGGGTTTTCTTCCTTCCTCCCTTCTCTTTTACCCCATTTGCATTCCTTTTCTTCAATGGTTCATGACGTGGTGCATTGCTGTATCGTAACAATC